>OEIU01000491.1_pt1 | contig 36222 bp, 37 predicted proteins | sample 1539221 | NCBI WGS metagenome assembly OEIU01 (sample SAMN03792071, study PRJEB22550) | activated sludge metagenome | feature: wastewater treatment plant; material: activated sludge; isolation source: Wastewater treatment plant of a petroleum refinery complex | place: Argentina: Zarate | collected...
TTAATTTTGCTTCTAATCCCATTTGAATCCGCCTTTTTTATAAACATATAAATATCCAAGCTCAAGTACTATTAAAAACACTAACATCGTATAGAAGACAGAAATTCCAATTTCACTAAATAATCTTTTAAATTGTACAGCCCATGGATAAATAAAAATCACTTCAAGATCAAAAATGATAAAGAGCATTGCTACAAGGTAATATTTTACCGAAATTCTTTCTTTTGTTGTACCAACTGGCTTCATTCCGCTTTCATAAGTGGAAAGCTTTTCACGGTTGGGTCTTTGCGGCCCAAAAAGTACTGAAGTATAAACAGTAGCCGCACCAATTAATGCCCCAATTATTAATACAATAATTATCGGGATGTAGTTTTCAATCATATTATTTTTATTAAAATTTGATTCAAACTTATCCAAAAAATGCCTGATTGTCAATTTAAACATGAGTGGTTATAGTCTGAATTATTACTTTTAAGTTATATTTTTCTGCAGTCAGATAATGTGGTTTATTGTTTCGATAAACATTATAATTGCCACAGGATTTTGAACAAAAGTGAATATAAAATTTTTGAAACTTCAAAAAATAAAATTTAATAATTCTTATCTGTCGATCTGCATTTTATTTGTAGTGCTTTTCTTAATTATCAATAAATCATCTTTTCCTCAAACACGGACTGACAGTCTTGAATATCTTGGCAGAGTGTTAAAAACCAATTTATTTAATACAAGATTCGATAAACAGTTAAACACATATTATTTGAATTCACAATTTCAACTATTGAAAAACATTGATGATTTTATCTTCCGGATTAATGAAAACTTTGGATCAACTTTTATAAGGAACATTGGTAAAAACACACGTGATGAGCAGCATCTTGTTATTAACACAAAGTACATTCTGAATAAAAACGTTTCAATTGGAATTTCGGGAAATAGTTCTCTGCTCTCAGACAACAGATTATTAGGAATAAATGAATCAGCAGTTAATTACGCTACACTGTTTAGCGAATTACGTCCGATGGATAATTTAAGCTTTGCCCCTTTCGGTGGATACTCAAACAATCGTCAGGTTGGCATTTCTGATAATGGTTTTGTTTATGGATTGGAAGGACTTCTGGAAGATTTTACTATTTCAGATCTTCAGATAAATTCAAAACTAAGATTTAGAAATGAAGATGTTCTTCCTAGAAGAAATTTATTACGATATTATAATCTGTCAGTTACAAATAATTTTGATCGGGGAGTTTCAAACAATATCTCAACTGCTTTTTCCCAAAGCCGAAAAGATTTTTATTTTAATTCTGATCCCGGCAATTCATCACAATTTAATATTAGTGATAATTTGCAAAGCAGGACTGAAACCGCTTACCAATTGCAGGACAGATTATTTTATGATCATTTTCTTGATATCTTTTCTCTTGATTTAAGCGGCGGAATTAATTGGCGAAGGATCGATCGTGATACACGATTTAGAGACCTTTCTTTAGTCTCAAATTCACTTTACGATACTAAAATTGAAGAGCTAAAATTAGATTTTGATGCAATTACAAAATATGTATCTAAAACTTTTGATGCTGTGTTAAGAATAAATTATTATGAGCGTGATGAAAAGAATTCACCAAAAAAAATTGATGGTATAAGTGAAACACTTTTTGATCAGCTCACGGAAAAGGAATCACAAAAGAATAATAATTCAACAAGAGCAATATTATCACTTAATGGTATTTTCAAAATCTCATCAAATGACAGAATTATTTTTAGTTTATTCCAGAGTAAACTAAAATATGATACACCCAGTCTTCTAAATGATGATGATCGTGATGAGCTTCTCTCAATTGTAAGGTTAAGTTATCTAAAAAGATTAAGTCCTTATTTCTCCGCTTTCCTGAATATTGAAGGCACATACGGACATATCGTTTATCTTTTCGCTAGCAGAAGTTCAAACAATAATAAAAACCGAATTATAAGATTGCGTTCCGGTGGAGATTTTTACGGATCAATAATTAAATCTTATAATAGTTTTGAAGTTTCTGCAAATTACACTGTTTATGATTTTGAAGATATCACATCAAATTATCAGAGTTATTCTTTTAGACAATTCACGGCAATAGATTCGACAACAATCAAGCTAACGCAAAAAGTATCCCTATTCAATTATGCTTATTTAAAACTTTCGGAAATCGGAGATTTTAGATGGAATAGTTTTACAGCACGTCCTACAAGATTTTTAAAAGAATTATATCTTGAGCCAAGATTTATATTTAACATCAACAGCTCATTTCTTTCTGCCGGATTAAGATTCTTTCTTTTAGATACTTATGGTTATGATAAAAAAAATAAAATTCTCGAATCCGATTTTGTCAGCATTGGACCAATAGCACTTATCGATCTTCTTTTATGGAAAAATTTGAATTTAGTTTTTAGAGGATATTACGAATTTATTTCCAACTCCGGTGTTAAGGACAAAGAACAGGCAAGTTTAACAATGCAGGTCAATTGGAAATTTTAACTTAAACTGATATATTGACATTAATTAAATAATAAAAATATATTGGCTCAACCAAACTATTATCTTGAAATAGAAAGCAATCCGAACAACCTGATTATTGTAGAGGAATTTGTAAATTACTTTGCAGTTGATCTGGGATTGGATGAAGAGAAAATAAATGGATTGCTTCTTGCGGTAACGGAAGCAACTACCAATGCTATTATCCATGGCAATAAAAATAATGGATTAAAGCTTGTAAAGATTTTTGTAAATGTTGAAGATCATATCCTGACAATAAAAATTAAAGATGAAGGAAAAGGATTTGATCCTTCAATTGTGCCTGATCCTACAAATCCTGAAAATCTGCTAAAAGACTCCGGACGTGGTTTATATTTGATGCGCGTTTATATGGACGAGATGAAAATCAATGTAACTCCCGAAGGAACCGAAACAATTCTGAAATTAAAAATCTAATCTATTTTAATTCTTTTAATTGCATCTACTTTTACTCTTATCTATTTTTAATAAAAGAATTTTTGCTAATAATTAAAAACAGGAGAGTAAAATGGCACGCAAAAAAATTTCGCTTATTGGCGGTGGACAAATTGGTGGTGTTCTCACTCAGCTAATTGCACAGAAACAATTGGGTGATGTAGTGATGTTCGATATCGTTGAAGATTTACCACAAGGTAAAACTCTCGATATAGCTGAAGCTGCTCGTGTTGATGGTTTTGACTGCAATGTAAAAGGTACAAACGATTACAAAGATATTGAAGGATCGGATCTTGTAATTGTAACTGCAGGACTGCCTCGCAAACCCGGTATGAGCCGCGATGATCTTCTCGTAACTAATGCAAAAATTATGCAAACCGTCGCAGAGAATGTTAAAAAGTTTGCGCCCAACGCAATCGTAATCATAATATCCAATCCTCTGGATGCAATGGTTACACTTTTCAAAAAAATAACCGGCTTCCCTGAAAACAGAGTAATGGGGCAAGCAGGAGTTTTAGACTCTTCACGCTTTGCAACTTTTATTGCCTGGGAACTTGGAGTTTCTGTAAAAGATGTTAATGCAATGGTTCTCGGCGGACACGGTGACACGATGGTTCCAATTGTACGTTACGCCAACGTAAATGGAATTCCTGCAATGGAATTACTCGAAAGAAAGTATAACGATAAAACCAAAGCTGCTGAAGTTATGAAAGCATTGGTTGAAAGAACAAAAGCTGCCGGCGGTGAAGTTGTTAAATTATTAAAAACCGGATCAGCATTTTATTCACCTGCAGCTTCTGCAATTGCAATGGCTAAAGCAATTTTATATGATGAAAAGCGTGTGCTGCCAGTTTGCGCTTTGTTAAAAGGTGAATTTGGTATTAATGGATATTACGTTGGAGTTCCTGCAGTGCTTGGTGCAAATGGTGTTGAGAAAGTAATCGAATTTGAACTTGATGCACAGGAAAAAGCATTACTTGATAACTCAGCAAAAGCAGTAAAAGATTTAGTCGCAGATATGGAAAGATTAGGATTTTAAGAGTCCTAAAATTGTTTATAAAAAAAACCCGATCCATTTTTGAATCGGGTTTTTTATTAAATGCTATTTAATTAAGATTTTAATCTACCGGATGAACACTAACAAATTGTCTGTCGTCGCGTTTTCTTTCAAACTTTACGATTCCATCAGCAACTGCAAATAAAGTATCATCACTGCCCTTTTTTACATTAGCACCCGGATGAAATTTTGTTCCTCTTTGTCTAACTAAAATATTTCCGGCTAATACAGCTTCACCACCGAACCTTTTAACACCAAGGCGCTGTGCATTGCTATCTCTTCCGTTACGGGATGAACCCTGACCTTTTTTATGTGCCATAATTTAAATCTCCTTTTAACCTATCTGAGTAACTTCAATTCTTGTTAATTGCTGTCTGTGTCCGTTTAGTTTTCTGTAACCTTTTCTTCTTTTCTTTTTAAAGACTAAAACTTTATCGTCTTTTAAATGTGAAAGAACCTTTGCGGTTACTTTTGCACCTTTAACAACCGGATTACCGACTTTTGTTTCTTTACCATCACTTAATAAAAAAACCTGATCAAATATAACCTCTGATTCCGGTTCCTGATTTAAACGTGGTACATAATATTTTGTATTTTCGGAAACCTTAAACTGTTGTCCTAAAATATCAACAACTGCGATCATTTTTTCCTCATAATTTCTAATTTTAGGCGGTAAAGTTAATGAAACTAAGGTTTTAAGTCAAACTTTTTGCATCTAAATTTTTTCTTAAAATTTATACTCATTTCTTCAGTTTAAAGGAGAATTGACTTCCCTCACCCAGCTGGCTTTGCACCAAAATCTTTGAATTATGAGCTTCAATGATATGTTTTACTATAGCCAGTCCAAGTCCTGTGCCGCCTACAGCTCTCGAACGGGCTTTATCAACTCTGTAAAATCTTTCAAAAATCCGATTTAAATCTTCCTCGGGAATTCCAATTCCCGTATCCTTAATCAAAACATTTACAAATTTCTTCTCTTCCTCCAGTATAATTTCAACACTTCCTTCATCAGTATATTTAATTGCATTTTGTAAAAGATTATTAAAGACTTGTCTTAGTTTTTCTTTATCACCAAAAACCTGCAGTCCGTCCTTTGCAGGATTAAAGATCAGTTTAATATTTTTTTCTTCAGCCATCTGATTAAATTCATCAACAATGCTATCAATAAAGGAATTGATTTCAAAGTAACGGTAACTCATTCGCATTTCACCGGATTCAATCATTGAAATATCAATCAGATCATTTAATAGATTGCTTAGACTGATTGTGTGATGATTAGCTTTTTCCAAAAAATGTTTATTTACTTTAGGATCATTTATTGCCCCATTAAGAAGAGTTTCTAAAAATCCCTGGATAGCGAAAATCGGAGTACGTAGTTCGTGTGATACGTTGGCTAAAAACTGGCTGCGCATTTTTTGTAATCGTTCAAGATATTGAATATCTCCTTCAGCTTTTTCAAACATCTTTTTAATTTCATCTTCAAGTCCTACAAGATTTTTAGACAGAATAATTTCATCAGATGATTGATATTTATTTTGGCGGATGGATGAAATAGTATTTTTTATCTCATCGATTTCTTTTCTTCTTCGAAATCCAATAAGATTTAAAATGAAAATGCTTAGAATGATTATTAAAAAAATTAATGGAATTGCAAGGGAAAGTTTTTCGACAACTAATAAAATGATTACACAAACAAATAATAAAAAAAGAATAAACTCTTTATAGAAAACTAAAGAAGAAGAAATATTAAGTTTAATTTCATTCCACACTTTTTAAGCGATATCCTACGCCTTTTATTGTTTCAATAAGATCAGCATGATTTTCTAACTTCTCCCTAATTTTACGAACGTGAACATCAACGGTTCTATCAACAACATAAACATCCGAACCCCAAACTTCTTTTAGTAAAGTTTCTCTGCCAAAAACACGACCGGGATTATTTGCAAGAAAATATAATACTTCAAATTCTTTACGTGGAAAAATTTTCTTTTCTCCATCAATAAAAATCTCATACTTTTCTCTATCTATTTCAATCGGACCATACTTAATTTTTACTGGTTCGTTTTTATGAGCAACGGAGATATCAGTTTTTCTTAAGTTTAGTTTAACTCTTGCAATTAATTTCTTTGGAGAAATTGGTTTCTGAATATAATCACTTGCGCCTAATTCCAATCCTTTAATCTCATGATTTTCACCGGCTTTAGCTGTAAGAAATATTATCGGTGTGTTTTCAAATTCTTTATGTTCGCGGATTTTTTTGAAAGTTTCAAAACCATCTAATTTAGGCATCATAATATCAAGAATAATTAAATCTGGATTTTCATTTAATTTATCAAGAGCTTCTTCTCCGTTATATCCAACAATCACTTCATACTCTTCCTGCTCAAGATTGTACTTAAGAAATTCTACAATATCTTTTTCGTCATCAACTAAAAGAATTTTTTTCATATCTGTTTATAATTTTATTTCATGCTTTTTATTAGCAGATTCATACATTGCTTCAATTACTTGCATTCTGTGCACTGCCTCTTCACCTGAAGAGAATACAGGATTCAATCCCTGAATTGCTCCAACAAAACTTTTGAGCTCGTTAAGATAAGATTTTTTAAATAGATTAGAAGGACTTTCTGCTATAGTTGGTGTTAAATTAATGTAATCATTTTCGATACGCTTGAATAATCTGAAAGGATTAGATGAAAAACTGCCCTTTGTTCCAAAAACATCAAAATAAAAATGATCTTTTTCAATTGGTAAAGACCAGCTAACCTCAAGATTAATAACGGCCGAGTTCTTACATTTTATACAGCTAATGGAAGTATCTTCGACACTTTTAGTGTAGTGATAAAAATTAGTTGTGGCAACAGAGGTAATATCAGGATAACCAAGTAACCACAAAGATAAATCCAAAAGGTGTATGCCTAAATCAATAATAACTCCTCCACCAGATTCCTCTTTTTTCGTGAACCACTTTTCGCTACTGCTTTGCTTTCTGATCCATCCACATTTAATATAAAAAGGTTCACCAATTTCATTGGAGTTTATTAAACTTCGCAGAAGCATTGAATCCGGGCGGTATCTCAAATTCATTCCCACCATTAATTTTCTTTTAGATTTTTTTGCTGCTTCGTAAACTTGTTTAGCTTCCTGATAAGTTCTGGCAAGAGGTTTTTCAACAAGCACATCTTTTCCTGCCTGAAGACAATCAATCGCAATGTCTTTATGTGTACTTGTTGGAGTGGCAATAATAACCGCATCAACATTACCATTCTCCAATAAATCACTGTAGCTTAAAAATTTTTGTTTGATGTTGAATTTATCAGCTATGGTTTGCAAACGATTTCTGTTTATTTCTGCAACTGCACTTACTTCAACGTTGGGAAGTTTTATAAGATTTGGTAAATGAACTAACTGTGCTACTCCACCTAATCCAATTATTCCAATTTTTGTTTTTTCCATCAGAGAGAAACCTTTTGATTTATTTTATTGTGATGAATAAATTCTCTTACGCTCTCAGCAATTCCTGCAGGATCAATGCCAAGCAGATGATGCAATTCCTCTTGTGTTCCGTGATCAACAAATTTATCAGGCAGCCCGATCAGCTTAATATCATTTTTATAATTTTTACTCATAAAATATTCCGCAACAGCACTTCCAAATCCACCGGGTAAATTATTCTCTTCGAGAGTAACTATTTTTTGAAATTTATTAGCCACATAATCAAGCATTTCATTATCAAGAGGTTTTGCAAATCTCATATTAATAATTTCACTGTTTATTCCCTGCTCTTTTAATAATTTTTGAGCTTTTAAGGAATAATCAACCATAGAGCCAAGTGCAAGGATGGCAATATCATCACCCTCAATAAGCTTTTCTGCTTTACCAATTTCAATCAGTGTAAATCCCTCTTTAAGTTCGACACCAAGTGCAGATCCTCTAGGATAACGAATTGCAATCGGTCCGTTTTTATATTCAACGGCTGTGTAAAGCATATCTCTCAATTCAGCTTCATCTTTTGGAGCCATTACAACCATCCCAGGAATTAATCGTAAATAAGCAAGATCAAAAACTCCGTGATGCGTGGGGCCATCTGCTCCAACTAATCCTGCCCTATCTAAAACAAAAACAACATGAAGTTTTTGTAATGCAACATCGTGGATAATCTGATCAAAACCTCTTTGTAAAAAAGTTGAGTAGATTGCAACAACAGGAATTATTCCCTGAGTTGCCATTCCTGCTGCGAATGTTACACCATGTTCTTCTGCAATACCAACATCAAAGTAATTTTTAGGAAAATGTTTTTGTAAGATATCTAATCCTGTTCCATCCGGCATTGCGCCTGTAATACCAATTACTTTAGGATTATTCTTTACAATTTCAGTTAATGCTTCGCCAAATATTTTAGTGTATGATGGCGAACCGCCGCCTTTCTTTAAAGCTTCACCGGTAAGTTTATCAAATGGAGTTGAGGCGTGTAATCTTTGAACATGATTTTCTGCAGGTTTGTATCCTTTTCCTTTTTCCGTAAGAGCATGAATCAGAATAGGACCTTTGAGTTTTTTTGTTTGCTCAAAGATTTTTATAAGCTGATGTAAATTATGTCCGTTGACAGGTCCGAAATATCTAAATCCTAAAGCTTCAAATAGCATTCCCGGAGTTACAACAGCTTTGATTCCTGTTTCAAGACGAGCGGCAATTTTTCTAAGTCTATCACCAAAATTATCAAGCTTGCCCGTTAAGTCCCATATTTGTCCCTTGAACTTGTTGTATTCAGGATGCGAAATCATTTCCGTAAAGTAATTTGAAATTTGCCAAACATTCGGGGCAATAGACATATTGTTATCGTTAAGTACTACTATCAAATCTGATTTAAGAACACCGGAATTATTCATCGCCTCGTAAGCCATTCCGCCCGTCATCGCACCATCTCCGATTACTGCAATAACTTTTCGATTGGGTTCATTATTAAGATCTCTTGCAACAGCCATTCCTAAGGCAGCAGATAAGGAAGTGGTTGCATGTCCAGCACCAAAAGCATCATATTCACTTTCATTTCTTTTTAGAAATCCGCTTATACCATTTAACCTGCGGATTTTTTTTAATGCTTCTTTTCTTCCGGTTAAAATTTTATGCGGATATGCCTGATGCCCGGTATCCCAAACAACTAAATCATAAGGCGTATTAAATACTTTGTGAATAGCCACAGTTAATTCAACAGTTCCTAAGCCACCGCCAAAATGACCACCAATTTCAGAAATCGTATCAACTAAATACTCGCGAATATCTTTACAAAGTCCTTTAAGTTCGGTTACGTCCATACTTTTTATATCGGATGGATAATTTACTTTTGAAAGGACAGGATATTTTACAGAATCACTCATTAAACAGCTCCAGTAATTATTCTAAAGTAGAATCTTGTTTTGAAATACCAATTGAATCTAATTCTTTTTTTAAAACTTTAACTTTTAGTTCGGCTTTTTCCAATACAGCTAAACATTCTTTAGACAGCGCCACACCTTCTTCAAACAATGAAATTGATTGCTCTAAACCTAACTCACTGTTTTCTAAGGAGTCAGTTATTTCTTCAAGCCGTGCAAGTTTATCTTCAAAATTTTCAGCAGATTTTTTTTTGCTCATTTTATTTCTATCTCTCCATCATAAAATTTTATTACAGCGGGGTTATTCAGATTATAAATTTTCTTTCGGGTTACAAATTTTGAATTTTGTTTTATCAGTGTAAATCCTTTTTTTAAGGTTTTGTCCACATCATTAGCTTCAAGAGATTTAGTAAGTATCGAAATTTTATTTCTTATTGCTAATAGAATTTTATCAATTTCTTTACCCAGTAACAAGGATAATTGATCAACCGCCTGAGAATTTTTTCTTATTCTTTCAAACGGATATCTAAAAGTGTAAGATGAAATACTTTTTTTGATTATTGATTTTTTATCATCAATTTTATTTTCAATCAGACTATAAATTTCAAAAAATGTGTCCGTAATAAAATGTTCTATGTCTTCCACATTTGGCGTTGCCAATTCCATAGCAACAGATGGCGTTGGGGCTCGAAGATCAGCCACAAAATCAGCAATTGTAAAATCAATCTCATGCCCAACCCCCGATATTACAGGAACTTTTGAATTAAAAATTGCATAAGCAACAATTTCTTCATTAAAAGCCCATAAATCTTCAATTGAACCACCACCGCGTGCAATTATTATAACATCAATATCCTTTAATAAATTCAATTTGTTAATATTCTCGGCAATATTTTCTGCGGCTCCCGCACCCTGAACTTTAGTAGGCACAACAATTATTTCTGCTAATGGATAGCGACGTTCTGCTACAGAAATCATATCTTTAATTGCAGCACCATCCGAGGCAGTTACCAGTCCAATTTTTTTAGGGAATTGTGGAATTGGTTTTTTATGCGAGTCATCAAATAATCCTTTTGCAAGTAATTTTTTCTTAAGCCGCTCAAATGCTGCCTGAAGTTCACCTTCACCGGATGGTTTCATGGATCGAACATCAATCTGATAATTGCCTCGTGGAGGATAAACAGTAATTCTTCCGGTTACTATTATTTTCATTCCGTCTTCGGGAGTGAAAAAAACGTAATTATTTATCCCCTTCCACATTGTGCAATTAATAACTGCGCCCTCATCTTTTAGATTAAAATACCAATGACCTGAACCATGAGCTTTGAAGTTTGATATTTCTCCTTCAACATTTATTTTTTCAAACGAAGACTCAAGTACAAACTTAATTGATTTTGTAATCTCACTAACTGAAAATATTTGTTCCTGTATCTCACTCATTTAGAATAATTACTCAACTCTCTTTTCAATTTTATTTTGTTTATCCATTTCATTGTAATCTAATTCAGAGCCAAGAACGCTATGCGGAATGAGATACACAACAAACATCAATATTGAGGCAAATATAATCCATCTTTGTGGTTTAGCAGATCTTTTTAATGCGATTACTGCAATGATCCAACCAATTAATGCAATCAAGGTTTTATTATCCGTTAGATCAATACCGAATGGTATTCCTGTCCAAAATTCACCAAAGGCATACTTCTGCATTATAGGACCAAATATCATTCCGCCAAGAATTAGCAAACCAAAAGTCCAGTAAGTTAATTTTTTATAGTTGGGTTCTTTGTTAAAAAATTCAAGACCCGTTCTTGTTGAAAAAAGCATAGCGAGAAAAATCAGAAGTACGTGCGGGATAATTATAAAAATTGGTACATCACCTTTAAATCTAATAACCACAGGTTCTGCGGGAATTGTAATCTGGTCATTATCTTTTACTAAAACTACTTTGTAAATTAATTTACCCGCAGGTGGTTGATGAGGAAGTACGCCGGTTAAAAATCCTTTTTCAAATTTCATTTTATGCTGATTCCAGGAATCATTGGTTTTAAATCTTTTCCACTGAAGAATTCCGGAAATATTTTCATTATCTGTTTTAATTTTAATTTCATGATTTTCACTACCACTATGTGAGCGATCAAATTTGTAATCAATAGTTTGGTTTGCTAATCTGGATTTGCCATCCAGAGGATATGTTGGGCCTGTAATTCGCTGGTAAGCCGCAGTTAAAACTGTTAATACAAATGCAATTATCCAAAGGAGTGTTGATCTTTTCATTCTTTACCTGATAAAAAAAGAAATTTTTGCTTTAAAATTTACAAATAAATATCGCTAAAATTTAACACTAACTCCAATAGTTGGAAGTATCGGAAACATATTATTTTGTTTTCTTCCAAGTGTTAAGTCATCATTAACATAATAATCATAATTAATAACGTTCTTTCGGTTATAAATATTTATCACGTCAAGATAAAATATCCAGTCAAGACTCCAAAAATTTGTAATAAAATTAAATCTAATATCAAGTCTATGATAAGCAGGTTTATAAGCATTCAATTTTTGATCTCCGTAATCTATATCAAAAATAACTTCGCCTTCTCCATACGGATTATTAAAACTTTTTCTTGTTGCAATTACAGGAGTTTCAGGTATTCCATCTCCATTTTGATCCTGATAAATGACTCGCGGTTTAATGCCTTTAGGTTCACTGTATGGAAATCCTGAACCATACTGCCATCGCACACCAACATTAAACCAACTATTAAAATCATAGTTAATTACAAAATTAAAAGTATGTCTTTGATCAAATCTAAAAGGATATTTTTTTCCATCTTCATAGCGGTTAGCATAAGCCAGAGTGTAAGATATCCAACCGGATAATTTACTTTCATTCATCAAATTTCTTTTCGATAGAAAAAATTCAAATCCATATGCTGAACCGTTAGAATTATTAATAGGAATTTGGGTTAGAGAATCAGACCTAATAGTTAGAGGATTAGTCCAGCCATCTTTTAGTTTAGGATTCATTCCTAAAATTGGTTGAGTATAAAAAGCGGTACCTTCAACTTTTTTTTGTACAATAAGATCAGTAAAATCTTTGTAATAAGTTTCAAATCTTAAACTCCATTCATTCGTCAGCCATCGCTCTAAACCAATAACATAATGAACTGCCTTTTCTGCATTGAGTGGTTTAGTATAAGCATCTGCAAGATCGAAAAGCACATTTTGATCCCGTAATTTTTCATATCCGGGTGACTGATAATAAATTCCCCATACTCCTCTTAAAGTTGTTAAATTATCAATTGCATACGAAAAAGATATTCTTGGTGCTATATATCCTTTACCCAGAAGATTATAATAATCAAATCTTAATCCAGGAGTTATAAAAAGATTATCATTTATTTTAAAGTTATTTTGAACATACGTTCTGTAACGATTATAAATTTTTACATCTTTCAAATCACTAAGACTTGCTCTGATCTGTGGGTTAGCTGCAAAAATTGCTTCAAGGGCAGGATCAAGATTAAAAATAAAATTAATTGTTGTCTTCATAAAATCAACACCAGCCCCGGCTTCAAAAACATTATCCTTCCATAGATATGTAAACTTATCATCAACAGTTACTTTTCTATAATCAAAATCACCTGAAAATTTGAAACCGAGTAAATATGGTTTTAAAGTATCAGAGATTGCATTTTCAAAACTGCTTCGATTTAAAGAAGGATCAAGAATTTGAGAATCGAAATCTGTAGTGCCGTTATTCTTATACCAAGATACAATAACTTTATTCAAATAATTTTTTGATGGCGCATAATGCCAGGCACCAGAAACTATATCATTTCTTGTAATGTTAAAAACCCCAACACTATCAGGTGTGTTGCGTTTATCTCCACTTACAACATCAACTCCATCACGAGATAAAATTCCATTTAATAAAAATTTACTGCCATTAAAAGGTCCGAATACAAGCTTTGTTTGAAAATCATAAAAGTTAGGGAAAGAAGTATTTTGATCAACTAGTCCTGCTTTTTTAACAAACGGTTCGATTATCAAATCATAATAAGTTCTGCGTGAATTAAACAGCCAACTTCCTTTTATGTTAAATGGATTTTTGCCTTCAAGTACAATGTTTGCATCAATAATAGAAGCATTGATATTACCTTTTAGATTTTTAGTTCTATCACCTTCACGATTTGTTACATCAAGCACGGCGGAAAGTCTATCTCCATATTTTGCAGGAAAGCCACCGGATATCAGGTTTACATCACTTACGGCATCGGGATTAAACATACTTACAACACCGTAAAGTCTGTATGGATTAAAAATTTCTACATCATCCATAATAATTAAATTCTGATCCGGACCGCTGCCACGTATAACAAGTTGAGATGAAAAATCATTTGGAGCCAGAACTCCAGGCAACGATTGTAATGTTCGCAGCACATCTTCGGCAGCTCCGGGTAATATTTTAGCGTTACGTGGATTCAGATCAATAAGACTTGTGCGTGTATCACTCTGCTGTTGAACTTTCATTCCCGTTACTTCAACAGATTGAATTTCAATTACAGCAACATTCAACGTAACATTCAGTTCAATAGTTTTATTGGGGAATATTTTAACATTTATAGTTTGGGTTTGATGTCCAACGGCGCTAAATCTTATTTGATATTCGCCGGCAGGAATATTTTTAATCTCATAAAATCCATTTGCATCTGCACCAGTTCCTATTCCCACGCCCACAAGAAAAACATTAACTGATGGAACAGGTCCGGATTCATCAGATATTTTACCTTTTAAATTTCCTGTTTGAGAAAAAATAAAAATCGAATAGAATGATATAATTGTAAGTGTTAAGAATTTCATAAGATTAATTTTACTTTCTTATGATAACATAATAAAGTAAAAAATCATTCCATCAGGAGGGAATAATTATAAATATATTGAAAAGAAGCGCGTATAAAGCCCAAAATTAATTTCGTGAAAGTTGGAATTAGAATCGCCGGGTTTAATGTTATATCTGTAGCGTGTATATACTGTAAAAGTATCAAATATAGAAAACAGACCAAGTGAAACTTCCGCACCAAATCCGTTTTGTCCTTTAAAATTTGAATAAGCAGTTAGTCCCGGTGAAATGTATTCAATCCCGCCTATCTCAAAAATTCTTTTAAATCCAACTCGTGCAAAATTTTTATTAGCCGCATTAAAAATGTGTGTGTATTCTATTGCGATATAACTTGAGGGATAATTTCTGCTTTTAGATCGGAATGATATGACAGGAATTTCTTTTGTTAAACTGAAATAATTTCCGCCATCTGTGTGTGTGTATCCAGGAGCAGGAATTAAAAACACAGATCCGGCAAATAAACACAAAGTCCATAAAGACGAGCCATCTTTAATTATTGGTTCATAAGGAAGATCAAATTCATATTCTTCTGAAGTAAATTTATTACCCATGGAATCAGTAGTTACTATTACGAAGTTAACATTTTTGCCAAGAAATTTTAATCCTGTAATATCAATTTTCGCCGAGTGTGCTTCACTTAATCCGTTAGATACAACAAACTCGTATTTCCCATCAATAATAACATCACTTAAACATGCTTTACTTGTGTAAAATGTTAATATAAAAATGTATGGCGGTTCGGGTTTAACGTAAGCATCAATTAGAAAAATTTCCCTTGAAGTGGAATCAATATCAGCACTAATATTATTTTGTGCAAAAGAAGTTTGTGTGAAGAAAATTAAAATTATAAATAAAAAATTCAGATTTTTCATTGAATAAAAATGATTGTTAATGTTATTTCAAAGTTAGTAAAAGGATTTGATTTATGTAATCTCAGAGTTCGCCTTAAAGATAATTTCATTAAAAATATTTTGTAATAATATTTGATTGTTTTAATATTGTCATCAACAAATCAGATTATTATAGATGAAAAAATTCTTAAAAATTAGCGTACCAGTTTTAATATTAATCCTTGCTTTCGTTTTTTGGTGGAGATATTACTTTGTTTTTGGTGAAGGCGTAAAAGCCGGCAATCTAAATTTTGTTGTTAAAAAAGGATATGTTTTTAAAACCTGGGAGGGAAGATTAATTCAGGAGGGTTTTAAAACTCCTGCACCAAATCAAATGCAAAGTAATGAATTTGATTTTAGTATTACGGACGAACAGATTGCAAAAGTTTTGGAAAGATACAGTGGTAAGTTTGTTGAGTTACGCTACAAAGAATATTTAAATGCAATACCCTGGCGCGGTAATAGTAATTATATTGTTACCGAAATTTTACAAGTTGAAGATCCTGCTAAGCATGAGACTTTGCCTTATTAAAAGTGTGGGGTACAACTCTGAGTTGGACCCAAATTAACTATCTAACTAAACCGGAGTGCCAAATGCTGCAAGAATCCTTACTCGGAATTTTTGAAAGAGATCTTAATAAGCTGAAAGATGAAATCAGTTTATATAGAGATGAAAATTCATTATGGATTGTAAAGAAAGAGATAAGTAACTCAGCAGGTAATTTATGTTTACACCTGATTGGTAATCTTAATCATTTTATTGGAGCAACCCTTGGGAATACAGGTTATGTAAGGAATAGAGATAACGAATTTGTAGCTAAAAATATTTTAAGAAAAGATTTAATAAGTGAAATTGAAAAGACAATTGAAGTTGTTTTCAATACCTTGAATAAATTATCAGCAGAAGACTTTGAAAAAGATTTTCCCGTTCAAAAACACGATAAGATTGTTAAAACGGATTTTATGCTTTTACATCTGTTAACCCATTTTAATTATCACCTCGGACAAATTAATTATCACAGAAGGTTGATATAGTAAAGTGGAGGCCACCTATTAGGTGGACTCCACTTATGTTAATGCCTGTTTAACATCTGCAATTAAATCTTCCACGTCTTCGATTCCGACTGAAAAACGAACGAGACTTTCAGTTAATCCCATCTTATCTCTTTCTTCTTTAGGAACAGAAGCATGTGTCATCGAAGCGGGATGAGATATCAAACTTTCAACTCCGCCAAGTGATTCAGCAAGAGTGAATATCTTAACATTATTTAAAACTTTTTTAGCTGCATCGATTGAACCGAAATCGGCTGATACCATTCCACCAAATCCGCGCATTTGTTTTTTAGCTAATTGATGTTGGGGATGGTTTAATAGCCCCGGATAAATTACTTTTTTTGCAAATCCAGATTGCTCTAAAAACTTTGCAAACTCTATTGCATTAGCTTCATGTTGTTTCATTCGCACGGCAAGTGTTTTAGTTGATCGTAGAACAAGCCAGCAATCAAATGGGGATGGAACTCCGCCTGCTGCATTTTGTATGTAACGGATTCGTTCGTGAATTTTCTCATCACTTGTAATCAGCATACCGCCAATTATATCACTATGTCCATTCAAATATTTTGTTGTACTGTGAAGAACAATATCAATTCCAAATGTTAATGGATTCTGGAAATACGGACTCATAAAAGTGTTATCGCATACTGAAATCAAATTGTTTTTCTTCGCAATCTTTGCAATTGCTTGGAGATCTGTAATATTAAGCATTGGATTTGTTGGAGTTTCAACATAAATCATTTTTGTATTTTCTTGAATTGCAGCTTCAACATTTTTTAAGTCCGTAGTATCTACCCACGAAAAATCCAATCCATAGTTTTTCATATTCAATTCATATAAACGATACGTGCCGCCATAAACATTGTTAGAAATTACAATATGATCTCCAGCTTTAACAAGACTCATTAAAGTATGAGTAGCGGCTAGTCCTGAAGCAAAAGCAATTCCGAACTTTCCTTTTTCAAGTGTTGCAATATTTTTTTCCAAAGCTTGCCGCGTTAAATTATGTGTTCTGGCATACTCATAACCTGTACTTTTACCAAGCTCATATTGTGCATAAGTTGATGTTTGATAAATCGGAGTTATTACTGCTCCTGTTGTTGGATCAGGAATTTGTCCAGCGTGAATTGCATCTGTCGAAAAGCCCATTTTTTTATTTTCTTTTGTTAATTATTAAATAGTTATTTAGAATACGCGAACAAGAAATAATGAATATCGAAGTAAGGAATAAATCTAAAATATATTTTTTCATTTATCGTTATTCTTTCTTGCTGTCTCAATACTTTTTACAAAGATTGAAATTAGCTCATTGCACTCAATAGTTGCTTTATCTAATAACTCAATCTTGCTAGTAAGTGAACCTCGTTTAATTATCTTCAAAGCAACTAAGGTTTCTCTAAGTTCTTTCAGAAGAACTTTCAGCTTATGAATAAAATCATTTCTTGATTCTGCACTTTGCGCTTCACCATAATTTAATGCTGGTGAAGTGCCTGAACGAATTATCTGGCCAGAAATATGATTTCCTGCTCTTGTATTATTAAGATTTTCTGAAATCTCAATTATTAAAACAGCAAAATCAATTAATCGATCTTCAAGATCAAACTTTTTACTTTTATCTTCATTCATAATTCCTTTTCCGATATTTGATATTTAATCTCAAACTTCATCATTCGAAATTCCTTGTTCATTATTCGTCATTCTATTCTGCATATTTTTTTATGCTTGAATATTAATTAAATCGTATCTGGTGATAATATCTGTTACCAAACCAAAATCATCAACAAGAATTGCAGGATTATCTTTTAAATATTTTTTCACTTCATTAATTTCAGTTTTTGCATCGAGTACGGGCAATGGTTCCTCCATTACTTCTTTAACTTCGTAATTATAAAGAAGCGGATTATCAACAAGCTTTGCCAATAGTTTGTTTTCTCTAATTGCTCCAACGGGTTTTCGTCCAACCATAACAGGAATATTAGAAAACCCCGTCTTTGTAATTAATTCAAGTGCATCTTTTACTTTATCCGTTTCTTTAAGAGAAATAATTTCTTCAAAGCCTTTCTGTTTTTTCAAATCAGATAAATCACGTAAAGTTCTTACTTCAGGATCAAGCATTCTGTTTTGTTTCAGCCACTCGATGTTATGCATCTTGGAAAGATATCTTTCGCCGGTATCGCAAACTATAAACACCACAACATCATCTTTTGAGAGATCCTTTGCAATCTCAAGTGTAACGTGCACTATTGTTCCTGTACTTCCACCGCAAAAAATTCCTTCTTCCCTTGTTAATCTTCTGGCTGCTGTAAAAGAATCCTTATCACTGATATTATATATTTTATCAATATACTGGAAATGGACATTTGCCGGAAGGCAATCCTGACCAATTCCCTCTACCAGATAAGGCGTACCTTTAATTATTTCTCCGGTTTCTTTATAATGTTTAAAGATAGATCCAAGCGGATCGGCGGCAATTACTTTAATATTAGGATTTTTCTCTTTCAGAAATCTTCCCGTGCCACTTATCGTTCCGCCTGTACCGATACTTGAAATAAAGTGAGTAATCTTACCATCAGTCTGCCGCCAGATTTCAGGTCCGGTTGTCCGATAGTGAATTTCAGGATTAGAAGGATTTGAATATTGATAAGCAAAGAAAGAATTAGGAATTTCTTTATGTAAACGTTTTGCAACATTCACATAATACTCAGGATCTTCAGGATCAACACGATTTGAAACAACAATAACCTCTGCACCAAGAGCTTTAAGGTAATTTATTTTTTCGTTACTCACTTTATCAGTAACAACAAAAATACATTTATATCCTTTAACCGCTGCAGTAAGCGCAAGTCCGATGCCCGTATTTCCGCTTGTTGCTTCTATAATCGTTCCACCGGCAGATAACTCACCACGATTTTCTGCATCCACAATCATAGCATAACCAATGCGGTCTTTAACACTGCCGCCGGGATTTGCGGACTCCAGCTTTGCAAATATTTGCGGCTTTAGTCCTTTGTTAATTCTGTTAAGTTTAATTAATGGAGTATTACCAATTTGCTCAAGTATGTTATTTTTATATTCCAATGAACTGCTCAATCTTTTCTTAATGTAGTCGCAATTTTAAAGAATTGTATGGATTGATGAAAGGTAGATTGTTAATCACGTGTGCTATTTGACAAAAATAAAAACTCAAAAAACCAATTAAGCTATGATTAAATGAATGTAAATCCTCTTAAAAATTCTTCAGTTCCCATTCGCTTCTTCCCTTCCTGCTGGATTTCAAGAATTCGTAAAGCATCCATTCCACAACCAATAATGATTTCTTTTTCAATTTGATGAAACTTAATAAGTTTCATATTATTTTTTATTGCCTTTAATTCCCAATATTCTTTCTTAAAAATATTTACTAACTTTGCATGAGTATTGAATAGATAACTATCTATTTATAAAATAATGAAAGGATAAAAAAGATGAATACACAAAGCATTGAACAATCGATTAGTAATTACATCAAGACATTAAATGTTGAAGAACAAAAAAAGATCCTGGAATTTGTCCGCAATCTATCTCTTTCCAAAACCAAAGGAAGTAATGGCAAAGACCTCATAAATTTTGCTTCGTATATCAATGATGAAGATTTATCGCTTATGCAAAAAGCAATTGATTTGGATTGTGAACAGGTAAATGATAATGAGTGGTAAATATTTATTAGATACAAATATCGTTATAGCTCTCTTTGCAAATGACGTTATTGTTGTTGAACATCTTCATAATTCAGAAAATATTTTTGTCCCAAGTATTGTGCTTGGTGAATTATTTTACGGGGCATCAAAATCTATTAATGCAAAAGCTAACACGGAAAGAATTGAGAACTTTGCCAACAAAGTAAGTACTTTATCTTGTGATTCTGAAACTGCAAAATTTTATGGCGCTATAAAAAATCATTTAAAGTCAATTGGGAAACCAATTCCTGAAAATGATATATGGATTGCTTCAATTGCTAAACAACACGAGCTTACACTTATAACCCGGGATGATCATTTCAAATTTGTTGAAGAAATTTCCACAGAAATGTGGTAGTCTTGTTTTTCAAGATTATATTCTAAATCCTCTTAAAAATTCTTCAGTACCCATTCGCTTCTTTCCTTCCTGCTGGATTTCAAGAATTCGTAAAGCATCCATTCCACAACCAATAATAAATTCTGATTTTGTTTGATGAAATTCAAATGGTTTTAGATTAGCATCTTTAACAATCTCTGTTTTAAAAATCTTAATTACTTTCCCATTATAATTAAAGTAAGCTGCGGGATGCGGTGATAATCCTCTTATAAGATTATGAATTTCTTCTGCTGATTTATTCCAATCAATTTTACAAATCTCTTTTGTTATTTTTGGTGCGGGTGAAGCAAGAGAATCATCTTGCTTTTTTAATTCATATTTACCGTTCTCAATTAGATTAACTGTATCAAGTACAAGCTTTGAACCGAGTTCACTCATTCTGTCGTGAAGAGTTTCAAAATTATCATCAGGAAAAATTTCTATCTTTTGCTGAAGATAGATATTTCCAGTGTCAACTTTCTCAGCAAGTTTAAAAGTTGTTAAACCAGTTTCTTCATCGCCATTAATTAAAGCCCATTGTATTGGTGCTGCACCGCGGTATTTGGGAAGGTAAGAAGCGTGAAGATTAAATGATCCAAATTTTGGAATTTCAAAAATTTCTTTTGGTAAAATTCTGAATGCAACAATAACAAAAAGATCCGGTTTAAGTGATTTCATTTGCTCAACAAACTCAGTATTACCCTTCAACTTTTCAGGTTGATAAACAGGAATGTTATTTTCAACTGCAAATTGTTTAACCGGCGTGAAGGAAATTTTTTGACCTCTTCCCCGCTCTCTATCCGGTTGAGTAACAACCGCTAAAATCTTATGTGTGCTTTCTAATAAAATTTTTAAGGAAGGGATAGCAAACTCCGGAGTGCCCATAAAAATAATTTTCATTTTAGCTCCGGTTATTTTAGTTGATAATCTATATTCTCGCTAATCGGGTAATCTATTTCAGCTTTTCTTTTTTGAATTCTATTTAATGACTTTTTAAATATTTTTTTTTGTTCGTCACTTAAAAGATCAACAAAAAGAATTCCTTTAAGATGGTCATATTCGTGTTGTATAACTCTTGCATATAAATCTGCTGCATCAATTTTTTGTTCAGTTAAATCAATATCCTGGTAAATAATAGTTATTTCTTTCGGTCTTATTACATCAGCACGTACATCAGGAATACTTAAACATCCTTCTTCAACAGCTTCGGTTTCTTCAGAATGATTAATAATTCTTGGGTTTATCATTGTGATCGGTTTATACTTTTCATAGCCCTCAATACGTGAAATATCTATAACGAAAATTGATTTGTTAACACCGACCTGATTGGCAGCCAGCCCGATACCATTTGCATTTTTCATTGTATCGAACATAAACTTTATTATCTCAATAGTTTTATCATCAATCTTTGTAATGTTATCAACTTTTTTTCTTAATATTTTATCACCGTAAACAGTTATAGGAAGAATCGACATTTATTTTTAACCATTAATTTGTTTTAAATTCTTTTTAAAAATAAAAAAAGCTACTTCGAATTGAAAGGAATTTAATAAATGTTTAATGTTCAATTTTAATGATGGATGATATAAATCGTGCTTAATTTTTTTAATCGGATATTTAGCATTTAGCATTAATAATTAAACTAATAGCTTTCCATCTTTCATCAATAATTTTCCATCCATCCAAACAGTTGGTTTTTTAACAACTCCATCAAGATGAATGGGAACATTGACATTTCCGCCCATTGATTTATTGTTACCAAGTGCAATGTGGATTGTGCCCATTACTTTTTCATCTTCAAGTAAAACTCCACTTAGTTTTGCCGAATCGTTTGTACCAATTCCAAACTCGGCAATATTACGAGCATCCTTACCAACTTTATCCAGCATCACTTTTAATTTTTTAGCAAGAGTTCCGCCGGAGATTTTAGAAGCATAACCATTTTCAACTTCGATTTTAATGCTTGCGTTTTTTATCAAACCCAAGCCCGCCATTGAACCATCAACAACAAAAACTCCGTTTGCGGTTCCTTCAATGGGTGCAAGAAATGCTTCGCCTGTTGGCAGATTTCCACTTTCACCTTTTGCATGGAATAATCCTTTGCTCGCGTAAGCTTTTCTGCCAGCGATAGAAAAATAAATATCGGTTCCGGCTGGTGCTGTAACACGAATTTCCTTCCCGGTTTCTAAAATTTCTTTAAGCTTAACAGTTCTTTTAGAAATAGATTTATAATCAGCATTCATTCCACGAATCATTACTTCTTTTGTGATTCCAGGAAATGTTGCAATTCGTACTCCTTTTGCTGAAGCATTTCTTCTTGCATCAGTATGTGTTAATGATTTAGCGGTAGGACAAAATACCATATCAAATTTCTGCATCAGTTCGGTAACTACATCAGGTGGTTCTTCACCATTTATTTTACCGGACTTCATTTCAACTAGTAAAGATTGGTAACCTAATCTTAAAGCATTTTCATGCAGGGATAAACCGATTTCTCTTTTGAGTTCATCAGTTATTACTAAAATTTTTTCATCTTTTTTTGCACCCATGCAATCACGAATTGCTATTTGAGATGCTGTATCGAGTTTAGTTAATTTTTTCATAATCTCATCTTTTTAAAGTGGAAAACCAATATTAAGTTGAACAACAGCATAGAACCCACCAGCTTTAATAAAATCATTATTAGTTGCTTTTGTATTATCCGATATTAAAATAAATTCACTTCCATCATCATTAGTCATCTTATTAATTTTAAAGAAACTATAGCCACCCGTTCCTTCAATGCTTGCAAAGTTTTCTATAATCATAAAAACAAAACCGGTACCAATGCTATAACCCAATTCCGGAGAATCATTATTAAATTTTATATCCAGTGTATTATCCTGAAGATTTGGTTTGTGACTTAATCTCGCTGAGTTAAAATGAACTGTTCCATCTATTATTTTCCAGCTAATAAGGTTTGTAATCGGAATACCAAAATCAAAACCAACATTCCAGCTTTTGATACTAAAATCCAGTTCGCTATTTATATTTGAGCCGTCTTTGATATAAGAGTAGGTATGATTTTCGGAAAGCAATTCATAATATCCCTTTAACGAAAAAAAGACTTTAGAAAACTTTGCGCGGAAAAAATTAATTCCCAAGCGATAACCATAAGCGTTACCAAAATCAGGAATTATTTTAACCGTACCATTTGAAACAGAGTTATTAAAAGCTTGAATAGATTCATCAAAAGAACCCGGCTGATATTTTTGATAACCATATCCTGCATAGCCGCCAACAAATCCAAAACATCCAAATCCAAATGACTGTGGAAGTAATGTTGCAAAATTCACGATAAGGATTAAAATTATTTTCTGGAATAATCTAATCATAAAATCATCCTAAGCTATAATAAATTTTTTAACTTATTAGCTTGATTAGTTAAGTCATCAAAAGATTTTTGAGCTAACCAATTACTTAATTGATTATCTTTTACAAGTTATTGATTATAAATCACAAAGAAAAATATTTTTATTTTTTCATACCTTTCTCAAGACCATGTCCATCAGAGCCCAGTTCGGATCGCCGCAAAAGATATGCAAATATTAATCCCACAAAACCAAGTGTAGAAAATATCCACATTCCAACATTATATCCTGCTGGATTTGCAGCACTTGCACCGGCTGCATCATTGGCAAAACCAATTAATAAATTAAATCCAAACAGACCAATATTTTGAATCATCGTCATTAATCCGTAAGCGGTACCAAGTTTTGATGAATCAACAATCAATGCTACAGAAGGCCACATAACTGCAGGAACAAGTGAAAATGCAATTCCCATCATTGCCATCGGCAGAATTAAATAAATTGGAATTGCCGCATTTATATCAAAAAATTTTATACTAAGGTGTATGAAATCACCGGCACTCATTACATCAGGTTTACCAAATTTATACGCCATCATCAAATAAACAGGTATGATTAATAATGATCCAAACATCATCAATAGAGATCGCTTACCAATTTTATCTGCAAGTAAACCGAATAGCGGAGTAAAAATCATAGCAGCAAGCGTTAAGATGCTTGAAAGATTTCCGCCAACTTCCCTGGTTGTTCCGTGTGCTTCCTGAAAAAATTTAATTGCAAATGTTTGGAACGGAAACATTGCAGAATAAAACGTTACACACAATGCGGTGATATACCAGAATGAAGTTGAAAAAGATTTCGGTTTTAAGAAAAGAATTAATGCGGCAACAATTAATACAATCAGATAAATCGCCCAGTTTTCATTGTTTACTACACTAAGAATTATTACTGCTAAGATTAATGCTGAGAAAATATACCAACGCGTTTTTTCTTTTATTCTTAAAATTTCAGAGAGCAAAATTGCATCCTGCTCACCTTCTTTAGGGAGTTCATAATTTTTGCTTGCATAAACATCAAGAAAGAAATATAACACAACGCAAGCAAAAGCAAATACTCCACCTGCAACAGTTATCCAAAGTGGTGATTGCCAGTATTCATATAAACTTTTTCCCCAGCTTGGTGAGTTGAGCGCAAGGAATGATCCTAATCTGGCAACGGTAAGATTAAGACCAAATGCAAAAGATAATTCTTTCCCTTTGAACCAGCGTGCAATAATTGTTGTAATTGCAACAATCATTGATTCTGCACCAAGTCCAAAAATCAATCTGCCTGAAGCCATTAACCAGATATTCCCAGTAATTGCAGTTACTATTGATCCTACCATTATCAATGCTGTAAAAATTAGTACAGATGTTTTCGTTCCGATTCTATCAATTAATAATCCACCAATCAAAACCATTATTATGTTGGGGAAAGAATAAATTGCATTAAGCAATCCGATGTTAGAATCAGAAAAACCAAGTTGTGCTTTTAATAAATCGGCAAGCGGACTAATGCTATCATAAATATAATAGTTACCCATCATTGCTAAGCTAATTAACAATAATGCCGTCCATCTTAGTAATGATGATGGCTGGGGTTTAAGAGAGATTTCTTTTGTATCCATAGTATTTTTGATTTTGTCAGTCTGAGCTTGTCAAAGACTGAATTAGATTTAGCAAAAGTCACATTTCTACAAGCTCTATGTGACGTTTAATTTGTTTTAATAACCTGTAGTTACAATAATATAAAAAAAAGCAGATACTTAATAAAAGTATCTGCTTTGAAAGTCTTAAACATCAAACTAATTATTTAACCGGAATATTTTTTAAAACATTAACAAGCTGATTAAAAAATTCCGGAACAGTAGAAATTTGTAATCGTTCATCCGGCGAATGAACACCAAACATTGTTGGACCAAATGAAATCATATCCATCTCAGGATATTTTTCTTTAATGATTCCACATTCAAGTCCTGCATGGATTGCAGTAACCAAAGGTTCTTTGCCATACATTTGATTGAAGGTTGATTTGAAAACTTTCAGAATCTCTGAATGAACATCAGGAGCCCAACCAGGATAGCCATCACCGTAAGAAACATCTGCACCGGCAAGTTTAAAGACCGCAGTTACCATATTTGTTATGTCTTCATTTTCAGATTTAACAGGACTGCGCTGACTGGTAACGATATTAACATTTTTTCCAACTGTTTCAATCACAGCAAGGTTTGTTGATGTTTCAACCAATCCGGGAATATCATTACTCATTTTAATTACACCGTGAGGAACTGCATACAAAGCATTTAGTAAATGCTTTTGTGTTTTTTCATCCATAACTTTTTCGGGAACATTATGCTTTTCAGCCGAAACGATAAAATCAGGTTCAGTAACCGCATATTCAGTTTTTACAGTTTCATTATACTTTGCAACAAATTTTTTGAATTTCTTTTCATCATTCTTAGGAACAAGAACAACAGCAAATGATTCACGCGGAATTGCGTTGTGTTTGTTACCACCATTTATTTCTGCAAGATGAATTTTATTTTCCTGTGAATAACTCCAAATCGCTCTGTTTAGAATTTTAATTGCATTACCTCTACCAACATGAATTTCGAGTCCCGAATGTCCACCTTTCAATCCGCCAACTTTTAATTCAAAAGCAGAATAATTTCTTGGAGTTTTTTCCAGCTTAGCTTTAAAAGTTGCTGCAGTATTTTTTCCACCAGAGCATCCAATAAACAAAGTGCCAAGCTCTTCAGAATCCATATTGATAAGAATATCAGCTTTCAAAAATCCCTTCTTTAAACTGGATGCACCTGTTAATCCGGTTTCTTCATCCAGTGTAAATAATGCTTCCAATGGTCCGTGTTCAATATCTTTTGATTCAAGAACTGCAAGCGCGCAAGCCACGCCTATGCCATTATCTGCGCCAAGTGTTGTGCCTTTTGCTTTTACCCAATCTCCATCAATGTATGGGTAGATTGGATCTTTATCAAAATCATGTTCAACGTCTCTGTTTTTTTCACAAACCATATCAATATGACCTTGCAAAGCAACTGTTTTTCTATTTTCATATCCCGGGGTTGCAGGTTTACGAATTAATATGTTTCCGAATTTATCTTTTTCAGTCTGAAGACCTAATCGTTTTCCAACAGAAAAAATATATTCGGCAATTTTCTCTTCTTTTTTAGAAGGACGAGGATATTTACAAATCTCCTCAAAATGATTCCAAACCAATTCTGGTTTTAAATGACCTAATACTGAACCCATAAGAAATCTCCTTTTAGTTTAATTCTTTAAATGAAATAAATCCCTGTGAATATAATTGATGAATAAACTTTGTAGTACGTTCAACTGATTCTTCAAATTCCTGTCCAAAAATTTTTTCAAGATTTTTAATTATCTGTTCAACCCGATTTTTGCCATTAATATTTTGCCAAACTGCCGAACCATATTTATCAAGTTTGATTTTGAAATTATCGCTCTTGAGTTTAGGTGAGACCAACTTTAATACAATCTTGTTCTTAAACTTAGGAATGATTACTGTAACTAACTTATTTTCATCCACTTCTTCAGAATAAAGTTTTACCGGAGTAAGATCAAGTGTATTAACACTCTTTAATATTTTTTTTCGTTCTTTAAATGATAATGGCATAATGAACAATAAAACTTATAATAAAATTTAATTAAAATGTCATTCCCGCGAAGGCGGGAATCTAAATATCAAGAAAATAGATTCCCACTTTCGTGGGAATGACAAAAAAGAATTTAATAACTTATAAAGCCACTTTTAGGTTAATTACATAGAAACCTGTGGTGGTGGTGGATCATCAGGTTTACCGGCATTTCTAATCGGAACCTGAATAAGCAACCACGCAATAAGTGCAAACACAACTAAACTTACTAAAAATGATGGCTCAGCAAAAATACTAAATAATGACACTTCGAAGAATGCAAAACCAGCAAAGAGAAGTCCAATTAATGCTTCACCGGCAATCAATCCTGCTGCAAGCAAAATACCATTGTTTTCCACTCTGGATTTTTGTGCATCATTAAAGTTTCTTTTAGCATTTACTCTTTCAACTATTCCTTTAATCAAACCACCAACAAAAATAGCAAAGGTTGTTCCTAATGGTAAATACATTCCAACGCTAACAAGCATTGGACTTTTAACATTCATCATAATAAAACCAACGCCCATTAACATACCGACAAAGATTAATATCCATTCCATATCACCAGCTACAATTCCTTTTGAAAGTATCGCCATCAAACTTGCTTGAGGCGCAGGTAATTTATCACCGCCAAAACCAGTTCCACCCATTTTGATATCACCTTCATTTAATATTAATAATGGGATAAACATGATTGCGGCAGAAACAACAACACCGATGATATCACCAAGCTGCATTTTCCAGGGAGTACCACCAAGAATATGTCCGGCTTTTAAATCCTGTAACATTTCTCCTGCAACAGCAGCGGCAACGCAAACTACAGCAGCAACTCCAAGAACGGCTGCAACACCTTGCGTTCCTTTCATGCCAAGTGCAACCATCAGGATTGCGGCAACAACAAGTGTAGATAATGTTAATCCGCTGATTGGATTATTGCTGGAACCGATAATTCCAACTAAGTAACCAGAAACAGCAGCAAAGAAAAATCCTGCTACTATCATAACAATAGTTGCAACCAAAGCAGCAACTACATTTTGAGCAAAGAAATTATAGATAAAAAATGTAGCAACCGCAGTTCCTAAAATTCCAATCATTATCCATTTAAAGTTTATATCTTTTTCAGTTCTTATCTCTGTGTGTTCCCCTGTTGCAGCTTTTTTAACATCACCGACAGAACGTGCAATACCTGTAGCCAAACTTTTTCTCATTTTCCATAATGTAAAACCTGCCCCAACAAGCATTCCACCAATTGCAATTGGTCTAACATACATTTTCCAAATTGCTACCATTTCTGTTGCCCAATCAGTTCCCACTGGCAATTCCTGATTATAATATTTAAAGTATGCAATCATTGGAGTTAATAATCCCCAGGCAAGAACACCGCCGCTAAAATTAAGAGCGGCTAATCGTGGACCAATAATGTAACCAACGCCCATATAAGCGGGGCTAACATCCGGCGATTTAAAAAGAATATTTCCTTTACCAACCGAGATTAATTTATCCCAGGATATTGCAAATAATTTGAACTGACCTAACGTTTGAATAAGTGCACCTATTCCCATAGCGCTGAATAGAAATTTTGAACCACCTGTTCCATGCTGCCCGGCTTTATGAATTTCGGCAGCTGCAATCGATTCTGGGAAAGGTAATTCAACATCTTCAACCATTACTTTTCTAAGCAAGGCAACAAACATAATTCCCAGAATACCACCTGCAACCATTATTGCAGCAGATATCATATAATTACCCGGAGTAAAGAAAGGATTCCAGATTCCGGCTATAAAAAATGCAGGAAGTGTGAAGATAGCTCCGGCAGCAATTGATTCACCAATTGAACCAACTGTTCTTGTAAAGTTTTCTTCCAGGATTGTACCCTTCATTAATTTAATTAAAGCCATACCAATAACTGCTGCAGGATAAGTTGCAGCGATAGTCATTCCGGCTTTTAATCCTAAGTAAGCATTTGCAGCACCAAGCACAACGGCAAGTACTAAACCGATTAAGAGAGCACGGATAGTAAATTCCGCCATATTGGTTTCAGCTGAAACAAAAGGAACAAATTTTTTTTGCTCTGCCATTTTTTTCTCCTGTTATTGAGCAATTTAAATTGTGGTTAGAGCCACATTTTCTCTAAAATAGTGGGCTAAATTTAAGCATGAAAGTTTATAATTCTCAACTTTTATTTTGTTTATTTCAATAAAAATTGAAGAATTATGAAATAGAGACTTCTGAAAAATTACTTAATAGATAAGAAAGTTTACTAAGAATTGATACTTCCTAATTTTTAAGTAATGGAAATTCCAAAGTTAAAGTTGTTCCAACATCTAACTGGCTTGCAATATTTATTTTACCTTTTAACAACTCAACATATTTTTTAGTTATGGATAGTCCCAATCCACTGCCTTCATATTTTCTGGTTAATCCTTCGCTTGCTTGCCTGAATGGTTCAAAAATAATTCTTATATGATCTTCAGAAATTCCAATTCCTGTATCACTTATTGTTATTAATGCTGTATTATTTTTTGTTTCCGCATTAAGATTAATTTCACCATGTTTTGTGTATTTAACTGCGTTATCCAAAAGATTGCAAATTATTTTGTGGAGAATATTTGAATCACCTTTAATAATTATCTTTTCCATCGAGGAAGAAAAATTAATTATTAATCCCTTTGCTATCGCCGGCTCATTATAAATAAGACGACATTCCTTCAAAGTTCCCACTATATCAACCGGAATAAATTTAATATCCAGATTTTGAGCTTGAATTTTAGAAATATCTAATAAGGATGTTAAAGTTTCATTTAATCTTTTACTACTTTTATGTATGTACATAGCCATATCGCGCTGATTTTTATCTTCAAGATCCTGCAGAAGCAATTCGGAGAATCCCATTATGCCACTCATTGGTGTATTTAACTCATGACTCATATTTGATAGAAAAATAGTTTTTAATCGATCCATTTCCTCAGCTTTATCTTTAGCAAGGATTAAATCAAGCTCTAATTTTTTTCTTTCTGTATTATCTCTAATAATCGCCAAAAGAATTTCTATATCACCTTGTTGAATAAGTTTTGCGCTTATTTCAACCGGAATTATTGTTCCATTTTTTCTTTTATGATTTGTCTCATACAAAATTCCCTCCCTGGTATTTATTGAAGAGAATATTATTTCAACATCTTTTTTCCTGTCCATACAAAGATCGAGCAAATTCATTTTTAATAACTCGTCTTTACTATACCCATAAGTGTCCAATGCCTTTTGGTTTGCCTCAAGAATTCGTCCATCTCGGTCTAAACTTAAAATCATATCATTTGCATATCTCGTTAAAGAGGTATATCGCTCATTTAAGGCATCCTTTTCTTTACGGAGATTTACTGTTCTGGTTATAAAATGCAAGCGGCTCCGCTTCCAGATTGCGTATGTTATACTTGCCGATAGTATGATTAATAGTAAGGAAATTATAAATACGACTAAAGCAGTTTTCTTGGTGGATTCCGCTACTTTATCCTGATTTATTTTAGCTATTAAAAACCAGTCAGTTCCAGGAATTCCATTTATCGAAGCAATAACTTTTGCGCCATTAAATGTTACATCTCTATTAAGTCCTCTTCCTATTATAAGTGTTTCATATTCGCTTTTATCTTTTTTACTAAGTGGAAGTGTCTTCAAAATAAAGACATCATTTTCTTTTACATCTTTTAGTACAAAACCTAAATCACTTTTATTTTTAATTAAAATATATTCAACCTCGTCCGATTCCTGTTTTGTGTAAGATAAGATCGGATAAAGATATTCGAAAAACGAGACTTCAGTCCACATATATCCAATTACTTTGCCTGACTTTTTTACCGGTGTTATAATTGCCTGAATAAGATTTTTATTTTCACCCAGGTAAAGATTGGTTAATGCAGATGAGTCTTTATTTAAAATAACTCTAAGTTCATGTTTTAAAAAATTATTGGAAATACCTTTTGTGCTATCAGTGGAATAAACAAGATCAGCATTTTTATTAAAAATATTTACACTTAAAAAATCAAAGTCTCGTTGTAATTCCTTTGCCCAAATTGAAATATTACTGGTAATCTTACTATCAATTTTGTTTGTCAGAGCATTGGACAGATCTTTTTCAATATCCGGTAATTGAAGGAAGGAGGATATAATTTGTTTTCTTTGAAGTTGTTCTTTACTAATCTGTTGTAACTTAATTTCTTTAATAGCAACAACATGCTGGTAAAGTTCAGCTTCAATTGCCTTTCTTCTATCTAAATAAAAAAGGTATCCGATAATTGTTATGAATACTGCTATCGCAAAAAATATTAAAATATATTTTATAGGAAAATGATCTTCAGATATTTTATTCATAATCAATAATTAAAAGTTGATTCTTACTAAACTTAAAATTTTAATTTTCTTATTCCAATATGGCAGATTGCAAAATCATATTTGATAGGATCATTAGAATCATATTTTTTTAAATTTTGAGTGATCTCTTCTGCCATTTGCCAGCTTACATTTTTTCTTCTTGTTAATTTTAATGATTTACAAATTCTGGCAATGTGTGTGTCAACTGGTATAACAAGTTTATGTGTTGGAATCTCATTCCACAAGCCAAAATCCAATTCATCTTTCCTTACCATCCAGCGAAGAAATAAATTCATTCGCTTACACGCACTACCTTTTTCGGGCAATGGAAACATAAATTTCATACCATTAGTTATTTCTCCAAAAGATTGCAAAAACGAGTTTAAGAAGTGATTTGAAAAATTTGAGATTCCGCTTTTTACGTTTTTATCGGAAAAGTTGTATCCTTTAAGAAAAATGTTCTTAATTGATTTATCAACTTTTAACTCCTTACTCAACACAAAAAACAGCTTTAGAATATCATCCTCGGTATAAAAACGATGTTTAATTCCGGCTAATTTGTTTGAATCATTTTCTATTGAAAAATTTTTGATAAATAAATATGGTTCACCTTTGAAGATGAGAATAAATTTCTTAACTGTGTTTTCAATCTGTTTAACATTTCCATAAGCAAAGATTGAAGCAAGCAAACCAATTATCTCAATATCTTTTGGGTCATCAAACAAATGAAGAAACTGCAAAGGATCAGGTTCAAGCTTTGTTCTATCAAAAGCTTTGTAATGATATTCTAATTTTTGTTTAAGGTTCATCAGTTAAGATAATATGAATATAAATTTAAAATGTTAATATAAAGATACAATCTCTTTACAGCTTTTAACTTATTAGTTTTTTATTTAAGACTTACTAAAAATTTGTTATAACAATCACTTCCTGCTTTAACAACTAATCTATAATTTTGATATGAAATTTTTTAGGAATCACAATGACTACCAAAATAATTAAAGATTATCCGATAATTGATTATATAGCTATTGCTTTTGGTGCAGCAATTATGGCAATTGGTATTGGAGTTTTTCTTGTTGATGCCAAAGTTGTTCCGGGTGGAGTAAGTGGGCTTTCAATGAGTTTACATTACCTTACAGGTTTGCCTGTTGGTTTGATGATATGGTTATTAAACATTCCACTTTACATTTGGGGAGTTAAAGAGTTGGGTAAAGAATTTGGGATAAGAACTTTTTATGGTTTTACTCTCAACTCATTTCTTATTGATTTTTTTAGAGGTGATGTTCCCGGTTTTTCTTTCATTCGCCTGCAGGATACACAAACAATAAAAAATTTACAACAAAATGATTTTCTCTTTCTGATTTTGATAGGGGCAGCACTGCTTGGTTTGGGACTTGGGATTGTATTTAAATTTAAAGGAACAACCGCAGGATCAGATATCGTTGCAGCTATTATGCACAAACGATTTGGAGTAAAGCCCGGAATGGCAATTATGATTACAGACTTTTTTGTAATTCTACTTGCAGGATTTATAATTGATTTTAAAGATCTTGCCGGCGAACGCTCTGCGGTTACATTAACATTTTATGCTTTATTTCTTTTATTTGTTTCCAGTCGTTTGGTAGATGCAATAATGGATGGCTTTGACTATGCGCGTTCTGTTAATATAATATCTGATAAAAATGATGAAATCGCACAAGCAATTATGGATGATTTAAGTCGTGGTGCTACGGCAATTAAAGCGCGCGGACTTTATAGAAACATTGATCGCGAAATACTTACAACAGTTGTAACTTTAAAAGAGCTATCAAAATTGTTAAGCATCATAAAAAAAGTTGACCCAAAAGCATTTGTAACTGTAAGTAATGTTCACGAAGTTATGGGTGAGGGTTTTAGAAGAAGGATTTAGTAATTAGTTGCTAAGATTATAAAAAAAATTAATTGTATTACTTACATTAAACTTTACAGCAAAATCAGTAAAATCTAAATCATTTCTTTATATTTGCCGCCAATCTAAAACTAATTGAGCATTATGTTTTTTAGGAACAACAAAACTTTAATAATTATTTTCACAATCAGTTTAATATTTTATTTATTAAGCTGCTTCGGTGTGTTTGATGGACTTTCTGAATTCGTTGCACATTCACTTTATAATGCACTCGGATATACAAACAAATGGTCGCATTCTTACGGTCCACCGTGGTTTGTTAATATGGTTAATAATATTTCATCCTTAGGAAGCCGCGAACTGGTTTTAATTATTTCAATATTTATGTTCTTCTTCATTAAAATAATTCGAGGGGAAAAAGCCGCAAAAAATTTTTTGTTTACAGTTGGAGTTGGAATATTTATAATACTAAGTGTAAAATCAATAACATCAAAACTTGATGAATTAACTTTTAAATCTCTTTTAGTAGAATCACTTTCAAATTTTCCCAGCGGACATACTTTTATTGCCACTGTTTTGTATCTTGCAATAGCTCGATACTTAAGTACACACAGGAAATATGAGCCAGTAAACAAATTCTTATTTATTTCTGCAGCAATAATAATTGCATTAGTAGGTATAAGCAGATTTGTTGGAAGCGGACACACAATTACTGAGGTTATCGCCGGCTGGTCTTTAGGGTTGTGCTGGTACTCCTTCGCACAAATATTCTTAGCTTCAGATCATAAAACTGTTTTTAATAAGTAAAATGTTTTATCTGTTCTCCTTTTACTCCAAGTTCTGTCATTGCTTCAATTCCAATTTCAAGATGAAGATCTGCAAATTTTTCTGTCACTTCTTTGTCTGATTTTTCTGTTTTTACTCCCTCGGGAATCATAGGAACATCCGATACTAATAATAATGCACCACGCGGAATTTCATTAACTAAACCTACAATAAATAAAGTTGCTGTTTCCATATCAATAGCAATTGTAGAAAGTCTTTTCAAATACTTCTTAAACTCTTCATCCCATTCCCAAACCCTGCGGTTAGTAGTATAAACAACACCAGTCCGATATTCCATCTTTCGCTCAACAATTTTATCCGAAACAAATTTATGAAGTTTAAATGATGGAAGTGCAGGAACCTCTTTCGGTTTGTAATCATCACTTGTTCCCTCTCCACGTATTGCTGCAGTAGGTAAAATAAAATGCCCGATTTCTGTTGAATGTTTTAATCCTCCGCATTTACCAAGAAACAAAACCCCTTTTGGTGCCCGTGCTACAAGCAAATCCATAATTGTTGCTGCGTTTGCCGAACCAATTCCAAAGTTTATAATTGAAAGCCCACTTGAGTTCGTTGCAGTTTGCATTGGTCTGCTAATACCTTTTATTTCACAATTAAATCTATCTGCAAATTTTTCAACATAGTTTTGAAAATTTGTAAGCAGCATATAATCCCCAAACTCATCTATTTTTGTTCCTGTGTAACGAGGCAGCCAGTTTTTTGCAATATCAAGTTTTGTTTTCATAGCAATTTCTATTGTTTGTAAATTACAAAACGAAATTAGAAAAAATATTTAACAACTTATAATATAATTAAAGCATATTATGAATTTTATTTCAGCAATTGACTTCTATCCTCACATCATAACTGAGGGCTCGGTAATTGAGAGATTAAAACGAGAGTATAAATATCCGCTTGACGATGTTTTATCGAACACAATTATGATTTATGAAAAAGATGGAAAATCTTTATTGGAAAAAATTTATCGCGAATATCTCAATATCGCTAAGTCATCAGACTTACCAATTATGCTTTTAACTCCAACCTGGCGGGCAAATAAAGAAAGAACTTCAAAGGCAAATGTTGATATGAAGTTGATCAACACTGATGCTTTTGCTTTTGTTGATAATATTAGAAAATCATACGGCAGTTTTTCTGAAAAGATATATATTGGCGGATTAACCGGATGCAAGGGTGATGCTTATAGACCTGAAGAAGCATTAAATGAAAACGATTCTCATGCTTTTCATAAAGATCAGATTCAAATTCTGGCAGATGCGGGAGTTGATTTTCTTTTTGCATCTACTCTCCCTGCTTTATCAGAAGCAATCGGAATTGCCAAAGCAATGAGTAAAACAAAAAAAGATTATGTAATAAGTTTTGTAATAAGAGATAATGGAAAATTACTTGATGGAACTCTGCTAACTGATGCTATTAAAATTATTGATGATTCAGTTTCAACCCCGCCAATATTTTATTTAACAAACTGCATCCATCCTGATGTGCTGCATAAATCTTTTCTGAACCTTAAAGATGAAAATGATATTCTGAGAAAAAGATTGTTTGGCATCCAGGCAAATTCTTCAAATAAAAGTCCGGAAGAACTTGATACACTTGAAGAGCTTGATGCTGATACTCCTGCCAACTGGGCACGCGGAATGGTTGATCTGAATAAAAAATATAATCTTAAAATTCTTGGTGGCTGCTGCGGAACAGATGCACGGTTTATTTC
>OEIU01000492.1_pt1 | contig 36219 bp, 32 predicted proteins | sample 1539221 | NCBI WGS metagenome assembly OEIU01 (sample SAMN03792071, study PRJEB22550) | activated sludge metagenome | feature: wastewater treatment plant; material: activated sludge; isolation source: Wastewater treatment plant of a petroleum refinery complex | place: Argentina: Zarate | collected...
GCATTGGAGGCAGAGGATGCAATTAAGTTCACTCAAGAGTCGAACACTACACTAGCGCAGTGTTTGATGCCGTGAGGGACTTGCGAAAGCCGATGGATTTGCCTTCGTGGCACGGCGGCACCCGTGCTTGCCGACTTTCCTCGCCACGATCGCACGCACCGCCCGGGTGACGGCGCTACGCGCCCAACTGCCGGATGCAGGCTCGACTGACTGGCATTGCCCGCAAGGCGCGCTGTCCGCTGGTGTCCGAAGGGCTATTTCTTGCTGTACGTCCACCCGGTAATGCGCCAGCCGGCCGCGACCTTTTGCAAAGCGAGCGTCATTAGCGCCGACTCCTTGACCGGCTTGCCCTTGAGCTTGTAGGTGTAGCTGGCGGGAACGACGACGTATGCGCGGTCTCCTGTGACCGCCACATGAAGCGGCTTGCCAGCCATGGCGAGAACTTCGTCAGTAATTGCGTTGGCGGTGGCGTTCGCCTGAAAGTCGGTCGCCCACTTCCCGCAGGCGCCAGCGCCGTGCCACTCATGAGGCGCAAAGTCGTCGATGATCGAGGTCTGCTCGGCGCAGGCAGCCAAGGCCGAATCGACGTCGCCCTTGTTGAGTCCATCGATGAATTGATGAATCGGAGCCAAGACAGCGGTTGTATCCGCTGTCGCGGCTATGGCTGTTCCTGCCGTCAGGAGCGCAACAGCGAACGCGGCCAGTACGTTTCTCATGGAGTCTTCCACCTGCTGCCTGTTGATTCCAGCAAAGTCTAGCAGCCGCTTTGCGGTCTGCGACACTCGAAAGACTACGAGGGTGGTGTTGCACTCTCTCTGGAACTTAAGCGACTGTTCGCGCGAGTGACCTTCTGCAGGATATCGGCGCCGCTCTTGGTCCAGATGAACGGCTTGGGGTTGTGGTTGTGATGCGCGACATACTCGCCGATGGCGCGGACCAACTCCGGCACGCTGGTGAACACGCCGCGGCGCAGGCGATTGACGGTGATGTCGCGAAAGAAGCGCTCGGCCATGTTCAGCCACGACGCCGAGGCGGGCGTGAAGTGCATGTGAAAGCGCGGATGCCTAGCCAGCCACTCCTGCACGGCCGGGTGCTTGTGGGTGGCGTAGTTGTCGGCGATCAGATGCAGCGCCTTGCCCTTGGGCGTCTGGCGGTCGATCTGGCGCAGGAACTTCAGCCATTCGGCGTGGGTGTGGCGCTGCTGGCACTGGCCGATGACCTGGCCGTCGAGCACGTCGAGCGCCGCGAACAGCGTGCTCGTGCCATTGCGCTCGCAGTCGTGCGTCATGGTGGCCGCGCGGCCCTTCTTCAGCGCCAGCCCGGGCTGCGTTCGCTCCAGCGCCTGCACCTGGCTCTTCTCATCGACGCACAGCACAACCGCGTGCTCGGGCGGCGCCAGATACAGGCCCACGATGTCTTCGAGCTTCTCGGCGAACTGCGGGTCGCGCGAGGCCCTGAAGCCGCGCACGAGATGCGGCTCGAGGCCATTCTTGCGCCAGTGGCGCGAGACGCTGGAGGCGCTGGTGCCCAATTCGGCAGCCATCGTGCGCGTGCTCCAGTGCGTCGCCGCCTCGGGCTTGCTCTGGGTGGTCAACTCCACCAGGCGCGCCACGTCCACCGTGACCGGCGGCGCTCCGCGCGGGAGGTCGCGCTCGATGCCCGCAAGCCTGGACTGGGCGTAGCGCTCGCGCCAGCGCGAGACCTGCACTCGGCCGATGCTCAACTGCACGGCGATGTCCTTGTTCTGCAGGCCTTGCGCCGCCAGCAGCACGATGCGCGCACGCTGCGCCAGTCTCAGACTGGTGCGCTTGGAGCGTGCCAGCCTGGCCAACTCGGCTTGCTCGCCGCTCGTCAGAACGATCTCGGTTGCAACTCGCACTGGCTGTCTCCACGCTGCATCGAGGTAGAGCATTGGAGACGCGAGGAGACTATACGTTTCATCAAAAGTGAGACGACACACTCGCGGATGCCCGAGTCCCGTCGATAGCGCCCGTCGCCGATCGACACCCACCGGCGGGGATAGAAGCCGCGCGCGGCCGGCTCAGCGCCGCTTGGCAGCGCCGGTTGCATGAACGGTGCCCGAACCGTATCCATTGCGCGCGGCGTCGGCGAGTTCCGTGACGAGCGCGGCCAGCCGCAGCCCGAGCGGGTTGAGATCCCGGCCCTCGAGGGTGACCGCGCCGAACGCAACCTGCACCTTCGGCAACTCGATTTTCAGAATCGTCAGCAGGGGCTTGAGCCCGCTGAACTCGTGAAAGAGATAGGTGCCGAAGCACAGGAAGTTCCCTTGGAGGACCATGCCCAGCGCCACCGAGGCCGCCATCGACTGGACCACGTGACGAGGCATCGTCAATCCTCCCTTGTGCAGGGTGCGCTGAACGTGGTCGAACGACAACGCGCTCGACGGCGGGACGACCCAGCGTTCGTTGGCGATGTCGTCCCAGCTCACACGCTTGCGCGCGGCCAGCGGATGCGCGCGGCTGGCGAGGACGCAGATCGAGTCCTCGAACAGCGGCCGCAATGCAAGCTCGGGGTCGGCGGCGATCGGCGCCAGGCGCGCAACGAAGAGATCGATTTCGCGCGCCTTGAGCAACGCGACGAGCACCGCTTCATCGGCCTCCCGGGCCAGGACCGTCACATCCGGATGCGGCTCGAGCAGCTTCGTCAGCGCCGCCGGCAGGATCCCCATTCCCCATTCCCCATTCCCCATCCGCCGCCGCCGATGCCGATGCGCAGCGCTCCGCGCGAACCGCCCGAGATGATGTCGATCTCCTGCGCCGCGAGGCAAACCTCGCCCATGATGGCGTCGGCGTGCCGGATGAAGCTCTTGCCGTGCACGGTCGGCACGACGCCGTGGGCGCTCCGGTCGAACAGCAGCACGCCGAGCGTCTGTTCCAGATCCGCGATCGACTTCGTCAGCGCCGGCTGCGACAGGTGCAGCGTCTGTGCCGCCTTGCGCAGGCTGCCCTGCTTGGCCACGGCGAGCAGCACGCAAAGCTGGTGCAGCTTGAGGTGGCGCCGAAGCCTATGCTGCAGATCGCTCGTCGCCATGGCAGCCTTCGGGTGTCACCGATCGTCGGCGTCAGGCTGTCGAATCATCTCGTCGCTGCCGTGGCTTGGCTCGATCGATGACGGGCCTCAGGCCGGCACGTGGCGCTCGCGCCCGGCCGATTCGGCCAGCTTGACGAGTGCGACGAGCGCCTGATTGACCGGCGTCGCGATGCCGTGCGCCGCAGCGCGGCGCACGACGGTGCCGTTCAAGTGGTCGATCTCGGTCGGCTTGCCGCGCGCGAGGTCCTGCGCGGTAGACGAGATCTGCGCCGGCATCGCGGCGGCAATGGCGTCGACGGCGGCGGCGGCCGCCGCCGGATCGAGCGGATGGCCTTCGGCGCGCGCGACGGCGAGCACCTCCAGCACCACCGATCGCTGCATGGCGCGCACCTCGGGCAGCGCGACGAGCCTGCCGTAGGGCAGTTGCGACAGCGCCGAGATCGCGTTGTAGGCGCAGTTGACGAGCAGCTTGCTCCACAGCTCGCCGACGACGTCGGCGCTGATGCGCACCGGCACCTTGGCGGCGGCGAACAGATCGACAACCGCCTGCATGCGCGCGGCAAGCATGGCGTCGTTCGCCGCTTTGGCGTCGCGCGCACCGATCACGAGGTCGCCGCGGCCGTGGTGGGCGACGACGCCCGGCGCCGGCATCTCGGTTGCGACGTAGACAACGGCCGGCAGCACCGTCTGGCGCACGTGGCGCGCGATCGCGCCGGCGTTGTCGACGCCGTTTTGCAGGCTCGCGACGATCGCATCGGCGCGCAGCAGCGGCGCGATCTCGCGCGCGACGGCGTCGCTGTCGGCCGACTTGACGCAGAAGAGGACGAGGTCGGCGTCGCGCACCGCGTCGAGCGCGGTCGTCGCATCGATGCGCACCGGCTCGACGCCCGACGCCCAGCGCAGTTGCAGGCCGTCGCGGCGGATCGCCTCGACGTGCGCCGCGCGGCCGACGAGCGTGACGCGCTTGCCGGCGCGCGCGAGCATCGCGCCGAAGAAGCTGCCGACGGCGCCGGCGCCGACGACGACGGTCTTGCGCAGCGGTCGGTGCGCGCCAGGGCTTGCCTCCATGCCGGCGTTCAAGGCTTGAAGTCGCCGCCGAAGCCGACGACGAAGGCGTCGGGTTTCAGATATTTGCGCAGCGCGGCATTCACGCCGTCGAGCGTCGCGGCGGCGAGCTGGTCATCGACCTTCTGCGAGATCGCGAACGTGCGGCCGAGGTAGAGGTTGTTCACGAGCGCGGCGGCGAGTGTCGCGTCCTGCGCGCGGGCGAGGCGGCGCGCGCTGAGCAGCCCTTCCTTCGCGGCGTCGAGCTCGGCCTGCGTGTAGCCGTCCTTCAGCGCGCGCGCGACCTCCTCGCGAAAGTCGGCTTCCACTTTCGGCTGGTTCTGCGGCGCGAAGATCGCCCACGCCTGCCACATCGAGTTCGGCTCGTGGCTGCTCCAGGCGACGCCGCTGCCGACGTCGTAGGACAGCCCGTCCTTCTCGCGGATGCGTTCCCACAGCCGCGAACTGCCGCCGCGCCCGAGCATCGCGTTGGCAAGCGTGAAGCTCGCGTAGTCGGCGTCGTTGTCGGTGAGCGGCAGCGCGAGCTTGGCGAGCATCATCGCGTTCTGCTTGTCGGGAGTGCGGATCACGATGCGCTCGGGGCTGACGGCGACCAGCGGCGTCGGCACCCGCGCGTACGGCGCGTCGGACGTCCAGTCGCCGAACGCCTTCGCGAGCGCGGCCTTCACCGCATCGGCATCCATCTCGCCGCTGGCGCCGAACTGGGCGTGGCTCGCGCCGTAGAAGCGCCTGTGGAAGGCACGCACCTGCTCGATCGTCACCGCCTTCGCGTCCTGCGCCCGTTCGTCGAAGCTGCGCGCGTGGCGCACGTCGCCGCGCGGATACGGGTCGCCGTGGCGCGCGAGCGCGGTCGAGACGAGCGCATCGGGCTCGGTGCGCTGCGCCGCGATCGCGCTCAGCGTCTGCTGGCGCAGTTCCTCCAGGTCGGCGGCAGGGAAGCTCGCATGGCGCAGGATGTCGCCGACGAGGGCGATCACTTCCGGCAGATTGTTGCGCGTCGTCGTGATCGAGGCCGTAAGCGCGGTATCGCCGCCGCCGAAGCTCACCTCGGCCTGCAGCGCCTCGAAGCGGTCCTGGATCTGCTGGCGCGTCATCATGGGCGTTCCGCGGTCGAGCAGCGCGGCGGTGAACTCGGGTACGTCGCCGACGCCGAAGAGGCTCTTCTCGTCGCCGTAGCGCAGCGTGAGGAGCGCCTTCACGGCCTGGCCGCGCGCGCCCTTGGGCAGCAGCGCAACCTGCATGCCGCCGGGCAGCGTGAAAGTCTGTGTGTGGGCGTCGATATTGGCCGGCGTCGGATCGAACGCAGCCGCCTGCGCGACCGCCGTGTCGCCCTTGTAGCCCTTCAGTTCGGCTTGCACGTCGATGCGCCTGGGCGCCGGCGCGCGCACCGGATTCTCGGTCGGCACATAGGTGCCGACGACGCGGTTCGACGGCACGAGGTAGGCGACGGCGACGCGCTGCACGTCTTCGAGCTTCAGGTCGCGCACGCGGTCGCGCAGCAGGAAGAAGAGCCGCCAGTCGCCCTGGCCGACGGCGCTCGAGAGCGCAACGCCGACCGCCTCCGGGTTCGTGAAGCGCCGGTTCCAGTCGTTGAGCCAGCGCGCCTTCGCGCGCTCGAGTTCCTCGGCCGTTACCGGCCGGCTCTTGAACGATTCGATCGTCTCGAGCAGCGCGCTGCGCGCCTTGTCCAGATCCTGCCCCGGAGCGAGCGTGGCCATGAACATCATCACCCCGGGGTCGGCGAGGTCCCAGGCGAAGCCGGAGACCGAGGCCGCAAGCTGAGTCTTCACGAGGGCCGCATAGAGCCGCCCCGAGGGTTCGTCGGCGAGGATCAGCGCGAGCGCCTCGGCCGCCGCATAGTCGGGGTCGCTCGCCGCCGGGACGTGATAGGCGGCGAGCAGCATCGGCGTGCCGCCCGTGCGCCGCAGCGTGAAGGTGCGCTCGCCGTCCTGCGCCGGATCGAGCGTATAGAGCGTCGGCAGCTTGCGCGTTGGCTTTGCGATCTTGCCGAACGCCTGCTGCACCCAGGCGAGCGTCTGCGCAGGGTCGAACTTGCCGGAGATGACGAGCGTCGCGTTGTCGGGCTGGTAGTACTCGCGGTAGAAGGCCTGCAGGCGCGGGATATCGACATTCTCGACGTCGCTGCGCGCGCCTATCGTGTCCTTGCCGTAGTTGTGCCAGTCGTAGAGCATGCTCATCGCGCGCTGCATCATGATGCGCTCGGGATTGTTCTCGCCCATCTCCATCTCGTTTCGCACAACCGTCATCTCGCTGTCCAGCGACTTGCGCGAGATGAAGCTGTTGACCATCGCATCGGCCTGCCAGTCGAGGTACCACCGCAGCGTCTCGGGGTTGGCCGCGAAGCTCGCGAAATAGTTGGTGCGGTCGAAGCTCGTCGAGCCGTTGGCGCGCAGGCCGCGCTTCGTGAACTCGCCGAGCATCGGCATCGGATAGTTCTTCGAGCCCTGGAACATCAGGTGCTCGAGCAGGTGCGCCATCCCGGTCTCGCCGTAGTTCTCCATCCGCGAGCCGACGTGGTAGGTCATGTTGACGGTCGTCGTCGGCTTCGAATCGTCGGGCACGAGCAGCACCTGCAGGCCGTTGGCGAGCCGGTACTCGGTGATGCCTTCGACCGTCTGCACCGGCTGCAGGGGTTGCGCCAGTGCCGGCGTCGCGGCGACGAAAGTGGCTGCAAGGAATAGGAGAAAGGCGAAAAGGCGATGCGGCATGGACGGGCCCCGGGTCGAGTGCGGCAGTGTAGAGGCACCCTGCCCGGCCCGGTTCCGCAATGTCTGTTCGCTTAACCCCCGCCTAACGGTTGGTGGCGCCTCTCGCATGTGGCTTGCAGCGTCGTCGCGGCGAACCCGGCGCGGGACAGACCGCGACGCTTCGGCGAGGCGGTCGGCTGCGCCGACTGCCCTGCGGTGCTCGCAGCCAGGGCCCCGGCGCACAACTCACTTCGCGCCCTTCGGGCGCTACGTTCGGACAAGTGCGCCGAGTCAGACCACGTGGCGCGCTGGCGCGCGCGGGCCCTGGCTGCTGCGCTCCTCGGCGCCCCGCAGGCGCGTCGCGGCCTGCCCCGCGCCGGCTTCGCGGAACTGCTCGTTCCATGCATCGAACACACACCGCGCCGCCCGCGCGGCAGGCGGCACCCGGCAGGGGCGATTTGTGCGGCGACGAGGAACGCAGCGCCGGGGTCAGCGCGCGCAGCGCGCTTTCCATCTGACTTGCCGCGTCTGTCCGAACGCAGCGCCCGCAGGGCGCGAAGTGAGCTGCGCGGCACGACCCCGGCGCGAGCACCGCAGTGCAGTCGCCGCGCAGCGGCTACCGCCGCAGCATGAGCCGCGGAAGAGGGGCCCCGCGCAGCGGGGATCGAAGCGGGCGAATGCTGCGAGGCGCCGACGAGAGGGTGATGCGAATCGTTTGGCAGAGTGGAGGCGCAGCATGAGCCCCTGCCGGGTGCCGCCTGCCGCGATGCTCCGTACGTTGGCAAGCCGAACCCCGGCAGTGTCGCGCGTAGAACCAGCACGGGCTCAGCGCACCGTCCCTCCCGACTCGACGACCATATCGAGCACGTAGACCGGGCCTCCCGACTTGTCCTGGAAGCGCTTCAGGCGCAGCACGTTGCGCACGCCGCTCTGGTGGGTGTAGCCCTCGATGTTTTCGTGGAGCGCGCGCCACGCGCCGGGCGGTTCGATGCGCAGGCCCTTGTTGTCGAATGCGATCTCGCGCACCTGCAGGCAGCTCGTCGCGCCGGCGGGCGGGTTGCTGCACGCCACTGTCTGCGGCGCGACCTCGAGGAACACGCGCGCCGGCGTGCCGTAGCGTGCCTCGGGCGTGAGGCTCCCCGTGAAGGCGAGCGTGCCGGACTTCGCATCGGCAAGCCGCAGCGTCGGCGTCTCGCCTTGCGTCAGTTCGATCTTCATCGACGCGGCAAGCAGCGTTGCCAGCTCGTCGTCGATCTTCATCAACGCCGGATCGCAGGCCATCATCGTCGAGGCCATGCGATTGACGACCAGGCGGCCGTCGGCGTCGATCTGGTAGCCGCCGAAGCTGCGGTTGCAGCCGCCCTCGATGCTGAGGCGATCGCCCGCGAAGTGAAAGACGATCGGCCGCGCGGGGTTGGCGGCCAGGCCGGGCAGCGGCTTGCCGCCGGCGTCGGTTGCGGCGGCGAGCGTCCAGCGGTGCGATTCGAGCGTGCCCTGCAGGCCCTGCGCCCCCTTCGCCCCCTTAGCCTCCTTCGCGGCGAGCGTAAGCACGTAGCGCGCCGGCTGCGGCCAGGCGGCTGCGGCGCCGGGCTCCAGCCACGCGAGCCGGCCCTCGCCGACCGCGAAACGCTGCCCGCGCGCCTCGCCTTCGAGCTGGACGGCGTTGCCGCCCGGCAGCCAGACGAACTTGCCGCGCTCGACCCGTGTCGCTGCCTTGCGATCGATGTACTCGCTCGTCACCTCGTAGCTGCCGTCCTGGCGCAGCGTCAGCCGCGTCTTGATGCCGGGGCAGTCAGCGCACGGCATCACGCCCTCGTAGGTGCCGGCCCAGTCGAGCGCATTGCGGCTGCTGTGGGCGGGGTCGGGCGAACCGGCCGTGGCGTCGCCGCTGGTGGCGCAGGCCGACAGGGCGACGGCGAGCGCGGCGAGAAGAATCGAAAGCGGTTTCATGGCTTCACTCCGAAGGTCTGGAAGTAGATCGCGCGAAGAACGACGCGGTCTCGAATACCGATGCCGAAAAACGCTTGCCGTCGTGCGCGACGCTGCGCTTGAGCACGAAATCGAACAGCAGCACGTTGTGGTCGCGCAGCGCGAGCAGCGGCTCGACGGCCGATTCGGCGAGCAGCCCGCGCCCGGCAAGCGCGCGCGGCGATACGAGCGGCACGATACCGGGCAGAGGATAGTCCGATCCGTTGAGCAGACGGTCGTGCCAGTCCGGCCGATCGAGAATCGTCGCCAGGACGTCCATCCGGTTGACCTGCGTGACGGCCGAGAGGTCGCCGAACAGCCGGCCGCGGTAGGCGGGATCGTCCATCATGCCGGCGAAGACCTCGAAATTCGTCTGCCCCGACATGCGGTGCTCGTCGATCCGCGCCTCGCCGAGCGACGCGCAATGCGCGGCGACGACGCGCACGCCGCCATCGAGCGGCCGGCGCAGGCGCAGCGGATTGCTCAGGTGCTCGCCGAAGCCGTGCACCGCGCGCTCGTCGCCGGCGTGGCTGATGAGCGGCAGGTCGAGATGTGCCAGCTTCGCGTAGAAGCGGTCGCAGCGCGCATCGGGGGGGTCGATATTCATCGCCGACGGCAGCCACTTGATCGCGCGCGCACCCTGCGCGACGACGGCGTCGAGCCGGTCGAGCGCGGCCGGGTCGTAGGGATGGATCGACGCCGCCCACTGCAGGCGCGACGGATGGGCGTGGGCGAGCGCGGCGGCGTAGGCGTTGGGCACGAAGAAGCTCGACTTGCCCTGCATCGGCCGGCCGGCGTCGTCGCGCGCCCAGTCGAACGCGAACAGCAGCACGTGAAAGCCGGGCGCCATCTCGTCGCACTGCGCGAGCAGCCGGTCGGCGAAGCTCCTGTCGGTGCGGCCCGGCGAATGGTCGGTGCACGACGCGTTGATATAGAGCGCGCGCTGCGCATAGCCCAGCGGCCGCCAGAACTCGTCGAGCTTCGGGTTGTACCAGAGGCCGCTGCCCGAATCGCCGTCGCCGAAGACGTGGCAGTGCGTATCCCACATCTTGGCGGCGTCGAGAGTCTTCCAGGCGCCGATGACGAGCGGATGCTCGTGCAGCTCGGCCGGCAGCCCGGCGAGGCAGGCGTTGAACACGCCGTCGCGCAGACTGAAGTCGCAGCCGGCGAGCAGCGCCGTCGCGCCTGCGGCACCGAGCAGGGCGCGCCGCTTCATCTTGCAGCCAGGCAGCCCCGCGGCGCCCCGAACGCAGCGACACGCTCGGCGTGGCGTGCGATCGCGAACGGCAGCGGGCCGCGGACGGGAGGCTTCATGTCGGTGCGCAGTGTATCGACCGGGTTCGCGCCGCGCCGCATCGCGCGATAACAAACCGGCATCGGAAGCGCCGGGTTTACCCGGCTCGGGATAGCCACCGCCCCGCTTAGAGTTTGGCAGCCGGCCGCATCGAATCGGGCCGTTGGCCGCAGGAGAAGCAGCAATATGAGACCTTCGATCGGGATGCGCGCGCCGCTGCGCATGCCGGCCCGGCTGCTCGGCCGGCCGCTGCGGCGCGGCGCGATCGCCGGCGCGATCCTCGCCACGGCCGTATCGGTCTTCGCCGCCGACCCCGATCTGGCCGGCGCGCGCCAACTGATGAAGGACGGCAAGTTCCAGGAGGCCTACGCGCTGCTCCAGCCCTTCGAGGCTGCCGCCAAGGACAATGCCGAGTTCGACGTGATGCTCGGCGAGATCGCACTCGCGACCGGCCGCGCCGAGAACGCGCGCGATCTCTTCCGCCGCGCGCTGGCCGCAGCGCCAGGATCGGTCGAGGCGCACCTCGGCCTCGGCCGCGCCTATACCGCCCTCGGCGACTACGCGAGCGCGAAGCTCGAATTCGAGACCGTGCTGCGCTTCGACAACCTGCCGCCCGACCTGCACCAGCAGGTCGAGATCTATGCGCGCGCCGCGGCGCAGAGCGCGCGCGGCCAGCGCCTCGTCTCGTTCGGCTACGCGCTGATCGGCGCCGGCAACTACAGCGTGAATGCGACGCGCGGCACCGATGCCTTCGGCGGCAACGAGACCGACGACAACTTCGTCTCGTTTCGCATCGGCGGCGGCCTGAACTACGAACTCGAGAACGGCTATTCGCTCAACGGCACGCTCGATTACCGCTTTCGCGACTACGACCACGAAGACATCGACGCCGGCAACCGGCGCAACGATTCCGACCTGCGCTGGAATGCGAATGTCAGCCGCAACATCGGCGACGACAATATCGCGGTCGGCGTGCGCGGGCGCGTCAGCTACCGCGGCGACGGCAACTACCGCAACGATGTCGGCGTCTTCGGCAGCTGGCGCAAGCAGCTCGACGCCGACAACCAGCTCGCCTTCGGCCTCGAATACCGGCGCCGCAACTATCCGAACGGCCCGGAGCGCGCGCGCACGCGCGACATCTTCGAGTTCAACCCGAGCTGGTCGGTCGCGCTGTTCGACGGCAAGGGCGGCTTCTCGCTCACCGGCGCGCTCGGCCACGAAAACGCGCTGCAGGGCCGGGCCGACGGCGACGCCAACTTCTTCGGCCTGTCGCCTTCGTTCAGCTACACCTTCACCGATACGCTGGGCGGCTTCGTCTTCTTCTGGTGGCAGCAGGAGCGCTTCGGCACGGCGCGCGCCAACCTCGACCCCGACGGCAACCAGATCAGCTTCGGCAAGCGGCGCGACAACCTCTACGAAGTGGGCGGCGGGCTGACCTGGGAGTTCGCCCCGACCTGGACGCTGAACCCGGAAGTGCTCTACATCCGCGACGAGAGCAACTTCCTGTCGCCCAACTACAGCTCGACCGAGATATGGATCACGCTGCGCAAGGACTTCTAGCCGCGCGGGCGGCGGTCGGCGCCTCGTGCGGCGGCCGGCCGCGGCGCGGGAGCGACGATCTCCAGCGCGGGCGGCGCGAGTTGACGGATGTGGCCGATCAGTTGCAGCGCGAGCGGGCTGAGTTCGTGCGCCCGCATCGACATCGCGCCGACCGGGCGCACCGGTGTCGGGAACTCGTACGCAAGGCGCCTCAGCAGCGCCTTCTCGGGCGCGAATTCGAACTGCGAGCGCATGCCGAAGGCGAGCATCCCGCCGTGCAGCGCCATCGTGTACTGGTGGTGCACCGAGTAGGCCTCGACGACGACGCGCGGCATCTCGAGCCCGATCTCGAGGAGGGTGCGCCGCATGTGCTCGTAGAAGATGCAATCGGCCGGCGGCAGCACCCAGTCGGCCTGCAGCAGTTCCGGCCAGTCGAGATGCTCGCGCATGGCAAGCGGGTGATCGCGGGCCGCCAGCACGCACAGCTTCTCGTCGAAGAAGCGGTCGAAGCGCATCTCGTCGTCGTGTTCGAGCAGCGCCATGCGAAGGATCGCGATCTCGATGTCGCGCTTGCGCAGACGGTCGAGCAGTTCGGCCTCCCTGTCCTCGACGATCGAGACAAGGACTTCCGGGTGCTCGTCGCGCAGCCGGCGCACCGCGATCGGCAGGAACGGAATCGCCGGCATCGGCACGATGCCCAGGCGCAGGCTGCCCTGCTGGCCGCTCGAGATCAAGCTCAGGTCCTGCGCCGCGCGGCGCAACTCCGCGAACACGGCGGCCGCGCGCGGCGCGAAACTCAGACCGTGCACGGTCGGCACGACGCCTTCGCTGCGGCGGTCGAAGAGTCTCACTTCGAGAAGATCCTCGAGCGACGCGATCGCGCGCGTGACGGCGGGCTGCGTCAGATGCAGCATCGAAGCCGCCTTGCGAAAGCTGCGCGCCTCGAGCACCGCGATGAAGACGCGCAGCTCGCCGAGCTTCAGGTTCTTCGGCAGGCGGCGGATCAGGTGGTCGTGTTGCAAGCTCTTCTCCTCGAGTCCTCATTGTCGCGACCGCCCGATCGTCTGTTCGGGCGCCTCAGCGTATCACCCGAATGTGGACCGTCTTCGATACGGGCCAAGCGCCAGGCGCCCCCATCGGCCCGGGGTGCGGTGCCGGCCATCGGAGCGCGCGCTCCCGGAAAGGTTTCGTTGCCCGCATGCGCACACCGGACGGCACGGCATGCAGTGGCCAACCGTGCGCGCCCTGGCGGCACGTTTGCTGCAACCGGCGACCCGACCGCATACTCACGAGAAACAAAGAGGAGACAACAGCGATGAGCAACTCGAACTCGGAGAAAGTCCCGCTGATGACGCTCACCATGATGGTGGTGGGCGGCATGGTCGGCGCCGGGGTGTTCTCGATACCGCGCAATTTCGCGATGGCGACCGGCGTCTATGGCGCGCTGATCGCGTGGACCATCGCCGGCGCCGGCATGCTGATGCTGGCGTTCGTGTTCCAGACGCTCGCCAATCGCAAGCCCGACCTGGATGCCGGCGTCTATGCCTACGCACGCGCCGGCTTCGGGCCGTATCTCGGCTTCGCGTCGGCGTTCGGCTACTGGGCGAGCGCCTGCGTCGGCAACGTCTCGTACTGGGTGCTGATCAAGTCGACGCTCGGCGGCGTCGCGCCGATCTTCGGCGACGGCAACACGGTGGCCGCGGTGCTGGTGTCGTCGGTCGGCATCTGGCTCTTTCACTTCCTCGTGCTGCGCGGCACCAAGGAGGCGGCGGCGATCAACAAGATCGTAACGATCGCGAAGATCATCCCGCTCATCCTGTTCCTCGTGCTCGCGATCTTCTTCTTCAAGCCCGACGTCTTCGCCGCCAACCTGTGGGGCACGACCGGCGTCGAGCAGGCCTACCTGCACGGCAACAGCGATCTCGTCGCCACCGGCGCGGCGACGCCGCGCGACTACGGCAGCCTGTTCTCGCAGGTGATGGCGACGATGCTCGTCACGGTGTTCGTCTTCCTCGGCATCGAGGGCGCGAGCAACTACTCGCGCTTCGCGCAGAAGCGCTCGGACGTGGGCAAGGCGACCGTCACCGGATTCCTCGGCGTGCTGGCGCTGTTCGCGTCGGTCTCGATCCTGTCGTTCGGCATCCTGCCGCGCGCCGAGTTGCAGCAGTTGAGCCAGCCTTCGGTCGGCGGCGTGCTGGCCGCCGCGGTCGGGCCGTGGGGAGCGACCTTCATCGGCATCGGCGTCATCGTCTCGGTGCTCGGCGCCTATCTCGCCTGGACGCTGATGGCCGCCGAGGTGCTCTCGATCGCCGCCAAGAAGGGCGACATGCCGAAGTTCCTCGCCAAGGAGAACGCGGCCGGCGTGCCGTCGATGGCGCTCTTCTTCAGCTCGATGCTGGTGCAACTGGTGCTGGTGGCAACGCTGTTCTCGGACGACGCCTTCACCTTCGCGCTGTCGCTGTGCAGCCACCTGTCGCTGCTGCCCTACCTGCTGTCGGCGGCCTTCCTTCTGAAGCTCGTGTCGACACGCGAGACCTACGCACCGGGCGATCCAGGACACACCAAGGACTTGTGGGTTGCGGTGCTCGCGACCCTCTATGCGGTCTTCCTCGTCTTTGCCGGCGGCATGAAGTTCCTCGTGCTGTCGTTCCTGATCTATGCACCGGGGACGCTGCTGTACCTCAAGACGCGCAGCGAGCAGGGCAAGCAGGTCTTCGCGAAGGGCGAATGGATCGTCCTCGCGGTATTCATCGTCGGCGCGGTCTACGCGCTGACGGGTCTCATCACCGGCTACATCAGCATCTGATCTCTAAAAGGAGCAAGCACATGGCAAAGGCAACTGCAAAGACGGCGAAGGCCGCGAAGTCCACCGCGCCCGCATTCGGCGTCCACTCCGAGGTCGGCCAGCTGCGCAAGGTGATGGTCTGCGCGCCCGGCCGCGCACACGCGCGCCTGACGCCGAGCAACTGCGACCAGTTGCTGTTCGACGACGTGCTGTGGCTCGAGAACGCCAAGCGCGACCACTTCGACTTCATGACCAAGATGCGCGACCGCGGCGTCGAGGTGCTGGAGATGCACAACCTGCTCGCCGAGACGGTGGCCACCGACGCCGGCAAGAAGTGGATCCTCGACAACCAGGTGGTGCCCAACCAGGTCGGCCTGGGTTTCATCGACGAACTGCGCAGCTACCTCGAGGGCCTGGACGACCGCGAGCTGGCCGAGACGCTGATCGGCGGGCTGTCGACGCTCGACTTCCCCGAGAAGGTCGGCGGCGCGGCGCTGAAGGTCGTCAAGCAGGCGGCCGGCACCACCGAGTACCTGCTGCCGCCGCTGCCCAACACGCTCTATACGCGCGACACCACGTGCTGGATCTACGGCGGCGTGACGCTGAACGCGCTGTACTGGCCGGCGCGCCACGAGGAGACCATCCTCACGACCGCGATCTACAAGTTCCACCCCGACTTCGCCGGCAAGGTCAACGTCTGGTGGGGCGATCCGTTGCAGGACTTCGGCCTCGCGACGCTCGAAGGCGGCGACGTGATGCCGATCGGCAAGGGCAACGTGCTGATCGGCATGAGCGAGCGCACCTCGCGCCAGGCGATCAGCCAGGTCGCCGCGGCGCTGTTCAAGAAGGGCGCGGCCGAGCGCGTGATCGTCGCCGCGATGCCGAAGATCCGCGCCGCGATGCACCTCGACACCGTGTTCACCTTCGCCGATCGCGACTGCGTGCTCGTCGCGCCGGACTTCATGGCCAAGACCAGCACCTTCTCGTACCGGCCGAGCAACCATCCGAGCGGCATCGAACTGGTGGCCGAGAAGAAGCCCTTCGTCGACGTGGTGGCGCAGGCGCTCGGCTTCAAGAAGCTGCGCGTCGTCGAGGCCGGCGGCAGCGACTATCAGCGCGAGCGCACGCAGTGGGACAGCGGCGCGAATCTCGTCTGCGCGTCGCCGGGCGTCGTCTATGCGTACGACCGCAACACCTACACCAACACGCTGCTGCGCAAGGCCGGCATCGAGGTCATCACGATCGTCGGCGCCGAGTTGGGCCGCGGCCGCGGCGGCGGCCACTGCATGACCTGCCCGATCGTGCGCGACGCGGTGGATTTCTAGGCGTGTTGTCGCGGTCGGTTGCGGTCACTTGGCACAGCACGGATGCCGCCCCTGGCTTCAGGCAGGCATTGCGGGCTGCATCTGGCGCGGCAAAGTCGCGTCCGGACAGGCCGCTACGCTTCGCTGGAGCGGTCGGCGCTGCGCGCCGACTGCCCTGCGATTCTCGGTCTCGTGGCCCGTCGCAGAACTCGCTTCGCTCACTTCGTTCGCTGCGCTCAGACAACTGCGACGAGTCAGTCAACGATGCGCGCTGCGCGCGCGGCCACGAGCCCTGCGATTCTCGGCGCCCCAGAGGCGCTACGCGACCTGTCCGGACGCGCCTTTGCTGTGAATCGCGGAGTGCTGTTGGCATGGGCGACAAGAGCGGCAAGCGTTGCATGGCGGCAGGCGCTGCCCGGCAGGGGCGATTTGTGTGGCGGCGAGGAGCGCAGGCCTTCAGTCGGCGCGCGCAGCGCGCTTCGTGAACTGACTCGTCGCAGCTGTCTGAGCGCAGTGAGCGCAGCGAACGAAGCGAGTTCTGCGACGCGACTGAAGGCCGAGCACCACAGCGCAGCCGGCGCGCAGCGCCGGCCGCCACAGCATGAGCCCGTGGCGGGCAGCGCCTGCCGCGACGCGCCGAAGGGACAAGCAAGCGCAAGACAACGAACCGAAGCAACGGGCTGCAAACAGGCACTCACGTTTCATGCGTCGCAGGTCTCGCAATTCGCAGTGGAGCAACTGAGATGAGCGACCTTCCCGACAACGACAAGAGCGGCTTCAAGTTCCCCGGCGCGGTCACGACGCTGGCGATCGTCACGCTGCTCGTCTGGGTCGCGGTGCTGTTCATCCCGGCGGGGCAGTACCAGCACGAGGCCGACGGCTCGACGATCCCCGGCACCTACCAGCAAATCCCGTCGCCGCTGACCTTCGGCGAGAAGGTCAACCAGCTGATCCTCTCGCCGGTGAACGGCGTCTATGGGTTGCGCAGCACCAGTGGAACTTACGTCGATACCGAGATCGTCGGCCGCATCTTCGGCCAGATCGGCATCATCGTCTTCATCATGGCGATCGGCGCGTTCATCTCGGTGAGCTTCGCGACGCGCGCGCTCGAGGTCGCCGTCGCGTCGCTCGCGAACCGGCTGCGCGACAAGGGCTGGCTGCTGATCAGCGCGGTGATGGTGCTCTTCTCGCTGCTCGGCTCGACGATGGGCTTCTCGGTCGAGACGCTGGGTTTTTATGCCCTCTTCCTGCCGCTGATGGCCGCGCTCGGCTACGACCGGCTCGTCACGTCGGCGATGATCATCCTCGGCGCGTTGGTCGGCGTGATGGCGGCGACGGTCAATCCGTTCTCGATCGGCGTCGCCGCCGGCGAGGCCGGCGTGTCGATCGGCGAAGGCATAGGCTTGCGCGTCCTGCTGTGGATCGTGCTGACTGCGATGGCCATCGGCTGGGTGCTGCGCTATGCGGCGAAGGTGCGCGCCGACCCGGGCGCCTCACTCGTCGGCTTCGACGCCGAGACCGGCATCGACCCCGCCGCCGCCGAGAAGGCCGCGCAGGAGAAGCTCAGCGGCACGCAGAAATGGGTGCTCGTGATCACGGTCGCGGCCTTCGCGCTGATGATCTTCTCGGTCATCCCGTGGTCCAGCGTACTCGGCGGGCGCGGCGGGCCGGCCGAGGATCTGCTGCTGCACGAAGTCGCCGATGCGCAGCCGTTCTGGTTCGAGCTGAACTGGTGGTTTCCGCAGTTGGCGATGCTTTTCATCCTGGCGTCGATCCTGATCGGCTTCGTCGCAAGAATGGGCGAGAAGGAGACGGTGCGGCTGATCGCCGCCGGCGCTGCCGACATGATGGGCCCGGCGATGGTCGTGCTGCTCGCCGGCGGCGTGTCGGCGATCATGAACAATACGCAGACGCTGGACACGATCCTGCACTCGATGGAGCGCATGGTCAGCGGCTCGTCGGCGGCGTTCTTCGCCTTCCTGACGATCGTCGTCAATATTCCGCTCGGCGTGCTGATCCCTTCCAGTTCTGGGCACGGGGCGCTGGCGATGCCCCTGCTCGCGCCGATGGCCGACTTTGCCGGCGTCAGCCGCGCGACGACGATCACCGCCTGGATCATGGGCCACGGCCTGGCGCTGATGCTCGCGCCGACGAGCGTCGTCCTCGTCGGCGGCCTCGCGATCGCGAAGGTCGGTTACGACAAATATCTGCGCTTCGTCTGGCCGCTGCTGGTCGCGATGCTGCTCGTCTCGGCGGTCATAATCGGCGTTTTCGCGACGCTCGAAGCTTGAGGGGTGACAAGCTATGCGTCGCTGCACTTCCCACCCGCATCATCACCACCCTGAAGGAAACCAGACCATGACCGAGTCGAACACCACCCGCCGCGGCTTCGTGACCGCCGCGGCCGCCGTCGCCACCGTCGCCGCGACGTCGGCCGCCACCGCGCAGACGGCAGCCACCGCACAGGCATCGCCCAAGCACGATGGGCAGATCGATTTCAGCCTGTTCCGGGTCGGCTTCATCATCGGCGGCGGCGGCGGCAGCGGCACGCTGACATTCAAGGACCACGGCTATCCGCTGACGATCGGCGGCATCAGCCTCGGGGCGACGATCGGCGTTGCCCGCGCCGAATTCGTCGGCGAGGTCTACAACCTCAAGCAGGCGAGCGATATCGAAGGCACCTATACCGCAGTCGGCGCCAGCGCGGCGCTTGCCGGCGGCGGCGCCGTCGCCGAACTCGAGAACTCGCGCGGCGTGCGCCTGCGCGTGAGTGGGCGCCAGATCGGCCTGATGGTGAGCATCGACCTGTCGGGCTTGCAGGTTCGGCTGCGCAACTGATGCGCCCCGCCGCGGCAGTCGAGCACTCGACGAGAGCGGCGGCGTGATCTCGATCAAGTGCGCAAGGCGTGCGTCAACGCCGCACTGCGCGGACTGACCGATCTTCGCCTTCGGCTTGCTGCTCCCTTCGCAACGGGTGCGCCAGCGGGCCCGGCCATCGAGCCGCTTCGAGACGGTGACCGCGTTGCCGTGCGCCGTCCTCGACGCGTTCGAGCGGCACGCGCGGCACCGCTCGATATTCCGCGGTGCACTGTTCGTGCGGGCTGCACGCCACAGCGGCTGCAGGCAACTGCGGACTGAAGCTCTGCAAGCCGAGGCACCGATTGCCGGTGTGCAGGTCGGCGAGCCCGCGGCGCAACAGCGGGGCTGGAGTGCGCGGTGGCATCCATGCCACATTCGCGCCGGCTCGTTCGCGCGGACACGGTTTGTTATCGCATGATTCGCAATGCTTATCGGCACTGCGCCGATGGCCCGAAGGAAGCATGGCAATTCGCTTGCGATAATCGATGCGCTTTTCGCCTCGCCGCCGTGCGCCCCGGGGCGCGGTTCCGTTGCCGGAGCCGACCCTCCATTCGCAGAAGTTCTAGCTCCGGGAGCCTTGCTTTGTCTGCACCCCCTGTGTCCGCCCTACCCGATCGCCACTTCCGCATCCGGCGCCTGCTGCCGCTGCTTGCCGCGGCGGCGCTGCTCACGGCCTGCCAGCGCGAGGTCGAGCAGCCGGCTCCCGAGATCCGCCCGGTGCGCACGATCACGATCAAGAAGCGCGCTGCCGGCAGCACGGTCGCGATCACCGGCAACGTGCAGGCGCAAAACGAGATCAACGAGGCGTTTCGCATCGACGGCCGGCTGATCGAGCGCCTGGTCGACGTCGGCGATGCGGTGAAGAAGGGCCAGCTGATCGCGCGCCTCGACCCGCAGAACGAGGAGAGCGGCGTGCAGGCGGCACGGGCGCAACTGTCGGCCGCGCAGGCAAGGCTGATCGAGGCGCGCGCCACTTTCGATCGCATGCGCGATCTCGTCGCCGAAGACGCCGTCTCGCGCCAGCAGTTCGATCAGGCCGAAGCCTTGCGCAAGACGGCGGAGGCGCAGGTCGAGGCGGCGCGCTCGCAGCTCACGCTGGCGCAGAACCGGCTTGGCTATACGCAGCTGTATGCGAGCGTGTCGGGCGTCGTCACTTCACGCGGGCCCGAACCGGGCGAGGTCGTCGCCCCCGGCCGCACGATCGTGCAGGTCGCGCGAGAGGGCGCGCGCGACGCCGTCTTCGACGTGCCGGTGCAGGTGAAGAATGCCGCGCCCCGCCATCCGGATATCCGCGTCGCGCTTGCCAGCGACCCGGCCGTCACCGCGGCCGGCCGCGTGCGCGAGATCGCCCCGCGCGCCGATCCGGTCACCGGCACCTTCCGGGTGCGCGTGCGGCTGATCGACCCGCCGGCGGCGATGCTCCTGGGCGCCACCGTCACCGGCCGCATGACGCTCGACGCCGCGCCGGCGATCGAGATCCCGACGACTGCGCTGGTGCGCAGCGGCGGTCAGGCGTCGGTGTGGCTCGTCGACCCGACGGCCAAGACCGTGTCGCAGCGCGAGATCGCGGTCGGAGCGTCCAGCGCCAATGCGGTGCAGGTCACGGGCGGCCTGACTGACGGCGACATCGTCGTCACCGCCGGCGTGCAGGCGCTGCGCCCGGGCCAGAAGGTCAGCGTGCTCGGGACGCCGGCCAAATGATCGGCCCGAACCTTTCCGAATGGTCGCTCAAGCGGCCATCGTTCATCGTCTTCCTGATGATCCTGGCGGTGGTCGCGGGCGCGCTCGCGTTCAAGAAGCTCGGCCGCGACGAAGACCCGTCGTTCACCGTGCGCACGATGATCGTCGCCGCCGCCTGGCCCGGCGCGACGGTGGAGGAAACCATCGAGCAGGTCACCGAGCGGCTCGAGCGCACGCTGCAGGAGACGCACACCTTCGACGCGGTGCGCAGCTACACGATTGCCGGGCAGACGACGATCTTCGTCGACCTGGACGAGACGACAGCCACCGCCGACATCCCCGACGTCTGGTACCGCGTGCGGCGCAATATCGCCGACATGCGCGGCACGCTGCCGGCCGGCGTGCTCGGGCCGTTCTTCAACGACGATTTCGGCGACACCTTCGGCATCATCTACGGCTTCACCGCCGACGGCTTCACGTTCCGCCAGCTGCGCGACCACGTCGAGGACATCCGCTCCAAGCTGCTGCAGGTGCCCGACGTCGCCAAGATCGAGGTGCTCGGTGCGCAGGACGAGCGCATCTACATCGAGTTCTCGAACGAGAAGCTGGCCGGCCTGCGGCTGAACCAGCAGGCCATCATCGGCACGCTGCAGGCGCAGAACCTGCTGCGCCCGTCGGGCGTGCTCAATACCGACAAGGAGCGCGTCTACCTGCGCGTGTCGGGCGCCTTCGACAACGAGCGCGACATCGAGAACGTCAACCTCGTGATGGGCGATCGCGTCGTGCGCCTCGGAGACATCGCCGAAGTCAAGCGCGGCTTCGTCGACCCGCCGACGCCGATGTTCCGCGTCAACGGCAAGCCGGCGATCGGCCTTGCGATCTCGATGCGCGACCAGGCCGACATCCTCGCGCTCGGGCGCAACGTTCGGGCCGAGATGGACCGCATCCGCGCCGAACTGCCGGTCGGCATCGAGCCCGTGCTCGTCGCCGACCAGTCGGCCACCGTCGACTTCGCGATCAACGACTTCCTCGTCTCGCTGTACCAGGCCATCGCCATCATCCTGGTGTGCAGCTTCGTCAGCCTGGGCGTGCGCCCGGGGCTGGTCGTCGCGATCGCGATCCCGATCACGATGGCGCTCGTCTTCACGGTGATGAACGCGCTGCACATCGACCTGCAGCGCGTCTCGCTCGGCGCGCTGATCATCGCGCTGACGCTGCTCGTCGACGACGCGATGACGACGGTCGACGCGACGCAGCGCCGCCTGGCCGCCGGCGACCCGCCCGATGCGGCGGCGTCGTTCGCCTACCGCACGCTGGCCGCGCCGATGCTGATCGGCACGCTGGTGACGATCGCCAGCTTCGTGCCGGTCGGCTTCGCGCCCGGCGGCGCGAGCGAGGTGCTGCAGTCGCTCTTTTCGGTCGTCGCGATCGCGCTCATCGCCTCGTGGCTGGTGGCGGTCGTCTTCGGGCCGATCATCTGCAAGGCGCTGCTCAAGCCCCCGGCGCCGACCGAAGGCGAACCCAAGCCGAGCAAGCTGAAGGATGGCTACCAGGCTTTCCTGCGCGGCGCGATCCGCGCGCGCTGGCTGACCATCGGCGTGACGGTCGCGATGTTTGCCGCCGCCATGCTGGCGCTGCCGCTGGTGCCCCGGCAGTTCTTCCCGTCGTCGGACCGCAACGAACTGCTGGTGGACCTGACGCTGCGCCAGAACGCGTCGATCGCCGCCAGCGAACGCACCGCCGAGCGCGTCGAGGCGCTGCTGAACGGCGACCCCGACGTCGATCACTACAGCACCTATGTCGGGCGCGGCGCGATCCGCTTCTACCTGCCACTGTCGGTGCACCTGGCCAACCCCTTCTTTTCGCAGATCGTCGTCGTCGCCAAGAGCATCGAGGCGCGCGATCGGCTGCAGGCAAGGCTGGAGGGCAAGCTGGCGGTCGATTTCCCCGAGCTGGTGTCGCGCGTCTCGCCGCTCGAGATGGGCCCGCCGGTCGGCTGGCCGCTGCAGTACCGCGTGATCGGCCCGGACAAGGACGAGCTGCGCCGCATCGCCGAGAAAGTGGGCACGCTGATGGCGGCCGATACGCGCGTGCGCAACGTCAACTACGACTGGATGGAGCCGGCGCGCCAGTTGCGCCTGCACATCGACCAGGACGAGGCGCGGCGCCTGGGCATCAGCACCGCCGGCATCGCCGCCGTGCTGCAGGCCTCGGTGACCGGCACGACGATCACGCAGGTGCGCGACGATATCTACCTCGTCAACGTCGTGGCACGCGCGACCGACAGCGAGCGCGCCAGCTTCGACACTTTGGCCTCGCTGCAGGTCGCGACGCCCAGCGGGCGGATGGTGCCGATGTCGCAGTTCGCGCGCTTTTCCGAGGAGCAGGAGTTTCCGCTCGTCTGGCGGCGCGACCGCGTGCCCACGCTGACGGTGCAGGCCGACGTCACCAAGGGCGTGCTGCCGGAGAGCGTGGTGGCGGCAATCGGGCCGAGCATCGCCAAATACAACGCCACGCTGCCGCGTGGCTACAAGATCGAGACCGGGGGCCTGTACGAATCGAGCAACGACTCGAGCGAGAACGTCTTCTCCGTCGTGCCGATGATGATCCTGCTGATGCTGCTGTTCATGATGATGCTGCTTATCAGCTTCCGGCGCCTGGCGATGGTGGTATTCATCCTGCCGCTCGGCCTGATCGGCGTCGTCGGCGCGCTGCTGCTCTTTCAACGGCCGCTCGGCTTCGTCGCCATCCTCGGGATACTCGCGCTGATCGGCATGATCGCGAAGAACGCGGTGATCCTGATCGTCTCGATCGAGGAAGAGCGCGAGGCCGGCGCGAGCGTGACCGACGCGGTGATGACCGCCGCCGGCAACCGCCTGACGCCGCTCGTGCTGACCGCGATCTCGACCGTGCTCGGCCTGATCCCGATCGCGCCAACCATCTTCTGGGGGCCGATGGCGATCGCGATCATGGGTGGGCTGATGGTGGCCTCGCTGCTGACCTTGATCCTGCTGCCGGTGCTCTACATCACGATCTTCGGCCGCGACGACAAGAAGTCGCCGCCGCCGCAAGCGGTGGCGAAGCCGGCCTGAGCGTCGATGGCCAGCAGCGGCACGATGCCCCTGCGGCCGCCGGCGCCGCAGGGCGCGGCGGTGCTCGAGATGCGTCTGGGCGAAGTGCGCCAGATCTTCGACTCGATGGATCCGGCGCCGTTTCGCGAGCGCGACCTCGACCCGAAGGCGACCGACTACATCGTCGAGTGGGCCGAGGAAGTGCCCAGGCAACAGCCGCTGGCGCTGGTCGTGCGAGTGAGCCGCCCGGTGGACGCGCCAAGCGCCGAAACCGTGCTGGGCGATGCGGTGCGCGAGTATTTCCGCCGCCGCGCTGTGGCAAAGCGGCGCGAACTGGCGCAACTGTTTCGCATCGGCCGCGTGAGCCTCGTCATCGGCCTTGCGTTCCTCGGTATGGCGATCGCCGCCGGCGAGGCGCTGGCCGCGCTGATCAGCAAGGAGAGCTGGGGCGGGATCGCGAGGGAAAGCCTCGTCATCGGCGGCTGGGTCGCACTGTGGCGCCCGCTCGAGATCTTTCTCTACGACTGGTGGCCTCTGCGGGCGCGGGCGAGGTTGTACGACCGGCTGGCGGCGATGCAGGTCAGTCTGCACCGGATGGAGCCAGCCGCATGAGTACGGTGCTGATCCGCGCCCTGCTCTACTTCGGCATCTGGATCGTCATCGACCAGAGCGCCAAGCCGGCGAACCTGGCGTTCGGCGTGCTGGCGGCTTTCGCCGCCACCTGGGCCAGCCTGAAGCTGCTGCCGCCCGCGGCCGGGCAGGTGCGGCTCGGTGCGCTCGTGCTGCTGCTGCCGCGCTTCCTGTGGCAGTCGCTCGTCGCCGGCATCGACGTCGCGCGCCGAGCCTTCGCGCCGAGCCTGCCGCTGGCACCCGGCTTCGTGCAGTACCGGACAGGCCTGCCGCGCGGCGCCGCGCGCAACGCCTTCGAGGCCATCTCGAGCCTGCTGCCCGGCTCGGTGCCGGCCGGCGAGACAGAAACCCACATCGAGTACCACGCGCTCGACGTTTCGCAGCCGGTGGTCGAACAACTCGCGGCCGAGGAGAAGGCTTACGCCAAGGCGCTGATTCCGGGGCCGCCTCATGGCTGAGTTCATGCAGTGGATGGCGGCCTTCCTGGTGCTGATGGTCGCCCTCGGCCTGGTGCGCGTGGCGCGCGGCCCCGGGCGGGCCGAACGCATGATGGCCGCGCAACTGCTCGGCAGCGGCGCGATCGGCGCGCTGCTGCTGTTCGCCGCGGCGAGCGGCGAGCCGGCGATCGTCGACGTCGCGCTGACGCTTGCGCTGCTGGCCGCCTTCGCTTCGATCGCCTTCGTCAAGTTCGCGCTGCGCCAGGACCGCGCCGGCGACGACGAGGAGCCGCGGGCATGAGTGTGCTGCTCGACCTCTTCAGCATCGCCGCCATCGTCGCCGGGGCCTTCTTCTTCCTCGCCGGCACGGTCGGGCTGCTGCGCTTTCCCGATGCCTACACGCGGCTGCACGCGCTGACCAAGGCCGACAACCTCGGGCTCGCGCTGGTCGTGCTCGGCCTGCTGCCGCAGATGGACGGGATGCTCGCCGCGGCCAAGCTGGTGCTGGTGTGGCTGCTCGTGCTGCTGTCGAGCGCGGTGGTCTCGCAGTTGATCGCGCGCGCGGCACGCCGGCAGGACGAGGGCGCGCGATGATGACCGCACTGGTGAGCGGCGTCGTCGTGCTGCTGCTGCTCGCGCTGGCCGTGTGGGCAGTCGTCGCGCGCGACGCCTTCCTCGCCGTCGCCGGCTTCATCGTCTACGGCCTGCTGCTGTCGCTGCTGTGGGTGCGCCTGTACGGCATCGATGTCGCGCTGACCGAAGCGGCGATCGGCGGCGGCCTCTCCGGCGCGCTGCTGCTCGGCGCGGTCGGCAAGCTGCGCGGCACCGAAGCCGCCGCCAATGCCGAACGCTGCGGGATCGGCACGCACATGCTGGCCGCTGTGCTGTCGGTGGCGGTGACGCTGGCGCTGATGGTCGGCGTGCTGTTCCTGCCCGATCCGGCGCCGACGCTCGCGCCGCAGGTGATGAGCAACCTGGCCGCGACCGGCGTCGGCAACCCGATCACCGGCGTGCTGCTCGCCTTCCGCGCCGTGGACACCCTGCTCGAGGCGATCGTGCTCGTGATCGCGCTCGTCGGCGTCTGGTCGCTCGCGCCGGATCGTGCCTGGGGCGGCCGGCCGGGGCCGCGCTACGACGCCGACCCGAACGGCATCCTCGCCTATCTGGCACGCTTGCTGCCGCCGATCGGCATCGTCGTCGCCATCTACATCTTCTGGGCCGGCGCAGACCATCCGGGCGGCAAATTCCAGGCCGCGACCATCCTGGCCGCGATGTGGATCCTGGTGCAGATGGCGGGCCTCGCCGACGCGCCGCGCACCGACAACCGCGCGCTGCGCACCGGCATCGCGCTCGGGCCGCTCGTGTTCGTCGCCGTCGGCGTGCTCGGCGTGGCGAGCGCGGGTGTGTTCCTCGGCTACCCCGAAGGCTGGGCCAAGCCGATGATCGTCGTCATCGAGATCGCGCTGCTGCCGACGCTAACACTGGTGCTGGCGCTGCTGATGGGCGGCGCTCCCGCGCGCAGCGCCGACGCGTCGATCGCGAGGGCGAAGCCATGAATGTCGAGCTGCTCTTCGCGCTGTGCGCCTGCATGCTGATCGGCATCGGCCTGTACGGGCTGATCGTGCTGCCGCATCCGCTGCGCAAGCTGGTCGCGTTCAACGTCATGGGCTCGGGCGTATTCGTGCTGTTCGGCGCGCTCGCCAAGCGCGGCGCGGCGGCCGGCGTGGCGGCCGACCCGGTGCCGCAGGCGCTCCTGATCACCGCGATCGTCGTCGCCTTCGCCGCCACCGCGGTCGCGGTGGCGCTGTTGCTGCGGCTGATCGACACCACCGGCACGGCCTCGCTCGCCGACGAGCCTGTGGCCAAGGACTGAAGCGCCGTGGACGCCTGGAACCCGACCCAAGGCGCAGGGCTGCTCGCGGCAGCCGTGCTGCTGCCCTTCGTCGGCATGCTCGTCGGGCTGGCGCTCGGCGGCCGCTGGCCGCAGCGCGTCGCCTTCACCGTCATGCCGCTCGGACTGGCGCTGGCGCTCGGCATCGCCGTGCACTGGCAGGCCGCCGATGGCGCGCTCGTCTACCTGCTCGGCGGCTGGTCGCCGCCGCTCGGCATCGCGCTGCGCGCCGACGGCGCGGCGGTCGCGATGCTGCTCGCGGTCGCGGTCGTCGTCTGCGGCATCGGCCTCTATGCGCGCGCCGATTTCGGCACCCCGCACGGCGCTGGCGAGTCGCGCACCGCCTTCGCCTACTGGCTGCTGTTGATGGCGGTGTGGGGATCGCTGAATCTCGTCTTCGTCAGCGGCGACCTGTTCACGCTCTACGTCGCGCTCGAACTGCTGACCTTTGCCGGCGTGCCGCTGGTGTGCCTCGCGGGCAGCGGCGAGACGCTGCGCGCCGCGCTGCGCTACCTGCTCTTTGCGCTGTGCGGCTCGGTGCTGTACCTGCTGGGCGTCGTGCTGCTGTACGGCGGCTACGGCACGGTGGACATCCCGCTGCTGGCCCTGGCCGTGCAGCCCGAACCGATTGCCTGGGCCGCGCTCGCGTTGATGACGGTCGGGCTGCTCGCCAAGACCGCCCTCTTCCCGCTGCACATCTGGCTGCCGCCGGCACACGGCGGCGCGCCCGCGGCGGCAAGCGCCGTGCTGTCGGCACTCGTCATCAAGGGCTCGTGGTTCCTCGTGCTGCGGCTGTGGCTGGACGTGATGCCGGGCGTCGCCACCGCGTCGGCCGCGCAGCTGCTGGCCGCGCTGGGTGCGGCGGCGATCGTCGTCGGCAGCGTCGTCGCCTTGCGCCAGCAGCGGCTCAAGCTGCTCGTCGCGTATTCGACGGTGGCGCAGATCGGCTACCTGTTCCTGCTTTTTCCGATGGCGTTCGACGCCAGTGGCGCAATGGTCTGGGGCGATCTGGCGCAGAGCGCCGGGCTGCTGCAGGCGATTGCGCACGCCACGGCCAAGGCCGGCATGTTCATGGCCGCCGGGCTCGTCTATGCCGCGCTCGGCCACGACCGCATCGACGATCTGGTGGGCGCCGCGCGCGCGCTGCCGGTCGCGGTGGCGGCGCTCTTCGTCGGCGGCCTCGCGCTGATGGGCGTGCTGCCGAGCGGCGCGTACCTCGCGAAGAAGCTGCTGCTGGCGTCGGCCGACGAGTCGGGCCAGTGGTGGTGGACGTGGGTGCTGCAAGGCGGCGCGGCGTTCACCGCCGGCTACGTGGTGCTGATCGCGGCGCGGGTCCTCCGCCGTCCGGCCGCACCGCTGGCCGGCCTGAAGCCGGTGTCGCTGCTGTCGCAGTGGGCCGCGCTCGGGCTGACGCTGGCGTCGTTCGCGCTCGCGCTTGCCGCGGTAGTCGGGCCGTTGTCGGCAGACTTGCTGTCGAAGGCGTTCACGGCCAAGGAGATCGGCACCATGCTCGTCACCTTCGCGGCGGGCGCGGTACTGGCGGGAGAACCCGCGTGCCAGCCCCTCATCACCCCCCCTGGCCCACCACGCGGCGGCATTGTTTAAATCACCGCCGGGTGCGCAGTCGAAGACCGATTCGTTCGCCGCTGGCCGTCAGCCATGCTCGCGCTGCTGGCGATCGCGGGCGCCAGCCTGTGGCTGCTGGCGCGTGTCTGAGCGCGGATTCATGCGAGCGGGGCATTCATGAGCACGAGCGGCGACACCGGCGACACCCGGCTCTCGCGCGGCGCGCTCGTCGGCCTCGTCGTCGGCTCGATGGTCGGCGCGGGCATCTTCACGCTGCCGGCCGCATTCGCCCACTCGACGGGCGCGCTCGGCGCGCTGATCGCGTGGGGCATTGCCGGCAGCGGCATGCTGATGCTCGCCTTCGTCTTCCAGAACCTGTCGCAGCGCCGGCCCGACCTCGACGCCGGCATCTATGCCTATGCGAAGGCAGGCTTCGGCAACTATCTCGGCTTCCTCGCCGCGTTTGGCTACTGGGTCGCGTGCTGCTTCGCCTGCCTCGCCTGCCTGGTGCTGATCAAGGCAACGCTCGGCCAGTTCTTCCCCGCCTTCGGCGACGGCTCGACCCCAGTCGCGATCGCGACCGCGAGCCTGATGCTGTGGGGCATCCAGGCGCTCGTGCTGCGCGGCGTGAAGCAGGCCGCCGCGCTGAATACGATCGCGACCGTCGCGAAGATGGTGCCGATCGGCATCTTCATCGTCGTCGTCGCCGTCGGCTTCCAGCGCGACATCTTCGCGCTGAACTTCTGGGGCGGCGAGGACGAGAGCCTCGCGGCGGTCGCCAGCCAGGTGCGCCAGACGATGCTCGTCACCGTCTTCGTCTTCGTCGGCATCGAGGGCGCGAGCGTCTATTCGCGCTTCGCGAAGAAGCGCGAGGATGTCGGCGTCGCCACCGTGCTCGGCTTTCTCGGCGTGCTGTGCCTGCTCGTGCTCGTCACGATCCTGTCCTTCGGCGTGCTGCTGCGCCCCGACCTCGCGGCCCTCGCCAACCCGTCGATGGCGGGCGTGATGGAGGCGATCGTCGGCCCCTGGGGGCGCGTCTTCATCAGCGTGGGGCTGCTCGTTTCGGTCGCCGGCAACTTCCTGTCGTGGGCGCTGCTCGCCGCCGAGGTGCTGCATTCCGCGGCGCGCGACGATACGATGCCGCGCTTTCTCGGCCGCGAGAACGCGAAGCAGGTGCCGCATGTCGCGCTGTGGCTCTCGAACGGCCTGATCCAGTTTTTCCTGCTCGTCACCTGGTTTGCCGAACAGGCGTTTCACCTGGCGCTGAAGATGACGAGCGCGATGACGCTGGTGCCGTATCTGCTCGTCGCCGCCTACGGCGTGAAGCTCGCGCGCAGCGGCGAGACGTATGCCGCTGGCGATCGCCGCCGCGGCGTCGACGCCGTGCGCAGCGCGATCGCGACCGCCTACGCGGCGGCGATGATCCTGAGCGGCGGCCTGAAGCTGTTGCTGCTGTCGGCGCTGCTGTACGCGCCCGGCAGCGCGCTGCACCTGGGCGTACGGCGCGAGCGCGGCAAGCCGTACTTCGACAACACCGCCGAGGCGGCGCTATTTGCCGCGCTCGTCGTCGCGGCGATCGCCGCGCTGGTCGCCCTCGCGAGCGGCGCGCTCTCGATCTGACACCATGCGTGCCGTCGCCTCAATACGCATCGTCCGGGCTGGAGGGCGCCTCGCCTTGCCCGTTCGCAACGGCGCTCAGCCCGGGCGGCGCGGCTCTCCACGGCCGGCCGGCCTTGGCGATGTCGAAGCCGACATCGTAGAGCGCGCGCATGCGCACCGGGTCGAATACCTCGTCGCCCGTGAGCTCGACGCCTTCCGGAATCGAGATCCAGAAGAAACGCGCCTGCTCGCGCACCGCGATGCTGTAGATGCGGAACAGATCGCCGACGAGCGCCGCCTTCATCGCCGATTCGAACGAGCGCATCGCGATGCTGCGCACCGAGCGCGTCGTCACCTCGGGCGTCGGCAGCAGCTGGCCGTTATGGATGACGAAGACGCGCTCGCGCCCGATGCCGCGGCCGACGCCTTCGCGCGCCTCGCCGAAAGCGAATACGCCGCCGGAATAGAAGACATTGGCGCCGACGCCGCCGTCGACGTGCATCTCGTCGTAGTGCCGGCCGCCGGCGACCACATCGAACATCACCGGCGGGAAGGCGACCGGGATCGACGCCGACGCGAGCATGACCTGGCGAAACAGCGCCAGCGCCTCGGGCCGGCCGCTGGACGCGATCAGCCCCATGTTCCAGACGACGAAGCGCTGGGCGTCGAGGTTCGCTGTGCCGATGTAGAGCCGCCGGCCCGCGGCGTGCGCCTGGGCGACACGGCGCAGCAGCGCCGCGTCGACATGCTGCTCGAGCAGGTTCATCAGCGGCCCGGTCTCGGCAAAAGACTCGCCTGTCAACAACTGCGGGATGAAGCTCAGCACGCGAAAGATCTGGCGCGATGCGGTCGTCGTGTAGAACTCGCGCAGCGAATCGTCGTAGTCGGGGCCGACGAAGGCGAACGGCGCGATCAGCGCGCCGGTGGAGACACCGGTCACGATCTTGAACACCGGTCGCCGGCCGGTCTGCGTCCAGCCGTTCAGAAACCCGGCGCCGAATGCGCCGTTGGCGCCGCCGCCCGACAGCGCGAGCTGCGGGTAGCGCACGATGCCGTCCTCGCGCAACGGAAAGTCGGCCGCCGACTCCTGCTCGAACGACCGCCTGAGATCGGCCATGAAGGCAGCGCTTTGCCGGCCAGCCGGCGCCCTCACATCGGGCAGGCCGGGAATGCTCGTCTCGTTCAGCAGCGCGGTGGGCGGCGCATTGCGCGGCAGCGTGCTGCAGCCGGCCAGCAGCGCGAGGCCGACGGCGACAGCCCATGGCCGCAGTCGCGCGAGCACCGCTACGATGATGGCCGCGGTTCGATCGCCCGTGCCCCGCGCGGCCGCGAACCGCAGAGGGCCGGCGCAGCATGCTGTCGGTCTGGCGAGCAACAAGGACATGGTGTACTCGGTGAGGCGGGTTGCACGGGTCCGGATGAGTCTATCCGGCCGCACGCCGCGGCCGAATGCACGGAGATCAAGGAAGCGAAGAAAGGATAGCGTGATGAGGACAGGCAGACATCTTGCACTTGCGGCCACGATCGCGCTTGCCGGCTGCACCGTCGGGCCGAACTACGTGCGCCCGACGACCGAAGCGCCGACCGCGTGGCGGATCGACTACCCGAAGGCGGCCGAGGTGGCGAATACCAAGTGGTGGGAGCAGTTCGACGATCCGGTGCTCAACGATCTGGTCGAGACCGCGCTGAAGGACAACCGCGATGTGCGGGTTGCCGCGGCGCGCATCGACCAGTTCCTCGGCGCGCTGCAGTCGACCCGTTCGCAGCTCTATCCGCAGCTCGGCTACGGCGTCGACGCGACGCGCGCGCGCACCACCGAGGTCGGCATGCCGCCGCTGCCGGCGGTGCTCGACCCGACCTTCTCGCTCTATCAGGCGACGCTCGGCGCGAGCTGGCAGCTCGACCTCTTCGGCCGCGTGCAGCGCCAGACCGAGGCCGCGCAGGCGCAGGTCTTTGCCAGCGAACAGGCCAAGCGCGGCGTCGTGCTCACGCTCGTCGGCGGTGTCGCGACGGGCTACGTCAATCTGCGCTCGCTCGACCGCCAGCTCGAGATCGCGCAGGCGACGGCGGCCAACTTCGGCGCCACCGAGCGCCTCTTCGATCTGCGCTTCAAGGCCGGCATCGTCTCCAAGACCGAGCTGATGCAGATCCGCTCGCAGCACCAGCAGGCGCTGGCGGCGATTCCGGCCTTCGAGCAGGCGATCGCGGCGCAGGAGAACCTGATCTCCATTCTGCTCGGCAGGAACCCGGGGCCGATCGTGCGCGGCAAGACGATCGCCCAGCTCGCCGCGCCGCAGATTCCGGCCGACCTGCCGTCCACGCTGCTCGAGCGGCGGCCCGACATCCTGCAGGCCGAACAGAACCTGATTGCCGCGAATGCGAGCGTCGGCGCGGCGCGCGCGCTGTACTACCCGTCGATCTCGCTGACCGGCGCGCTCGGCACCGTCAGCACCGCATTTTCGAGTCTGTTCACCGGACCGGCGAGCACCTGGCTGATCGCGGGCGGCCTGGCCGGGCCGATCTTCACGTTCGGCGCGATCGAAGGCCAGGTCGGGTCGGCCGAGGCGCAGTACCGCGCCGCGCTCGCCGGCTACCAGCAGACCGTGCTCGGCGCGTTTCGCGAGACGAACGACGCGTTGACCGGATCGCAGAAGCGCCTCGAGGAGTTCGAGACGCAGCGCCTGCGCGTCGAGGCGCTGCGCGAGTTCGCGCGGCTGTCGAAGCTGCGCTTCGACAAGGGCGTCTCGGGCTACCTCGAGGTGCTGATCTCCGAGAACGAGCTGTTCGCCGCCGAGATCGCATCGGTCAACCTGCAGGCGGCGCGCTATACGCAGCTGATCAACGTCTATCGGGCGATGGGCGGCGGCTGGGTGGATATCGCCGACCAGATGACGCCGCAGCCGCAGGGGCTGAAGACGGCGCGCGCGCAGTAGGGCAAGGCGCCGCAAGCCCCGATTTCGCCACGCAACAGTCGGCCATGACCTCGAAGTTCCAGGCCTTCGTCTCGGGCGCGGTGCTCGCGCTGATCGTCGGCTGGGTGCTGCACATCGGCAGGGACGTGCTTGTTCCGGCCGTCTTCGGCGCGGTCGTCGTCTACATCATCGTCGGCCTGACGCACGCGCTCGAGCGCGTGCCGGTCGTCGGTGCGCGGCTGCCGCTGCAGCTGCGCTACCTGCTGTCGATCGTCGTCATCGGCTTTGCGCTGCTCGCCGCCGGCTATCTGCTGATCGCGAACCGCGATCATGTGATCGCGCTCGCGCCGCAATATCAGGCGACGCTGCTTGCCGCGGCGCAGAAGGTGGCGCAACTGTTCGGCATCGAGACCGAACCGACGTGGGCCACGCTGCGCCAGGACATGCTGGCGCGCGTCAATATCCAGGTGCTGCTCGGTTCGATGCTGGCGTCGGTCTCGTCGATCGCGGTCACGGTCGTCGTCGTGCTGCTGTACGCGGTGTTCCTGCTCGTCGAGCAGCACGTGTTCGATGCCAAGCTCGCGCGGCTGTCGAAGGACCCGCAGACGCTTGCCAAGCTGCGCAAGGTGATCGGCGACATCAACGGCCGGGTCGGCGCCTACCTCGCGCTCAAGACGCTGCTGAGCCTCTTGCTCGGCGCCGTGAGCTGGGTCGTGATGTACTACTTCGATCTGCAGTTCGCACCGTTCTGGGCGGTGCTGATCGCCGTCCTCAACTTCGTGCCGTATCTCGGCTCGGTGCTCGGCGTGATGTTCCCGGCAATCATGGCGATCGTCCAGTTCGTCGATCCGGGACTCGTCTTCTCGCTCGTCCTCGCGCTGACCGTCGTGCAGTTCCTGATCGGCAACTTTCTCGATCCCTACGTGATGGGCAATTCGCTGAACCTGAGCCCGTTCGCGATCCTGATCAGCCTGGCCGTCTGGTCGCAGCTTTGGGGCATTCCCGGCGCCTTCCTCGCGGTGCCGATCACCGCGATCCTCGTCATCGTCCTGTCGGAGTTCGCCGGCACGCGGCCGATCGCGGTGCTGCTGTCGCGTGACGGCCGGCTGTGAGTCGCGCATGACGCCGCGCGACATCGGCAGCCTGCTGCAAGCGGCGGGCGAGAACTGGGTCAAGGACTATGCGCAGAGCATGGGCGCGGCGCTCGCGTTCTATACGATGTTCTCGATCGCGCCGCTGCTCTTGATCGTGATCTCGGTCGCCGGCCTCGTATTCGGCGAGGAGGCGGCGCGCGGCGAGATCTACCATCAGTTGAGCGAGATGCTCGGCTCGGCCGGCGCATCGGCGGTGCAGACGCTGCTCGAGCAGGTCTGGCTGTCGTCGGAGAGCAGGCTTGCGACGGCCTTCGGCGTCGTGCTGCTCTTCATCGGCGCGACCTCGGTGTTCGCCGAACTGCAGGACGCACTCGATCGCATCTGGCACGTGCCACAACGCACGCCCAGTTCCGGCCTGTGGTCGCTGCTGCGCGCACGCCTGCTTTCGTTCGGCATGATCCTCGGCTTCGGCTTCCTGCTCATCGTCTCGCTCGCGATGAGCACGGCGCTGGCCGCCGTCGGCCGCTGGTGGGACCCGCAGGCGGTCGGCTGGCTGACGATCGCCAACGCGATCGAGGTCACGCTCAGCATCGCCTTCGTCACCTGCATCTTCGCGATGATCTACAAGGTGATGCCGCGTGCCGGCGTCGCATGGCGCGACGTCTGGGTCGGCGCGGCGGTCACCTCGATGCTGTTTCTCGCCGGCAAGTTCCTGATCGGCGTCTACATCGGGCACAGCCGCGTCTCGAGCCTGTACGGCGCGACGGCCTCGCTCGTCATCGTGCTGCTGTGGGTCTACTACTCGGCGCAGATCTTCCTCTTCGGCGCCGAGTTCACCTGGGTCTACAGCCACAGGTTCGGTTCGCGCACGGAGCGGATCCACGCAGCGGCCGACGCCGCGCGCGCCGGCTGAGCAAGCCGGTTCGGCAGGACGCGGCGGGACGCGGCCCGACCCGCAAACCAAACGTTACACTACGGCCCGCCTTGCCTGCACCCACCCTCGGCAAGACGCTTCGGAGATCGAAATGCGCTACGTCTATATCGCCCTGATCGTGATCCTTGCCGGCATCGTGCTGATGTTCAAGGTCCAGAACCTCGACACGGTCACGGTGTCGCTGTTCTCGATGAGCTTCACGATGCGAATCTCGATGCTCGTGCTGCTCGTCTATGTGTTGGGCATGTTCACCGGCGGCTTCGTCGTCCAGTTCCTGCGCAAGTCGGTCAGCGGCGCGATGAACCGATAGCGCACCCCTTCCCCCTTACTTAAAGCAACGGAACCTTAGACCATGAGCAATTTCTGGGACCTGATCTGGCTGATGCTTTCGGCCTTCCTGTTCATCGCCTACCTGATGATCCTGTTCCAGATCATCGTCGATCTGTTCCGGGACTCCGAACTCGGCGGCGGCTCGAAGGTGCTGTGGATCATCGGCCTCGTCTTCATCCCGATGCTGACCGCGATCATCTACATCATCGCGCGCGGCCGGGGCATGGCGGCGCGCCAGAGCGCGTCGATGCAGCGCGCGAAGGCCGATACCGACGCCTACATCCGATCGGTCGCCGGCAAGTCGCCGGCCGAGCACATCAGCGAGGCCAAGGCCTTGCTCGACGCCGGCACCATCACGCAGGACGAATACGCCAAACTGAAGGCGAAGGCGCTCGCCTGAGCCTCGGCCGCGCCGTCCGGGCGGCGCGATTCAGGGCTGGGCCTGCCTGGCCCAGCTCTCGATGCCCTGAGCGATCTCGCGGATCGCCGCTTCGCGCCCTTCCCAGCCGCGGATCTTGACCCACTTGCCGGGCTCGAGATCCTTGTAGTGCTGGAAAAAGTGCTCGATCGTCTTGCGCCGCATCTCGTTCACGTCTTCCGGCTTGTGCCAATGGCTGTAGATCTTGAGGACCTTGTCGACGGGCACCGCGAGCAATTTCACGTCGACGCCCGCTTCGTCGTCCATCATCAGCACGCCCAGCGGCCGGCAGGTGACGACGACGCCGTGCGATAGCGGGTACGGCGTGATGACGAGCACGTCGACCGGATCGCCGTCGCCGGCCAGCGTCTGCGGGATGTAGCCGTAGTTGCACGGGTAGTGCATCGACGTCGTCAGGAAGCGGTCGACGAACAGCTCGCCGCTTTCCTTGTCGACCTCGTACTTCACGGGGTCGGCGTTCATCGGGATCTCGACGATGACGTTGAACTCGTCGGGCGCATTCTGGCCGGGGGAGACGCGTCGAAAGCTCATGGTGCGGGCCTGGCTGATTGAGGATGGCATGGATTCTACGGAGCGCACTTGCCCGGCGCTTACGCTGGCGGCCGCGGAACGCGGTTTGCGAGCCCATACAATGCGCGCTGTCCCGATTCGCCCCCATCCGCGCTGGCGCAGTCGTTTCACGGCTGACCACGGCGCGCGCAACGCGGCGAAGACAACGATTCCAAATCCACGAGAGACCCCAGAAGGAGAGCTTTGATGTCGACGACGATGGCGCTCAATTTCGCGCTGCTATGCGGCCTGGCCGCGGTGATCTACGGCTTCCTGCAGCGAAGCTGGATCCTCAGGCAGGATGCCGGCAACGCCCGCATGCAGGAGATTGCGAAGGCGATCCAGGAAGGCGCCGCCGCCTACCTCGCGCGCCAGTACAAGACGATCGCGATCGTCGGCATCGTGCTCGCGGTGCTGATCGGCATCTTCCTCGACAGCACGACGGCCGCCGGCTTCGTCATCGGCGCCGTGCTGTCGGGCGCCTGCGGCTTCATCGGCATGAACGTCTCGGTGC
>OEIU01000493.1_pt1 | contig 36207 bp, 38 predicted proteins | sample 1539221 | NCBI WGS metagenome assembly OEIU01 (sample SAMN03792071, study PRJEB22550) | activated sludge metagenome | feature: wastewater treatment plant; material: activated sludge; isolation source: Wastewater treatment plant of a petroleum refinery complex | place: Argentina: Zarate | collected...
TTCGCGTCGTCGATCTCAGGGTGCTCCAGGCTCATACCTGGATTGGAAAAGACTGTACGAGCCGGCCGATGAGTACCTCTCCGGCAACGTGAAGCGCAAGCTGACCGCGGCCCTCGCCGCCGGCGCCGCCTACCGGGCGAACGTGGCGGCACTGGAGAAGGTGATCCCCGAGGACCTTCCCCCGGGCGACATCGCGCTGCGCCTGGGCGCCGTCTGGGTCCCTGCCGACGTGGTCGAGGCCTTCATCAAGGAGGTGCTCGGCCTGCAGGACAGCAGCGTCCGGTACCTGGCGGTGGCCGGAACTTGGTCGGTGAACTTCAACGACTGGGCGGCCCGCCAGAGCGTCGCGTGCATTCAGGAGTACGGCACGAGGCGCATGCACGCGATCGAGTTGGTGCAGCAGGCGCTGAACGTGCAGACACCCACGGTGCGCGATCCGCACCCCGAGAAGGAAGGCGTGTACGTCGTCAACAAGGAGGAGACGCTCGCGGCGCGGGAGAAGCTCGGCTTGATCCGGGACCGCTTCGCGGCATGGGCCTATGAAGACGCTGCGAGGCGCGAGCGGTTGTGCAGGATCTACAACGACCTGTTCAACTGCATCCGTCAGCGCGAATTCGACGGCTCGCATCTGAAGCTGCCCGGCTTCTCACAATGCTTTGAGCTCCACGGGAGCCAGCGCAACGCGATCTGGCGCCTCGTGCAGTCCGGCAATACCGGGCTGTTCCACGCGGTGGGCGCCGGCAAGACGGCGATCATGGTGGCGGCCAGCATGGAGCTGCGCCGCTTGGGACTGGCCAACAAGCCGGCCCACATCGTGCCGAATCACTGCCTCGAGCAGTACGCCGCCGAACTGGTGCGGCTCTATCCCTCGGCAGCCGTCCTGATGGCGACCAAGGAGGACCTGGCGGGCGACCGCCGGCGGGAATTCGTGGCACGCGTGGCCACGGGCGACTGGGATGCGATCGTGATGACGCATTCGACCTTCGAGCTGCTGCCCACGTCAGCCGGCTTCACCGGCGACTTCATCAAGGACACGATCCGCGAGATCGAGATGGCCGTGCGCATGTGCAGCGCGGACAGCCGGTCCAACCGGATCGTCAAGCAGCTCGAGCGCATGAAGAAGACCTGGAAGATCCGCCTCGAGCGGCTGGAGAACCAGGAGCGCAAGGATGACTTCCTCTGCTGGGAAGCACTGGGGGTCGACTGGCTCGCATACGACGAGGCCCACTCGGCCAAGAACCTGTTCCGTCACACCAAGATGGCACGCATCGCAGGCCTGCCGCTGAGCAACTCTCAGCGGGCGTTCGACCTGTACCTGAAGACGCGCTTCACGATGAACCTCTACCGAGGCGAGCATCGTGGCGTCGTGTTGGCAACGGCGACCCCGGTAGCCAACAGCATGGCCGAGGTGCACACCTTCCAGCGCTATCTGCAGCCGAACACGCTGCGCTCGCTGGGTCTCGAGCAATTCGACGCCTGGGCCGCCACCTTCGGGGAAACGGTCACGGCACTGGAGATCGCACCCGACGGCAGCGGCTATCGCCTCAACACGCGGTTCGCACGCTTCATCAACGTGCCGGACCTGATGACCGTGTTCTGCGACGTGTCGGACATCCGCACGCGCGAGATGCTGAAGCTGCCGGTGCCCACCCTCAAAGGCGACAAGCCCAGGACGGTGACGTGCAAGCCGAGCGAGCCGCTGCGCGCCTTCGTGCGCAGTCTCGTGAAGCGGGCCGAGCGGCTGAAGACCGAGCGGGCGGATCCGCGCGAGGACAACATGCTCATGATCGCCAACGAGGGCCGACTTGCCGCGCTCGACATGCGGTTGATCAACAGCCGTCAGCCCGCCGACCTCGGCGGCAAGGTGGCGCAGTGTGCACGCGAGGTGCACGACATCTGGCAGCAGACCGCAGGACTCAAGAGGGCCCAGCTGGTGTTCTGCGACCTGTCCACTCCAAAGAGTGGCATGGCGTTCAGCGTCTACCAGGCGCTGCGCGACGAGCTGATCGAGCGAGGCCTGCCGGCCGAGCAGATTGCTTTCATACACGATGCCGAGACCGACTCACAGAAGGCCAAGCTCTTCCGCCAGGTGCGCGAGGGCAAGGTCCGCGTGCTGCTCGGTTCGACCCCGAAGATGGGCGTCGGCACGAATGTGCAGCGGCGCCTCGTAGCACTGCACGAACTCGACTGCCCCTGGCGTCCCTGCGACGTCGAGCAGCGCGAGGGAAGGATCCTGCGCCAAGGCAACGAATGCGCCGAGGTGGAGATCATCCGCTATGTCACCGAAGGAAGCTTCGATGCGTACAGCTGGCAGACGGTGCTGACCAAGGCCAAGTTCATCGCGCAGGTGATGAGTGGGGACAAGGGCATCCGGTCCGTCGAGGACGTCGAGCTGGCGACCCTGACCTACGCGGAAGTGAAGGCGCTCGCTTCGGGCAATCCGAAGATCATCGAGAAGGCCGGCGTCGATGCGGAGATCGCGCGGTACGCCTCCTTGTTGTCCGTGTGGCGCAACCAGCGCTATGCGAACGAATCCGAGGTAGCTGCACTGCCGATGCGCATCGAGAGCAATCAACGTTTGCTCGCGGCACTTGAAGCCGACGCCACGCGGGCCCAGGCGCTGCTGCCAACGGAGCTGATGGTCGACATCCATCGTCGCAGCTACCGAGGCCGAGAGGCGATCGGCGAAGCCCTGCGTGCGGTCATTCGCAGCGCTCGTGCCGCGATCTCACGCTCAGCGAGAGACGAGTTGGTGGGCACGATCGGCAACTTCGAACTGGGCGTGTTCATCGGACGCGCAGAGGACGAGGTGCATTTGTTCGTGCGGGGCCAAAGCTCCCACGAGTGCCGCGCGTGTCAGACCGGACCGGCGTTGCATGCCGCCTTGCTCGAGACCATCCAGGGCATCGCGCCCCACCGCGACGACTGCGCCGAGCGCCTAGCCCGCATGCGAGCAAAGCTCGACGGCCTGGCAGCGGAGCTTCAGCGGCCGTTCGAGCATGAACAGCGACTTGCTTCGTTGATCGTGCGGCAACGTGAACTCGAGGCTGAACTCGACCTCGGGAAGGACGAAGTCGGCAGCAATGCCGTCGAGGATGTCCCGGAGAAAATGGCGGCCTGACCGCTGCGACCTCAGCCCCATCGCGCAAGCGGTGGGGCTTTTTTTTGCTCAGTGCGCGCCTCAGCCCACGTCCCGCTCGCTGTTCGCATCGGTGGCCATCAGGCTTTCGAACTCGTCCGCCGGCAGGCTCGCCCAGTCGTCACCCAACTCGCTTCGGGCGTAGTGCTGGATCACCATCACCTGGACCAACGGGGACTGCCATTCGCCACGCGCGAGGCGCTTCATGATGCTGGGGCTTGGCGCCGTGGTGGCGTCGACCTCATCGCGCACCCGCCGGACCCACTCGAGTTGCTCGTCCGGCTCGAGCTGGGCGAACTGATCGCGAATCAACGTGAAGCGCCGGTGCCGCTCTGCGTCCTCGATGTCTCGTTGCGATCGGGCTACGGCTGGTGTCTTCGCCAGTTCGACCACGACCTGAGCGCTCGATTCCGATGCGGCGCCCTGCCCTGCCGCGGCCTCCTCGCGAGCCTTGTTCGCGATGATGGTTCGCAGGTAGGCACCGGCGTTGCCGATGCGCGGGCGATCACCTCCGCTCATGAATCGCTCGTAACGATCCAGACCCTCAGTGACAGCATCAACCCCGTACGTGCGCTCGAGTTCTTCGATCACCGTGTCGCGGATCCCGAGCTTTCCGCCGCGCAGGATGTTGGTGACGTCCGGCGCCGTCGGCGCGATTCGCTCAGGTCGGCGCGCCATCTTCTTCACGCCGAACTGAACGTACTCGACCTCGCGCCCTCGCCTGAACTCGATCAGTTCGATCTCGATGTCTCCGAGTTCGTTGATCTCCTTGATGGCCGGCGTCACGAACTCGTTCTTGAACTTGCGCCAGGCGCGGATCTTGGAGGTCGGTGAACTCCGCAGCGTCTCAGCCCACCACGTCCAGTGCTGGCGGCTGGTGACGCCCGCGGGGCTGTCGCGATACCGCGCGCACATCTCGTAGAGCGCGACCGCACAGTAGGTCGTGAGTTGGCGCAGAACGGCGAAGTCGACCTGCGCCCATCGGGAGGGACTGACCAACTCTTCGCGAATCGATGGTGGGTAGTACCAGGTGACCCAGTTCTCGCCCGCGCGCTTGTAGATGCGCACTTCCGCGAGCAGGTTGAAGATGCGCAGTTCGTCGGTGATCTGCGGCGCCGGAGCGCCCTCTTCCTTCCCGTTCGTGTCGAAGGTCAGTGGCAGTTGCTGCTCGGACTTCGACAGCGGTCGCCATTCGACTTTCGTCGAGATCATTTGATCGATGTACTTCTTCGCGTCGCTCGAGATGCTGTTGGTGGCGCCGAAGCCGCGCAGGATCGAGTTGAGCGGCGCGGCGAAGCCGCCGTCGGGTCCCTCGGTTCCTGCGGCCGCCTGCATCTGTGCAAGGTGCAGCATCACGGAGTAGGCTTTGCGGCCTGTGACCGTCAGCGAGCGATTGGTTGGCACGATCGCCAAGGCAATGACGGACTTGTGCAGCATGCCCTGCACCACATCCATCTGCCTCACGATTGCCACGCCGCTCATGCGTCCATTCTAGGTCGCTGGTCTCGGTCAAACGTCCGGGTTGACCAGCGTCTCTTGGACGCGACGCGTCTTTGTGGCTCTACGATCAGAACTGAGCGTCTGGGCAGCTTCCAGGTACCTGAAATCCCGGACGCTTCAGCTCCCCTATTGCCAGCTCGGCCAAGTGTTGGCCAGCCTTCTAGCTGTTCGACTGGGACCTGAAAACCCGGACATCGAGTTATCCACAGGCGCGAAAGTTATCCCCAGGACTTTCCGGACGCCTTCGGATCGCTTCACGGACGCTTCCGCTGTGATGTCCGGACGGCTCAAGCCAGGAGTCCGGACGGAATGTCTTCTAAAGCATTGATTTCAAAGAACTTTCCGGCCATGAAAGTCTTGAACTATTGAACTTCTTAAACTGATCGACGACTGACCTTGGAGGAAGAGCTCAGAACGTCCGGAAATCCAGGCTCTATGCCTGCAATGCACCGACTCATCTGCGATAGACGTGGAAAGCATCGATGTCTTGAAAAAGCACTGCCTCACGTAGAATTGCGTTCATTGTCATCGCGCACTGCAAGGAACGCATGGATCCGACCACACAGGGGCCCTCAGCCACCCATCCGATCTCGCTGAAGGCGATCACCGAGCAGGCAGAACGCGCGACCTCCATCGTGGCGCAGGCCCGCGGAGTGATGCTAGCGCCGGATGCCCGCAAGTTGCCGCCAACGTTCTCGGCGACCCAACTCATCGAGCGGCTGAAGATCGAGCGCTCCCAGTATGACTATCGCGTGCGCAATCCGGGTGGGCTTCCGACCGGGCGGCTGACTTCAACTGGGGCGCGTCGCGAGTTCACGCTCTCGGAGATGCGGCAGTGGGCCCGCCACTACCGATCGGCCCATCTGCGGCCCGAAGGTGGCGAGGCCATCACGATCTCCACGGCGCACTTCAAGGGCGGCAGTTCGAAGACGACCACTGCAACCACCCTCGCCCAAGGCCTCAGCATGCGGGGGCACAAAGTCTTGGTGGTCGACGTCGATCCTCAGGGCAGCATGACGACCCTCTTCGGATTCCTTCCCGACGCGGAGGTTGACGTCACCCAGACCTTGTTGCCACTGTTCAGCGGCGACGAGCGGGACATCAACTACGCGATCCGGCCGACGTACTGGGACGGCGTCGATCTGGTGCCCTCCTCCTCTCCCCTCTTCTCTGCAGAGTTCATCCTGCCGACGCGGCAGCTCAAGGAAGCGTCGTTCCAGTTTTGGCGCACGCTCGACTACGGGCTCGACCCCATCCGGTCGAAGTACGACGTGATCATCTGCGACACCCCGCCGTCGCTGTCGTTCCTGACGGTGAATGCGCTGATGGCGAGCGACGGCATCATCATGCCGCTGCCCCCGAGCAACCTGGATTTCGCGTCCAGCGCGCAGTTCTGGGATCTGTTCAAGGACCTGGCAGACGACTTCGCCGGCCGCGGCGCCGGTAAGGACTTCGCGTTCATCAACATCCTGCTGTCGAAGGTGAAGTACGCAGCGCCCAAGGACAACACCGGGCAGTCGACCGCGATCATCCGAGAGTGGATCCAGGCCGCCTACGCCGAGCGCGTGCTGCCGGTCGAAATTCCCGACGTCGAGGCTGTTCGCACCGCCAGCAAGGAGTTCGGAACCGTCTACGACGCGAGTCGCGACAACGCCTCGACGCGCACGTTCAAGAGCGCCTTCGAAGCCTACGATCGGTTCGTGGACCTGATCGAACAGCAGATGGAAACGTTCTGGCAGCGCCAGGTGGGAGGTTGAGGTGGCCACGCAGAAGAAGGGGCAAGGGATCGCCTTCAAGATTCCAGACCATGTCGAGGCACCTGCACCCGCAGCAGCCACCGAGCCACAGGCCGAGGTGAAGCCAGCCGTTCCTCGCACCGGGGTGGGGATGCTCTCCCGAATGCTCTCCGGCGCAGCGGCCGACACGGAGGCCGTCTCGAAGCTCAATGCGGAGATCGAGAGGCTAAAACTGCAGGTCGGCGAGCAACTCATTGACCCGCGCCAGATCGTGCTGACGCGTTGGGCCGACCGCCATCCAGACTCGTTCTCGAGCCAGGCATTCAGCGAACTCAAGCAGGAGATCGAGAACGCCGGCGGGAACGTTCAGCCCATCAAGGTGCGGCCGATGCGAGGCGCAACGGGCGAGCAGGGAGACGGCCCGCGGTTCGAATTGGTGTACGGCTCGCGCCGGACGCGCGCTTGCCTCGAACTGGGTCTGCCAGTCCGGGCCGTTGTCGACGAGAACGTCGATGACCAGACCCTCTACGTGCAGATGCAGCGGGAGAACCGTGGCCGCTCGAACCTGTCAGCATGGGAGCAGGGCGTCAGCTATCACAAGGCTCTGAACGAGGGCCTGTTTCCCAGTGCAAGGCGCCTCGCCGAGCAGATCGGGCTGGACCATAGCAACGTCGCCAAGGCCCTTCGGGTTGCCGAACTGCCGCAGGAGGTTGTGGGTGCTTTCCGCAGCCCCGTGGAGATCCAGTTCCGCTGGGCGGTGGCGCTGGACAAGGCCTTCGAGCAGGACCCCGATGCCGTTCTCGCCGCTGCCCGGTCGCTGGCGGGCCGGTCGCCGCGCCCGGCCGCTTCGGAGGTCTTTCGCGCCTTGACCGAGGCCGGGTCCCGCAAGCCCAAGGCCAAAGCCAAGGAGGTCGCACAGACCTTCGCCTTGGGGGACGGGAAGAAGGGCGTGATCAGGGCAGGGAAGGGTGGCGTGGTCACCGTGGAACTGCCCCGGGGTGTGCTGTCGCCGACGCGCTGGGCCGCCTTCGAGGCGGCCTTGCAGAAGGTGCTGGCTGAACTTCAAGACGCACCCTGAAGTGCGTCGCGTGGTACGGTACCACGCGGCCCTGTTCGACCCGCAAACGACGGTCGTAAAGCGCTCTGAGGTCGGGCACCCAGAATCGACTGGGATAACGGGTGTGGTTCCGTACCACACCCGCCTTTCTAGCCCCGGCCTGGCCGACAAGAGACGACGTGTGGTTCCGTACCACACCCCCGGAAAAAGCCTACCGCGTCGACGTTTTCGCCCGGCGCACAGCCGGTTCTCCGATCCCGCCTTCCGCACCCGCTCGCTGCATCGCCCTGATGCCTCGGACGATGTCGGTGGCGTCGGCCTTCACGTAGACCGATGTCACCCGCAGATCGGAGTGACCCAGCAGGCTCTGTAGCACCTGCGGCTGCATCTGCTTCACCGCGGTATTCGCGAAGGTGTGGCGCAACCAGTGCGTCGATGCGCCTAGAAACTCGGTCGCATCCGGAGCGTCACGCCTCGATGCCGCCGCCGTGGCCACGTCACGGAAGAAGCGCCGCAAGAGCTTGTAGATCGCCGACCGTTCAAGCGCGCCGAATCGGTCCGCTTGGCTCGACTCCTTGCGATCGACAAAAGCCACCCCGAGGTGGTCGAGCTTGCGGCGCGGGGGAGGGCGGCGAAGGATGCCGACCAGTGGCCGCCAGGCCTGCTGGGCCTCACGCGCCAGGGCGCTGGCCAGGTCGTCGTCGATCCCGGCCGCCGTCGACGGTCTCTCGGCCGACCGGCCCAACGCACGCTCGCCGGCGGCGGTCGTGGCCAAACTGCCAGGGACCTGGACCCTGCTTACCGATGGGTCGAAGCCAACGCCGGCAACTTCCATGTCGCGATGGTGCTGCTCGATCAGTGCCTTGACGTGGTCCAGGACCACGACGGTCCGAAGCTTGCCGCCCTTGCCGACGACCTCCAGCAACCACGCCGGTTCGCCGTCCACCTCTTCCTGGCGGAAGCCCTTCATGCGGGTCGTGGCCAGCTCCGACAGCCGTAGCCCCGTGGAGCTTCCGAGCTCCAGCAGCAGTTCCAGCCGCCGCCGCTCGGAAGTGTCCGGCTTTTCATGCAGCACATGGAGGGCAAAGGCCCAGTGCCGCTCGCTCAAAGACCGGCGCACGTCGATGCTTGGCTTCACCAGCCCGAGGGTGCCTCCCATGTTGGCCATGGCGTTGGCCCGCAGGTAGCCCTTGTCGAGCATCGTGCTGAACATGCTGCCGAGCACGGTGAACTCATGGCGCTGGCTGTTGCGCCCCAGCGGCCCCCGGAAGGGCCGCCAGGAGGCGTCCTCGCGACGCACCTTGCGCTCCTGCACCCAGTCGGCCGGCGGGGCCGCCAGGAAGGCCTGGTAGGCCTGCAGATCGGCCTCCAGGAGCGACGACAGCGCCTTGCGCTGGACGTGGGTGCACCACAGGTAGAAGCGCTCTGCCACCCGGGTGTAGTCCCGCAGCGTCTGGCCCCGGTAGCGGCTGAGCCACTGGCCGATCGCCTGAACGTCGGTCTCAGCACCCCAGATGTTGGCGTCCTGGGCACGGAAGGTCCCGACCCGACCTGAGAGGGCATCCGGAAGGGTGCCATCGAAGATGGGAACGAGCGCGAACCGGTCGGCTCCCATCGACCCGGCCATTTCCCGCTTGCGCAGCAGCGCCAGGTCGGTCTCCGGCCATCTGGCCGATTCCTTCAGGGGGCGGCCGCGAGCCTCCGCAAGGGGCGCGAGCCAGTCCACCAGCCGGCGCGCCCGCACGACCCCCATACGTGCGACGCGCCGGTGCCAGCGGAAGCCGTAGATGTTGATGAAGTTGACCAGATCGCCAAGCGACTTGACCCCGACCTTCATCAGTTCCCGAGGCATCCCGGCAGCCAACCAGAAGCCGACCTCATCGTCCAGGCTGGGCTCGCGCGCCAGCACTTGCTCGAGGGCGGCCAGTGCATCGAGGACGGCCTTGCGCTGGCTCGACGAGAGGCGCGGATGGCGCTCCGACTCGACCTTCTCGACCAGCCTGGCGTGCGTCGTCGCGGACAGGGCAGGGGAGGGCGCCGCCACGAAACGTCCGGCTTTTCCTGCCCCTGGATCGGGCGCACTCGCCGCCTCCCCGAACTCGTCGACGTAGAGCTCGAGCCACTCGGCTTCCGTGTAGAAGTCCTCGTCGATTCCGGTCTTGCGGCAGTACTCCGACCGCCAGTCCTCGAGGGGAGGGGAGGGGGGAGGCGTTGAGGTCTGGTCGGCCTCCTCTGCGGGCGACCCGGGTCCGATGAAGTGTCCGGCTTTGCCGGCCCCCGGGCGGCCTCGCGCGGGCACGAAGTCGGGCAGGGCGCGCAGGGCAGGCATAACAAGGCTCGCCTCGGCCTGCCGACCCCGCTGGGGTCCCGCTCGGTCGATGACGTCGACCAGCTGCCGCAGTCGGCCTGCGAAGTGCCGTCGATCGTTGAGGCCGCCCGAGAAGGCGAGATACCGCTTCCAGGCCTGCTCGAGGTCGATGCCGTCGATCAACGCGCGCAAGAAGGCAAAGTGTTGGCGCCCGAGTTCGCCAACGCCGGTGGTCAGCAGTCGCGTCTGAGAGCCTCGCGGGCGGCCGCGACGGCGCGGCAGGGTCGATCCCGTGCCGCCGGCGCTTGTTTCAGCCGGTTTTCCCTCTGTAGCGACGCCTGCAGTGCGGTCCAAAGGCACTCCCTGGATATGCAACCAGCACTATAGAAGAATTTTGGCGATGTCCTACTAAGTGGACTTATCAGGACGTCATTTCATTCAGTGTAAATTGGAAGGCACTGGTTGGTCTGGCTTACGGTCCGCTGAGTTGAACGAGCCTCGACGCGCGCCGCCGTTGAAGTGTTCGGACGACGTCGACCGCGGCTGCGATGGCAGATGGATGCAGGATCAGCGACGCGTGGTTTATGCCGGGCAGCAACTGCACCGTCCAGCCCTGGTCCTGGTCTGACCGGAAGATCCAGGCCAATTCCCGGGTATCGAACGCCTCGTCTGCCGATCCCGCAATGACGGCCCGCGGGGTCCGAGCGTTTCGGATGTCGGCAGCGTAGTCGCTTCGGGGCCTGAAGTTGGTTGCCAAGTTGAAGTCGTAGGTCGGCGTCAGGACGGTGCGGGCCTGATCGTCCAGGGCGAACGCGGTGACGGGCAGCCTGTTCAGAGCCGAGATGCCGACGGCGTTGAGAACCGACAGGGCCAAGATCCTGGGTACGCCAACCGAGACCCATCCGCCGCTCGCGGGGCGCTGGTTGGGCGCCTCCTGGCTCAGGAAAGGAGACAGGAGTATGTAGCTGTCAAACAACGCCTGCCGATGGCCGCCTGCAATGCGCAGCACGAAGCCGCCCCCGGACGAAAAGCCGACCAGCGTCGAGGGCGACGGTGGCCGCACAGCCGTCACGAAGGCGGCCAGGTCGTCGTCGAGCTGGCCGATGTAGTCGATGTGACCCTTCACGCCGGACTTGCCGTGGCCGCGCATGTCCAGGCTGAACACGACGAACCCTTCGGCCGACAGCGCCGATGCCAGTGGATGCATGCTCACGCCGCTCGCGGACGACCCATGCACGAGGGTGACGCTGCCCTTTGGTGTCGCGCGGGGACGATACGTACGGTAGACCAGTGGTGTGCCATCCGAGCCGGCATAGGTCGAGGGCGGTGGCAGTCCGTCGAGCGGGATCGATCGAAACGCCTCGCCGAGTCCGGGCATTGGTGGCGGGCGCACCGGCCCGCCCCAGACGAGGCTGGCAGCAATCACGAATAGCCCCGCCGTCAATGTCAGGAGGAGGACGGCGGCCATGGTCACGCGGTTCACGTGCCGAATCCGGCGATCGGCCCCGCAGGCTCGATGTCTGTCTGGAGGTAGATCGCGGGGCAGTGGCGTTCCATCAACGATTGGGGCCGAATGGGCGCCTCGAACCCGAACCGACGGTAGAGGCCGTGCGCGTTCCCGGTCGCCAGGGTGAACCGACGCAGCCCTTGCAGATCGGGGTGTGCCAGGACGACACGCAGCAGATCTCTCGCAAACCCCCTGCGTCGGTAGGCAGGAAGTACGAACACATCGGCCAGACTGGCGAACGTGGCCCGGTCGGTCACCACTCGGGCACAGGCCACCTGGCGCTGGTCGACGAAGCCTCCGAAGCACATGGAGTTCTCCATGGCTCGCTCGAGCTTGGCCCGCGGGATGCCGCGGGCCAAGCTCGTTTCCTCGCTCAGGAACTGGTGAACCATTTCGAAGTCGATGTCCGATCGCGCCGAGGCGACGCAAGAGTCATCGTGCCGGGTCTCCCAGCACCCTAGGCCCAGCGCATCGAAGGAGGATGTGTCGGGCGACGGTGGCACGGTCATGACGTCAGTAGGTGCCCGGTCTTCACGAAGATCGTGCATCCCTCCGTGCTGAACGGCGTGTGCATGCTCAGGTGCGGGCTGCGGATCCAGGTGCCCGCGGGATAGCGGCCATGCTCATCCTCGAACACCCCGTCGATGACGAAGATCTCTTCGCCGCCATAGTGGCGATGCTGCCGGAAGACGGTGCCTGGAGCCCATCGGACCAGTGCGGTGTGGGTGGTCTGGAAGGAGGACAGCGGCAACACCTCCAGACCCTTCACCAGCCCCGGATGCCATGTGCTGCTGAGCGAGTCCACCCGGACCTGTTCCTGGTCCCGGGGATCGAGATGACGCAGCTTGACCAGCAGGGTGCAGCCATCGGCCGAGGACGGCGCGTGTGCGGAACCCGGGGGATTCTTGACGTAGGTGCCCGCGCGGTGATCGCCCTGTTCGTCGGAGAACACGCCTTCGAGCACCAGGATCTCTTCGCCGAGATCGTGCACATGTCGTGGAAAGCGGGTGCCTGCCCCGTAGCGAACCACCGACGTCGCGCGCGCGACCTCGTCGCCGTCACGCTCAAGCATGCGTCGGCTAACGCCGGACGATGGCGATTCGATCCACGGCAACTCGTGGTGGGTCAGACAGACCCGGAGACGAAGATCGGTGTTGAGCTTCATGCACTCACCTGCAGCCATTGCGCCGGAAGACCTGCGGTCGGTATGCGCCCGCTGGCCGCATAGCGGATCGCGAAGTCGATGATCGCGGCCTCGTGGGCCGGATGCTCGGTGACGAGCAGTGACCATTCTGTCGCCGATGGGTGAGGGTGCTCGCCGAGGAACGTCGACAGCAGCCGCAGCAGCAGGATCTCGAAGTGCGGGTCGATTGCGACGCTTGCGTGATCCACTTGGCCCGCGTGTCGACCCTGGGGAGCGTGGTGGTTGCTCATGCGTGACCCTCGGACTCGATCCAGCGTCGTTGCATGCAGATCCGCAGCGCCGTGCGGGCCCGGTGCAGCAGCATCCGGCAGTTCTCCGCGGTCAGACCCAACTGGTCGCAGATCTCGGTCGTCTCGAGGCCCAGCCATGCGCGCATCATGAAGACGCGCCCGGACCGGGGCGACAGGCAGCTGACACAGCCTTCCAGCGTCGCCATCATCTGGCGCTGTTCGACCTGGTTCTCCGGTTGCTGCCAGGCCGGGACCGCTTCGATGAACCGCCCCTCGTCGTCGAAGGGCGCGTCGTCCTCGCTCACGCCTGCAGCCTCCATGAGCGGCTCGAACCGCCTGCGAACGGGGGAGCGATACCAGTCCGCGACCTTGTGCTTCAGGATGGCGATCGCCCAAGTCGTGATCGACGAGTCGCCACGATGCGACCGCGCCTGCTGCACGACGGCGATCAGCGTGTCCTGCACCAGGTCTTCGGCGAGCCCATCGTCAGGGACCGCGAACCGCGCCTGACGCAGAAGGCGCTGCCGAAGCTCGCGAAGCTGCGGCTCCGCGGGCGGCGTCTGCCGGCTCGCAGACGGGAAAGCCCCGGGGCGGGGCGAATGCTGGAGAAGCGTTGGCGTTGGCATGAGGTGACCCGTGGTTCTGCGCGGAGGGTCGTCGGCGATGGCCGACGCGTTGAGCAGATCTTCCCGGGACCCGTGGCACGGCAGGGCTGAGGGCGTCTCGAATGAATCACCCTGCGTCTTGCGGCCGGGCCGACGCCACGTGCTCAGGGCAGCGTCAGTGCCCGGACGCGTTCCACCAGTGCGTCGAAGCCGTCCTCCACCAGGTCGTACTCCATGTTCGGGTTCGGATCCGGCGGTCCGGACGGCCCCCACTCGTCAGGTCGACGGATGAACGCGGTGCGGAAGCCGGCCTTCTTTGCCGCGTTGAGGTCGAAGTTGTGGCAGGCCACCATGAGGATCTGCGCCGGCTCCAGCGACAGCCACCGCGCGGTGGTCGCGTACGACTCCGGGTTCGGCTTGTAGACGCCCAGCATCTCGCAGGAGATCACCGCGTCCCAGGTCAGCCCGTTGCGACGCGACACGTCGACCACAAGAGAGGTCGGCAGCATCGTGAACGACACCACCGGCAGCATCGACCGGAGCCTGGTCAGCGCGCCGGGAAAGTCGGGCCATGCATCCAGTCGGTGCCATGCATGCCAGATGTCATGCACTTCCTCGGCGTCGAGGCTGCGCATGCCGAAGTGAGCGAGTGTCTCGTCCAGCGTTGTGCGGTGGACGTCGTCCATGTTGAAGCTGGGACGCACCTGGCCCACGATCGTCTTCATCGCCATGCGCCGCCAGTGATTGGCGACCTCATGCCAGTCCAGCGTGATGCCGTGTGCGGAGCCTGCGCGGGACAGCGCCTGGACCAGCCCGCCGTGCCAGTCCAGCACCGTGCCACCGGTGTCGAAGGTGAGCGCCTTGATTTGCATGTCGATTCTCCAGTCGAAGGCCGAGGTTGTCGCGTCGAAGGTCAGGTCCGAGGGGCCGCCAAGCCACAGGGTCAGGGCGGCTCGGGTTGGACGCGCGACAACTGCATTCATTACACCTGACCCGCGGAACCGCGGGACATCAAAGCGAGACGCCTGGTGCATTGCCCTCGCATGGCTGGACCTAGATTGCCCATCGAGCCCGAAAGCATGTGCACGGGCGGGCAGCGCGCCAGATTCAGTTGGCCGCATTCCATGTCGCTTCCTGGATGCTCCGATGGGTCAGCCGTCTGCTCGAAGAACCGGTGCCGCGAAGGCCGCTGATGTATGGAGCGCGGGATTCAGCGCGACATCGCTGGCGGCGTTGCGCAGCGACATGCTTCGCTTTGCCCGTCTGCAGGTGCACGACCAGGCCCTCGCAGAGGACCTGGTGCAGGAGTCGCTTGAGTCGGCGCTGCGGAAGGCCTCGTCCTTCGCGGGCGACTCCTCGCTGAAGACCTGGGTCTTCGCGATCCTGCGCAATCGCATCATCGACCAGCACCGGCGGGCGTCGCGCTCGATCAACCTGTCCAGTCTCTCTCCGGACGACATCGCCCAGGACGATTGCCTGGACGCACTGTTCGATGTGCACGGCGATTGGCATCCAGCCGCGCGCCCTTCGGCCTGGCCTACCCCTGACGAGGCGTTGAGCAGCCGACGCTTCCATGCTGCGCTCGAGACTTCGCTGCAGGCATTGCCTGAGCAGGCCAGGCGCGTATTCATGATGCGGGAGGTGCTTGGCCTGGAGGCCAAGGAGATCGCCGAACAACTGGGCATCAGCACCAACAACTGTCACGTGGTGCTCCATCGAGCACGAGCGAGGCTTCGCGCGGCGCTCGAGCACCACTGGCACCGGGCCGGGGATTCGAGCCCGATCGCTCGTGTCGGCCCGCGGTGGGTCGCCAGCGCCCGAAGGTGACGAGCGGGCGATTCGACTGCGGCGCCGCAGCGATCGGCCGCGCCGGCGCGGCGCAGACCTGAAGTTGGGTGTGTTCGAAGGGGCACGGGCCACTGCGGCGACCTGGAGCCGCGCTGCAAAGAGCGACAGCCGGTCTCCTGCTTGACCACGGTCCCGGCGACTCCTCCGCTTGGGCCAGGCTTGCGGACATGCGCCGCGTGGAGGCGGAACCGGCAAGGGCACCGAGGTGTCCCCTGCCGCATCCCGATGGCGACCCGGAGCGACCGAGGTCGCACAGGGTCGCTCGGGCTCAGACCTTGACGACGGGGAAGTCGATGTCGGTGGCCGCCACGTGGTTCAGGTAGTTGGTCAGCGTGTTGAACGCGACCTGGGCGAGCACCTCGACGATCTGCGCGTCGCTGAGACCGGCGCCGCGAGCGTCGGCGACATCCTGGTCGTTCACCTGGGCGCGGGTCAGGGTCACCTTGCGGGCGAAGGCCGTCAGCGCCGAACTCTCGCCTTGCCGGGCGGCGAGCTGCGTCTGGGCCGCCACGCCGGCGCCCTTGGCCATGAGCGAGTGCGCGGACAGGCAGTAGCCGCAGCTATTGGCCTGCGCCACGGCCAGCGCCACTTCCTCGCGCTCGCCAGCGCTGAGCGCCCCACCTGCCAGCGCCTGCGACATGGACAGATAGGCATTCAGCGCGGCCGGTGCGTGCGCGAGCGTGCGGATGATGTTGGGGGCCATGCCGAGCTTGGCCTTGACGGCATCGACCATCGGTCGGGAGCCCTCGGGCAGTAGAGCGTCGGAGAGAGCGGCGATACGGGGCATGTGTGACTCCAGTAGGGTGAGAAGGCAGTGCGGCATTGCACTGGAACCAATGTAGGAATCCAACGGCTCTTGCAGTTGGCCCGAAGTCTTCAACTGCCGACCGCGCGTATCGCAGTGTCCTGGCTCCCGACATCCTCCAGCTCTGTCGCGGGAGGGGAGTTCTCAAGCTGACATCCGCAGAATGTGGCGAACCCAGCGCTTCAGCGCGAGCGACGGCTGAAAGCCGACGACATGGGCCGCTGCCTCTCCGTGGACGAAGACGATCAGTGTCGGTGCAGACTCGACACCGAAGCGCTCGGCTACCCCAGGGCAGGCTTCGATGTCCACGCGGCCGACGCGTGCGACGTGTCGCAACTCGTGCACGAGCTCCCGCATCACCGGTGCCATGGCGAGGCACGGTGCGCACCACGGCGCCCAGAACTCCAGCAATGCGGGTGGACGCGAGGGCTCGAGAAAGATGTCGATCGAGTTGGCGTCGACGGACTGAGGGTCGTTCATCGAAGAGTGGTTCAGGCGCACCCGGACGAGGCCGTGATCGAGGTTGACTGTGCCGGCTTGGGGATGCTGGCGGCCGTCTGGCGTCTCGATCTGCAGGCCGCGCGTTGCATGTGTCGCCCAGCGGTGGAATCGGAACGCTCGGCCTTCGTTGCGAGACGCCGGGCCCACCGTCACCAGGCGCGGCCCCCGAACATCGCGGCATCGAGGGTCCGGATTCGGGCCAGCGGAAACCTGGAGCCGAGAACCATCGTGCGAGACGACGAGACCAGACCGTTGGTCACATCCACCATCGAGCCGGCAATCCTGCGGCGCTCGGCGCTGGTGGCGGCGTTCGTGGGGCCGGTGCTCACGCTCGTCAACCAGACCGAGGCTGTGTTCGGCCAGCGACCGCTGGAGACCGGCCGGGCGCTGCTCACCTTGATCGTCCCTTTCCTGGTCGCGACTGCGTCCGGCGCAATCGCCAGCCGGCGCGCACATCGGGCATCGCTCGCGAGGGAAAGGGATCTGATCGACCTGGTCGATCCGCTGCGGACTTCGGTGGAGACGATCCGGTCGAATGCAGCCACGGTCAATGCCACGGCCCGCACCCGACACGAGGAGACTGCGGTCCTGCATCAGCGTGCCCGGCGGGCCACCGAAGAAATCGCCGGAGGTGCCGCCCTGGTCCAGCACGCGCTCGAGGCGACGGCGGAGGTGCAGGAGCACTTCGGCGCCGTGATCGAGGCGGAAGCGCTGGTGCAAGCAGAGGTCCGAAGCAGTGCCGGCAGTGCCGTCGCCGTTTCGTCAGCGGTTGCGGTTGCGCGCGGCAAGTTCTCCGAGATCTCGGCCCTGGCTCACGACATTGGTCGGCTGGGTCACCAGACTACCTTGCTGTCGCTCAATGCGGCGGTAGTGGCCGCGACGGCAGGCGCAGAGGGCAAGCGGTTTGCAGCCATCGCAGAGTCGATTCGGGAACTTGCCCGCGAGACCGAGGCACAGGCCAAGAAGATCGACACGACGACCCGGGACCTCGAGCACTCGGCCAGCGAGATGGCCAAGGAGTCCGACCGGCTTCGGGCCGGGACGCGACGTGTTCTGGAGTGCAGCGAGGCGTCCCGGCTGGCCCTGGGCAGGGCTGCGGGTTCGATGGAGAGGTCGGCCAGTCCCACGCGGGCGTGGCTGGACCTGCTGGCCGCCCAGGGCGTGCAGATTCGAGCCATCGCCGAGGGCATCGGCAATGTTGTCGGGCACGCGGAGGCTGCCATCGAAGGTTCAGCAAGGAACATGGCCCTGGCCGCAGCCGTCGGTGACGCGCTCGGTGATCTCGTCCAGTCGAGTCATGTTGTTTTGAGGACCGGTCGGTCCTAAACTGTGCGTATGGCTACTGGAAGACCCATCGAATTCGATCCCGACCAGGTCGTCGCGTCTGCGACGGTGGCGTTCTGGTCCAAGGGCTACGAAGCGACCTCGCTGCAGGATCTGTTGGATGCGACGGGGCTGTCCAAGAGCAGCCTCTACCAGTCGTTCGGGGGCAAGCAGCAGTTGTTCGGACGGTGCATCTCAGCCTACACCGACCGCATGGTCGCGCTGCTGTTGGAGCGCCTTGGTGGCAGCGGCTCGGCGATGCAGTTCATCCGCACGGTGCTGACAGAGATCGGCAGCGAAGGGGCGCACGGTCGGCGCCCCATCGGCTGCCTGGTGATGAACACGGCCTCCGAGTTCGGCCAGCGCGAGCCGGTCTTTGCCGAGTGGGTCGACAGTGGCATCTCCCGTGTCCGGGCCGTGATGCTGCGCGCGATCGAGCAGGGCCAGCGGGCAGGGGAGATATCCCGTTCGCGGAGTGCGGCGGCGCTGGCGGACTACGTGATGTCGAGCATCGCCGGGCTGCGGACCATGGTGAAGGCGGGCACTCCGACGAAGAAGGTGCTCGGCGTGGTCGACCTCATCGTCAGCACATTGAAGTAGCCAGGCGCATGTCCCCCTGTGGCTCGCCTTCGCTTTCTGAGGTGTGGACCGAGCGGTCCTGAAAGGAGTGCTCCAGTCAGACAGATCCCTAGCCAACCGACTCTCCAAGCCCTTCATCGGGCGTAGGCCGTCAACACGGCCAAGCCTGCACACACCGCAAAGGAATCCCCATGACCGTTTCTTACGTCGAGCGCAGCAGCGCCGATCCCCAGACCCTGACCTTCTATGACAAGGCCGAGGCTCGTTTCGAGATGCTCCTGAACATCTTCAAGGTGTTCGGGCACGCACCTGATCTCGGCACCGTGTTCACGGACACGGTGATGGCTATCCTCAAGGATGGAGCACTTCCCTGGGTGACCAAGGAACTGCTCATCCTGAAGGCCACGCATCGCAATGAGTGCCAGTACTGCGTCGTTCAGCACGAGACCCTGAGCAAACGGCTCGGCATCAGCGAGGCCAAGATCGCCGACATCGGCGACGAGCGGTACCAGGGCAGCCCGCACTTCACGGACGCCGAGAAGGCGCTGATGGACCTCACCGTGCAGATCGGGGTGGACGCCAATCGCATTCCGAAGGCGCTGTGGGACCGTCTGCACTCGCATTTCAGCGAGGCGCAGATCGTCGAGGCCGTCTTCACGATCACGACCTACATCGCGATCAGCAAGTTCGGAGACGCACTGGGCGTCGCCCTCGAGCCGGTCTTCACCGGCATCGAGCCGCTTCTGCACGTCCATCACTGAGGAGAAGCACATGGACCGACACGACCTAGTGGCGCCCTCAGTGGAGATCTACACCGGGCCCCTCTGCTCCTACTGCGCAAGGGCAAAGTCCCTGCTCACCGCCAAGGGCATCACCTTCAAGGAGCACGACGTCTCGGGCCCGGGCGGCCGCGAAGCCATGCAGCAGCGCCTGCCACGTGCGCGCACCATCCCGCAGATCTTCATTGCGGGTGAGCACATCGGCGGCTGCGAGGACCTGGAACTGCTCGAGTCGACCGGCAGGCTGGACCCGATGCTCGGCAGGAGTGCCAAGCAATGAATCAACTGTTCCAGTCGATGATGGGCCTTCCGCGCTGGGTGCAGCTGTGGCTTCCGATCCTGTTCGGCACGAACATGGTGTCCACAGCGTTCCTGGACCAGGAGGTCGGGCGCTACACGGCCCTTGCCTTCGCGATCGTCTGCATGTTCAACATGCCGATGATGTTCATCCAGCGCGGCATGACGCGCCTGCTGGCGATCCCGCATTTCGCGTGGTTCCCGCTCGTGGTCTACCTGTTCGGCCAGTTGTGGGGCAGCCAGCCGCTTCCGGCAGGCCCTGTCCGGACCTACGCCCTGCTGGTGTTCGCGCTCAACTCGTTCTCGCTGGCATTCGACGTGATCGATGCCGCCAAGTGGGTCGGCGGACGACGTGAAGTGCTCGGCCTCCAGCGAACTTGAAGGCGCGAGGGTCGAAGCGCTTGATGACGGGCAACCGCTGAGAAATCGGGTGCCCGGTAGAAGTGACGGCCCTTGAAGCCCGGTATCGACCGCGCCCCGAATCAAGTTCGCCGCGTTGTCTAAGCCGGCCGATTTTTTCAGCAGGCCCTGAGCTGTTTCCTATCCACAGTCCGTCCGATCCCGGTACGCACCCAGCGGCACACCGGTCTCGTTGCCGACACCTGGGGGGCCGCCTCGCAACGGGCGTCAGCCCAATTCCCCAATCCCCAACCCAAAACGCGCCTGCCCCACAGGACATCCACCATGAAACCTGAACAGACCGCAATCGTCCTCCTTGAACTTCAGAACGACTTCCTCTCGCCGGAAGGAAAGCTCTACCCGCTGGTGGAGGCGGTACTCAGCCGCTACGACGTCGTCGCCAACCTGAACCGCTTGATCGCCAGTGGCCGGGCTGCCGGTGCCACGATCGTGCACACGCCCATCCGATTTTCCGCAGACTACCGGGAGATGGGGCCAGCGCCCTACGGCATTCTGAAGGTCGTGAAGGACTCTGGAGCGCTTGTGCAGGGTACCTGGGGCGCATCCATTGCGTCATGCATCTACCATGTGGATGCAGACTTGGTCATTGATGGGAAGTCGAGCATCGACGCCTTCGCGGGAACGAACCTTGAGTATGTGCTTCGGGCCCGTGGCATCACCCGTATCGTGCTGGCCGGCCAGCTGACAAACATTTGCATCGAAAGCACGATGCGATCGGCCTATGACCGCGGCTACGACGTGGTTGCGGTCACTGACGCCACGTCGACCATAGGGCTCGAGCAGTACAAGATTTCGGTCGAGAACAACTGGCCAATGTTCTCCAAACCCATGGACCATCGGCAGGTCATCGCCAGCCTGCACGGGTGACCGCTGACGTGGCGCTGCCGGGCCTTGGGGTTGATCCGAACCCCTGTCCCGGCCGGTAGATTCCGATCACGGTGTCTTCAGGAGCTCGAGCAGCGGCGCGTAGCCGGCCACCTTCAGCGCGTGGCCGCGTTCGGCAAATAGCGCAGCGTTTCCCTTCACGCCATGACCTTCGAGAAGGCGATTCATCAGGTTGAAGAGACCCACCGTGAGCACGGCGTCGTGCAGGTCGCGTTCCGTCCACCCCGCCTCGAACACGGCGTCGGCCTGGGCCTGCGTGGCTCTAGACGGTTCGAGGGTCAGCTGACGAGCGAATTTCAGGATGGGCTTCAGGCGTGTATCGACCCGCGCCGTATCGATGTCGGCGAGCATCTCCTCGAAGACGGCGGGGTCGACTCCGAACGCCGCGGCGGTCTCGGCATGGACACCGTAGCAGTACGCGCAGTCGTTGAGGCCCGACACGTAGGCCGCGATCAGTTCCTTGTCTCTCGACTTCAGCTGCGAATCGCTGCGGAGGAGGGCCTCGTGGAACTCGATGAGCGCCCGACCGGCCGCCGGATTGAGCTGCAGGATGTGCCGCACTCCCGCGTCGGCAGGCAGGGAGAGGAAGTAGGCCATGTGGATGTCTCCGGACTGTGGTTCGGTTCGTGGTGTCGAGCCTTGCGCTCCAGGGCGGTCGGATGTTCGTGCCGCGGCAGCATGCGCAAGGGCAGTGGCCGCCGAGCGCACGTTGCCCGACGGGGTCAGCCGCCACCGCGTTGGTAGACCAGGTCGAATCGCCGCTGAACCTGGAAGCGTCGCACCGGCGAAAGGCGCTCGTATCGGAACCGGACCAGGGTCCTGGGGATCGACAGCAGGGCGATCTGCCGTGGCGGTGCGGACTGCCACTCGATGTGCAGTGCGCCGTCGTCGAACACCGCCGACGCCACGCACTTGTGCATGTCGATGTGGATCACCGCACCCGCCAGCGCCTGGTGCAGGCCGCCGACCAGTTCGGGCTGCGTGCAGCCCATGTCCCGGTCGAATGCGGGCGGAACGTCGTCGGGTGTCACGTTATGCGTCAGGTCAGGCAGCCATCAGGACGGTCACGGCCATCCCGAGCAGCGACACGAGGCTCACAGCGAACGACAGTGATCGCATCGGCTTGAGGTTCGCATAGTAGAACGCCATGTGAGCGAGCCGTGAAGCCAGCCACAGCACCGAGAGGCCATTGAGCCAGCCGGGGCTGGCGCCCAGGAGGACGCCGGAGACGCCAAACAAGGCGAACGCAGCGATGCTCTCGTTGGTGTTGATGTGTGCGCGTGCCGCGCGGAACAAGTAGCTGTTGCTGTCGGCGGGAATGGGATAGCCCGCCTTGTGCTTGTTCCGGATGGCCGTGAGGTCGGCGATGACCAACTGGACGACAAGCAGGAGCCCACCCAGCGCGAGCGCCGTGAGCGTGGTGTGGTAGGCGGCGAAGGGGCTCATGGGCATCGGCGTTGGATCTCGAGGGCGAACCAGCGGCAGCTGCTGGCTTCAGCCAAGGCTGTAGGCGGCGAACATGTCGTCTACGGGCGTGGCGAAGGCGTGGTTGCTGTAGTTGCTGAGCGTCTTCACCGAGATGGCGAGGATCACGTACAAGACCTTGACCTCGTCGAAGCCCGCTGCCAGGAACGCGTTGACCGCGTTTCGGTCCGGCGCCCCCTGGCTGCGCACCATGGCCTGGGTGAAGTCGAACAGCGCGCCCAGACGGGCGTCCGGAATCGTCTCGCCGGCGCGGATTGCCTTCAGGACGTCGGGCGCGACGCCGGACTTCTTGTCGGCGATCATGCTGTGTGCGGCCGTGCAGTACCTGCACCCGTTCACCGCGCTGACGGCCAGGAAGATCACCTCCTGCTCGGCCGGGCTGAAGCCTGACTCCCGGCGGAACAGGCCGTAGCCATGCAGGTAGGTGCCCAGAACGGCCGGCGCATTGGCCATGCCGCGGTACATGTTCGGGATGAACCCCACCTGCTTGTGCGCGACGTCGAGGATCTCCTTCTGTGGCCCGGTCGCCGTGAGCGGGTCGACGAGCGCAAGCGTGGGGAGCAGGGGAGCAGTGGACATGGCGGGTCTCCGATCGGGCGGTCGTGGGATGGATTCAGGCCAGCAGCCTGGCGCACCCGCATGCTAGGAAGCGGACCTCTCGATCCCTAGACCCGGCGTGTCGTTTCCTTGACCGAACGTCTCGCCGCGACGTTGGCGCGGGATGTCACGCCACGGCGGCTGCAGACTCGATGCCCTTCAGCCAGTGCATCGGCGACACGCCCAGCTTGCGGACGAAGGCGCGCGTCAGCGCACTGGGGCTGCCATACCCGACCTCCATGGAGACGTGCTTGAGCGGTCGGCCCGACTTCAGCAGGCTCTGGGCCAGATTGATCCGCCACGACGCCAGGTAGTTGGCCGGTGTCTCCCCCGTCACGTCGCGGAAGTGGACCGCGAAGCGGGCGCGGGACATGCCTGCCAGGTTCGCCATGTCGTTCAACTCCCACTCCCGCGCGGGATCGGCATGGACCGCTGTCAAGGCCTTTGCGAGGCGAGGATCGGCCAGGCCCGACAGGGCGCCGCCCTTGACCAGCCCGCGGTCGATGCAGCTGCGAAGCAGGCGGATCAGGAGGATCTCGCACATCCGGTCGAGCGCGGCCTGGCGGCCTGCGTGCTGCGAGAAGGCCTCCTCGTACAGCAACTCGAGCAGGGGCTGGGCGCCGGGAAGCTCGCTGAGCGGAATCAGCACGATGCCGGGCAGGGAGTCGGTGATCGGGTTGGCACCGCCAGCGCCGAACTGAATGGCGGCGCACACGACATCGGCACCGCCGCGATCGTCGGCGATGAGCGTGTGGGCACTCGCGCGCGGCATGAAGAGCAGGCTCGGCTCGTTGATCGAGATGCCTCCATCCGGACCGCCGATCAACTGCACGGGACCGCGCTTGACGAGGTGTACATGCCCCCGCCTGGCGTCGTGCTCGAAGTCGTGCACGCCGCAGATGTTGCCGGTGTAGAAGACGCCCGCAGTCAGCGAGAAGCGCTCGAGGATGTGCGAGAGATGGTCCATGGCGAATGAGACTCCTGGTGTGTTCACTGCGACGCGTTGTCGCCTGCGATGAGCGCCCGATTCCTAGAGTGAAGGCGTCCGTCCCGATGTCCGGGCTGGGCTCTCCACCAACCCCTGTCACTCAAAGGAACAAGCCGATGAATCTCATCTCCAGCCGCTCCAAGCGTCACCTGCTCATGCTGGCGTCTGCCGCTGCGCTGACCTTCGCCCTCGCGCCGACCTCGGTGCTCGCCTACGACGAGAACTCGCCCGCCGCGATCAACATCGATACCACCGGTGTCGCGCTCCAAGGCTACGACCCGGTCTCGTACTTCTCCGGCTCGGCGCCGAAGAAGGGCATCTCCAGCATCACCGCGCAGCACGACGGCGCGACCTACCACTTCGCGACGACGGCCAACCGCGACAAGTTCAAGGCGACGCCGGCGAAGTACGCACCGCAGTTCGGCGGCTTCTGCGCGATGGGCGTGGCGCTGGGCAAGAAGCTCGACGTGGACCCGAACGCCTACCGGGTGGTTGGCGACAAGCTGTACCTGAACGTCAACAAGGACGTCCAGAAGCGCTGGCTGGACGACGTGCCGGGCAACATCGCGACGGCGGACAAGAGCTGGCCGGTCCTCAAGGACAAGGTGCCGAAGGGCCTGTGATCCGTTGAAAGCGAGGCTCATCGCAGGGTGGGCTTCCTCTGTGGGGCTCCGGCATACCGCAACAGCGGCGGGCCGGGGCCTTTCTTCTTGGGTTCAGTTGACCGTGCGCAGGAACTTCTCGAGCACGGCGACGAAGTAGGGCGGCGTCTCCAGCATCGGGTGATGTCCGCTGCTTTCGATGGTCTCGATGGCCAGCGACGGCAGCCACTGGCCGAGCGTTGCGCGCATCGCTTCCTCCGTGAACGCGGCGAAGTCGTGGCGTCCGAGGATCGCCAGCGCGGGAATGGTGAGCCCCTTCATCGCGTCCGCAAAGGCAGGGCCCTGCAGCATCTCGAGGTAGCCGAGCGGTCCCGAAGCATCCACGTCGCGGCGGAACGCTGCAAGCTCTTCCGCATACCAGCGCTTCGGGAGGCGGGCCGAGGTGAACATGTCGGCCAGGCCCAGCCAGGCCTCGTCCTGGGTGGTGGCGGCCGTGAAGACGGCCTTCGTCTGTGCATCCATCGGCATACCGGCCGCGGTGACCGGCGTGATCGCCACCAGCGAGCGCACCCGCTTGGGAACCTCGACGCAGACCCGCTGGGCGATCATGCCGCTCATCGAGTGGCCGATCACGTTGAAGTCGTTCCAGCCGAGCGCATCGGCGACATCGATGAGATCCCTTGCAGCCTCGACGGCCGTGTGGCTGCCGGGAACGTCCCGGTTCAGGCCGTAGCCACGAAGGTCCACGAACGCGTAGGTGAACGTCTGCTCGTCGACATGGCGGCGAGCGAGGTCGTAGCTGCGGATGGTTGCCATCCAGTTGTGGGTGACCAGCACCTTGGCGGGGCCGGAGCCTGTGGTCTCGAATCTGAGGGTCATGGTGTTCCTCGGGCTCCCCGCAGGGAGTTGTGATGGACAGTCTATATGTTCGGGACCAAGCGGTCCAGAACGGCGTGCGGCCCTGGCGGGTGAAGGACCTCGGTCGAGGCTACGGGTCGCCAGCGCGAGCGAAGTGTTCGCGCGTCTCGTTCTGGCGTGCAGCCGTCTCGTCACCCGCCGGGGAACTCTCTCCGCCCGTGGAGCGCGCTGCCTCGGTGTCACGCCAGCCGCAGCGGGCACGACCAAACCAGGGTCAGCGGCGAGTGCAGGTCCGACCAGGACGACGCCACTTGCGCTGCGGTGACATCCACTCAACTTGCAAAGGACGACCATGAAGAAGCAGAACAACCGCAGGGGACATGCCCTTGCCGTCATGACCCTGGCCGTGGCGACGGCAGGGGCGGCCGTGGAAGCGCAGGCCTTCGAATACACGCTGTCGGGGCAGGTCAACCGCCTGTTGACCAGCGTGGACGACGGCACGCAGAGCCGCCTGTTCCAGGCCGACAACGTCAACTCCCAGACCCGGTTCCGATTCACCGGTGCGCATCAGTTCGCTCCGGGTCTGAAGGCCGGCATCAACTGGGAGGTGGGCTACACCTCGAACCCGTCGAGCGGCATCAGCATGACCACGCGCAGCGTCGATGCCACCTTCAACGAACGCCATGCGGAAGCCTATCTGCTGACGGACTATGGCAAGGTCAGCTTCGGCCAGGGCGATGGTGCCGCCAACGGCGGCATGGAGGTCGACCTGTCGGGCACGTCGGTGATCAGCTACTCGAGCGTGACCGACATCGGCGGCAAGTTTGCGTTCCGCAACGCAGCCGGCTTCGGACCGACCATCGACTCCACGATCGGCAACCTGGACTTCGAGAGCCGGTACGACCGCGTGCGCTACGACTCGCCCAAGTTCGGGCCGATCAGTGTCGCGGTCAGCTACGGCAACAAGGGCAACAGCGATGTCTACGAGGCGGCTGGCTGGGCAGCTACCGAGATCGGAGGGGGGCACCGGATCGCGGGCGCCCTGGGGTTCTCGCGCGAGCAGAAGGGTGGCGTGGCGGGCAATGAGGACACCGCGGGGGGATCCGCGTCGCTGCTCCTGTCCAATGGACTGAACTTCACGGTCGGTGCCGCCAGCAGCCAGGACGACGGCCCTGCGTCGGTCCGCAAGAAGTACGGCTACGCGAAGGTCGGCTACACCAACGGCCGGCACTCGGTGTCGATCGACTACGGGCGTGGCGAGGACTTCGCGCTCAACGGCGATCGGTCCGAGGCCTATGGGCTCGGCTACGTCTATGCGCCGGAGAAGTGGCTCGATCTCTACGCGGGCATCAAGCAGCACAAGCTGGACCGAGTGGCCGAGAGCTACGACAAGGTGTCGTTCGTCACGGCCGGCATGCGCCTGAAGTTCTGACCCGGGCATCCAGGGGTGTCGGCGGCGCTGCCTTCCGACGCCTCTGACCGCGCTCGGGCGTCGCCATCGGCGGAGGTGCAGGTGCGGTGGCACCAAGTCCGAGGCGCAACGAAGCCCTGCAGCTCCTGGTGGGTTGCAGGGCTTTGCCTTGCCATGAACAGCGGAGGCCTGCGCGACTGCCAGGCCGCGCCGCCTGGCCGCGCAGAGCACGCTGGTCTTGTCCGCTATGCGAGCGCGCTGTCCACGAACCGGGCAAGGGCGCCCTTCGGCAAAGAGCCGGCCTGGGCTGCGAGAACGGCACCGTCCTTCACGACCATGATGGTCGGCACGCTGCGGATGCCGACCTCCCGCGCAAGCTCGTCGAACTGGTCGACGTCGATCTTCACGACCTTCAGCGTCTCGCCACGGGACGCCGCAAACTCCTCCAGAATCGGCGCAAAGGCCTTGCAGGGCCCGCACCAGGTCGCCGAAAAGTCGACCAGAACCGGTGTCTCGACATTGCCGAGGATGGAGCGGGCCTGTTCCGTGCTGGTGGGTTCGATCACGTGGGTCATGGAGTTCCTGGGTAGAGAGCGGGCCACTCGGGGCCCTGGCTCGGTGTTGCGAGTTTGGCCCGCCTGCCGCCGCAGCGGACGATCCAGGGTATCGATGCAGTGACCTGCCATCTCGGTTGGTGATCCGAGCCGGCAATCCCCCCCTGAGCGCCTGTCGTAAGCGTTTGCGGGTTGCGGCGTCAAAGGCTCTGTCCACAGGCCTCCGAGCTTGCACTCCAGCGTCCCATGCCCGAGATCAGGAACTACACGCTCAACTTCGGCCCGCAGCACCCGGCCGCGCACGGAGTGCTCAGGCTGGTCCTCGAACTCGATGGGGAGGTCATCCAGCGTGCCGATCCGCACATCGGACTCCTGCATCGGGCCACGGAGAAGCTGGCGGAGACCAAGACTTTTCTTCAGGCGCTGCCCTACATGGACCGTCTGGACTACGTGTCGATGATGTGCAACGAACAGGCGTACTGCCTTGCCGTCGAAAGGCTGCTCGGCGTCGCGGTTCCGCGCCGTGCGCAGTTCATCCGTGTGATGTTCGCGGAGCTGACTCGGATCCTGAACCATCTGATGTGGCTGGGTGCCCATGCCCTCGATTGCGGGGCCATGAACGTCTTCATCTACTGCTTCCGCGAGCGCGAAGACTTGTTCGATGCCTACGAGGCCGTGTCTGGCGCACGCATGCATGCGGCCTACTTCCGCCCCGGGGGCGTCTACCGGGACCTGCCGGATTCGATGCCGCAGTATCAGGCGAGTCGTATCCGGAACGCGCGGGCCATGGCGCGGTTCAACGAGAATCGGACAGGGTCGTTGCTGGACTTCATCGCAGACTTCTGCGCTCGGTTTCCGTCGAGGATCGATGAGTACGAGACCCTGCTGACCGACAACCGGATCTGGAAGCAGCGAACTGTCGGCATCGGCGTCGTCGATCCGACGCGCGCGCTCAACCTTGGTTTCACCGGCCCCATGCTGAGGGGCTCCGGCATCGCGTGGGACCTTCGCAAGTCGCAGCCCTATGACGCGTACGCGGAGATGGATTTCGACATCCCGGTCGGTCGGCATGGCGACACCTACGACCGCTATCTCGTGCGGGTGGAGGAGATGAGGCAGTCGAACCGGATCGTCGAGCAGTGTGTGGCGTGGCTGCGCGCGAACCCGGGCCCGGTGATTTCAGACGACCACAAAGTGGCACCGCCAACCCGCGAGGCGATGAAGTCGGGCATGGAGGAACTGATCCACCACTTCAAGCTGTTCTCGGAGGGGATGCATGTGCCCGAGGGTGAGACCTATGCCGCCGTCGAGCATCCGAAGGGGGAGTTCGGGATCTATCTGGTGAGTGACGGAGCGAACAAACCCTATCGCCTGAAGATCAGGGCGCCTGGTTTCGCTCACCTGGCAGCCCTCGATGAACTGTGCCGGGGCCACATGATCGCGGATGCCGTGGCCATCATCGGCACGCTGGACATCGTGTTTGGGGAGGTGGATCGCTGACTCCAGGTGCCCCTCCATGGCCCGCCGGTACTGCGGGACGCCGCCAGCTGCCAATGCGCAGGTCATGTCGCGGCAGCCATGCCGGGCGAACTCACGCGGCCAGTCGGTCCCCATCCACCGATCGGAGCCAGCCGCTGGGGGTCTCGCCGACCGTCCGGACGAACGCTCTGGCCAACGCGGCCGGGCTGCCATAGCCGACCTCGATTGACACATGCTTCAGCGGCCGCCCGGAACGCAGCAGGTTCTGGGCGACGCCGATGCGCCACGAGGACAGGTAGCTCGCCGGCGTCTCGCCGGTCACCTCTCGAAAGTGAACCGCGAATCGGGCGCGGGACATCCCCGCCAGAGCGGCCAGGGCATCCAGGTCCCAGGGTTCGGAGGGCCTCTCGTGCATCGCCGTCATCGCCTTGGACAGTCGGGGATCGGACAACCCCGCCAAGGCGCCCCCGCGTGCCAGACCCCGATCGAGGCAGAAGCGAAGCAATCGCAGCAGCAGCAGTTCGCACAGGCGGTCGAGCGACGCCTGCCGTCCCGGTAGGCTGGAGAACGCCTCCTCATAGAGAAGCTCGAGCAGCGACTGGGCCCCGGGGAGGTCTGCCAGCGGAACGACGACGAGGCTCGGCAAGGATCCGGTGATGGGATTGTGCGCGCCGGCACCGAACCGGATCGACGCACAGACTACATCGGCGCCCAGGTGCCCATCGGTGAGGAGGCGGTGCTTGTCCGCCTGCGGCAACAGGACAAGGCTGGGCTCGTTGACCGTGACAGGTCCGCCAGGCGCACCCACGATTTGCACTGGGCCGCGTCTCACGAGGTGCACATGTCCCTGTCCAAGCTCAGAGGCGAAGTCGAAGACTCCACAAAGTCTGCCTGAGTGGAAGACACCAGCGGCCAGGGCGTGGCGGCTGAGGAGTCGTGTCAGCGGGTCCATGTTCGTCATTGATGGGCGGACTCGGGGCGATCCAGCGGACCGCGTTCCTTCAAAGCTGGAGTTCGCTCAGGCCGGGGTAATCGTCGGGGCGGCGCCCCAGTGGCCAGTGGAACTTCCGAGCCGCCTCGGGGATCGGGAGATCGTTGATGCTGGCGAAGCGGCGCTCCATGAGGCCGAGTTCGTTGAACTCCCAGTTCTCGTTCCCGTAACTGCGATACCACTGTCGGGAGTCGTCATGCCATTCGTAGGCAAACCGCACGGCAATGCGGCTGCCGTCGAAGGCCCACAGCTCCTTGATGAGCCGGTAGTCGAGTTCCACGGACCACTTGCGACGCAGGAACTGGACGACTTCTGCCCGACCGACGGGAAACTCGGCGCGATTGCGCCAGATCGTGCCGTCGGTATAGACGAGGGACACACGCTCGGGATCCCTGCTGTTCCAGGCGTCCTCGGCGAGGCGGACCTTGTCGCGGGCCGTCGTGGCGGCGAAAGGAGGAACAGGCGGACGGCTCTGCATGGGTGCTCCGGATGACTCTAGGGACAGACAAGTCTGTCTCTGCATCATAGACAGATGTCCGAAGCGATGCAATCGGAAGCAGGCAGGCCACCGCGTGACGGCGAACGAACGCCGACACCGTCGGACTAGGAGCGGGAGCGGCGGGGCGGTGGGTCGAGTCGACGGAGCAGTCGTGCAGCCACAGCCGCCACCGACTCCTCGCGGGTCATCTGCGCGCGCACGATGGCTCCTTCGACGACCAGCAGGGCCTCCTGCGCAGCCTGTGCCGGCTGCGAATGCGACATCCGCCTGGCCAGTCCTTCCAGGACATCCTGAAGGTCGGCCTTGTGGCTCTGGACCACGCTCAGGACCTCACCCGTGGGCACACCCTCGGAGAGCACATTGATGAAGGCGCACCCGCGGAAGTCCGCTTCGGCGAACCACTCGGCAAGCACCTCCGCCACACGCTCGAAGCTGGGTCCCTCCGAGTCGCAGGCCTGTTCGAGCCGATCGAGGAACCATTGCATCCACAGTTCGTGGCGCAGATAGAGATAGGCCAGGACCAGATCGTCCTTGGCCTTGAAGTGGCGATAGAAGGTCGCCTTGGCGGTCTCGGCCGCGGCGATGATGCGATCGATGCCGACCGCGCGCACACCCTCGCGGTAGAACAGGGCCGCGGCGGTGAAAAGGATGCGATCGCGGACGGTCGTGGCGGAAGCGGGACTTGGAAAACCCATGGACGGCGACTCCGTCCGCATTCTTCCATACCGCGGTACAGACAGGGCTGTCTTTGTTCCGGTTGATGGCGGCGAGATCTCGGCCCCGTCAGTGAGGGCGTTCCGCCTGGGCGCGGAGCGCTGCCAGGTGAACGCCCGCACTGCGGGTCGGGTGCAACATCAGCGCAGGACCTGGGCCTGGCGCGTGGCGACCGTCGACGACGCCGACGTCTTCGCGTTGCGGACGGGGAGCGGATCGGCGCTCGCCTCGCCTTGCGACGGACGCCAGCCGCTGGCCAGCGCGGCCTGCAACTCGGCGCGGACCTCGGCGCGCGTGAGCGTCGAGACCGTGCGCTGCAGTTCCGGGGCATAACTGGCTTCACCCTGCGACGGACGCCAGCCGCTGGCCAACGCGGCCTGCAGTTCGGCCCGGACCTCGGCGCGGGTGCGCGTCGAGACGAAGTTGTCGAACTCGGGAGCCGGGGTGGCTTCCTGCGCGAAGGACGTGACGGTGGTGAGCGCGATGGCCGCGGCAGTGATCAGTGACTTCATGGTGGTTCCTTCAGTGGTGCTTGTGGGCCACCTCGGCCCGTGCCAGCCTTGCTGATTGCCCTGCTGACATCTACTTGGTCGTGTGCCGGGGCCGAAACGTGACGGCGGCGGGCCGACATCGCGTCCGACGATTTGCCGAGCTCCAAAGCGAAGCGGACGCCGCAGCGTCCGCTCCATCGCCCAAGGGCACCTGAAGCCCGCGTTCAGTGCGGCGGCACACGCGAGGCAGGTTCGTCGGGATCCAGTCCCGTGGACAGCAGTTCGGCGCTGGCCGAATGGAGCGCCTCCATCTGCGCCGCGACATTGGCGCAGTTTCCGCACATCGACAGGTGCAGCTTCAGCCTCACCTCATCGAGCAGGCCGAGGGGTTCATCGAGTCGCTGCGACAGCAGCTCCGCGACACGCTTGCAGGAATACATCCAGTTCATGCTCGGGCCCTCGTTTCTATCCAGTCGCGTTGCATGCAGGCGCGCAGTGCCATCCTGGCGCGGTGCAGGATGGTCCTGCAGTTCTCGGCGCTGACACCCAGGCGCGCGCAGATCTCGCCGGTCTCGAAGCCCAGCCACTCACGCATCATGAAGACGCGGCCCGTCTGACGCGGCAGGCAGCTGACACAGCGCTCGAGCACGGCCATCATCTGTCGCTGCTCGGTTCGATTGTCGGGCTGCTGCCAGGCTGGAACCTGCTCGACGTAGGCACCGTCGGCGCTGTAGAGCGCGTCGATGGCGTCGTCGCCAGTTTCTTCCTCGGCGTTGACGTAGACGAACCGCTTGCGGCCGGGTGATCGATACCAGTCCGCTACCTTGTTCTTCAGGATGGCGATGGCCCAGGTGGTCAGCGCCGAGTCACCACGGCGCGTCGCGTGCTGTTCGACCACGACGATCAGCGTGTCCTGCACCAGGTCCTCGGCGAGACCCTCATCGGGCAGCGCGAAGCGCGCATGCCGAAGCAGGCGGGTGCGCAACGATGGCAGGATCGCTTCCAGGGTGGCGGCGTCGGCCGCGACGCCGGTCAGGCCTGGCGTCGCTCGTGGCGGCGGCAGATTGCCGCGAAGGTTGGTCATCGATGTGTCTCCTGGCGAGCGTGGTGGGCCAGCGGCGGAGGCGTGTCCGAACAACCCGCCTCCGTGCAATGCGTCGTTGCCATCGGCACGCTGTATCGCTGCATCAGCCAGAGCACACTGGCGATGCCAAGCAGCATGGCCAGGTAGGCGATCACGGCCGGGATCGCCAGCGTGGGCAATGCGTTGAGCAGCAGCGTGTCGTTTCCCCCTGGGACCATCGCGGCCCCTGCGCCCATCAGCAGGCCCCCGGTGGCGTGTCGCAACCAGGTGGCGCTGGAGCGAGGGCGACGCCAGGCGATCGAAGCGCGGTGCAGGGCGGATGCAGTCATGCCCACGAGCAGCGCCGCGACGAGCGCCGAATGCGCCGCCGCTACGCCCGGACCGCCCGCCCAGACATGGAGAACGCTTGCCCGGATGTGGTTGGTGTAGGACCAGGCGCCCTGCGTCGTGTACAGAAGGGCACCGGCCACGCCCATGAGCGCTGCCGAGACCCCAAGAGGGTATTGATGCGCCAGAAGCCGCTGACGCACGGACGTGCCAGCCGATGTCCGTGCGAGCCGCACGAGTCCAGACAGACGCACGAGCGACCAGAGGACCAGCAAGGCCAACAGCCAAGGAGCCAGCCCAGGCCAGCGATGCCAGACCGACTCCACGGGAACCAGCACGGCGGGGCCGGGTGCCACGAACCCTGTGACTGCAACTGCCGAAAGCACGACGCCCAGCGCGAAGCCCAGCAGCGTCGCGAGCATGCCCAGTTCGCCGTCGATCAAGCGATGAAGGGTGGACAGAGAACAGCCGCCATTGAGCGCGGCACCGATGCCGAAGAGCCAGCCTCCAAGCAATGCCCAGACCGCGGTTGATGCGAGCCAGACCTGTGACGGGGGCCGAGCGCCGACCACACCGATCACACCACCGACCAAGGTGGCCCACAGCGCGGCATGCGTCAGGCTCGTGAGCATGTGGGTCGTTCCACTGGTCATTGCCTCGGACACGGCCCTGACATGGCACAGGCTGGCCCGGTGCGCGGCAAAACCGATCACGGCAGCGCAGATCAGGGCCAACAGGAAGGCCATGGTCACCGCCCTCGAGCCGGGGCCGACGAACGGGCACCGGGCTCGCCCAACCCTGGACGTGTATAGCCCTCGTCCAGCGCCGCGCGAGGCCGGTCGCGGATGCTTCGAACTGTCGTCATGGCGCGCTCAGCACCTCGGTGTCCGGGTGGAAGGCCACCCAGGCGAACCAGAAGGCCATGACGCCCGCCAGCGGGCGCCCCTGTTCGTCGACGGCCTCAGCCGTGCGGTGCACGCGGTCGTAGCGAATCCTCAGCCGCTGGCCGCCGACCTTGTCCTGAAGCGTGCCCGTGCGATCCACCGCCCGCTCGAGCACGCTGAAGGGATAGGCCTTGGCCTTTCCGTTGACGCGCAGGCCGAGCACCCATTCCTTGAGCGGATGGCGACCGTCCCGATGCTGGACGTCGAAGATCAGTCTGGGAACCCTGTCGTAGCCGGCGTAGGGATCCCGTCCATAGTCGCGCTCGTGGCCCGTGTCCGTCGACAGCACCTCGGTTCGTGGGTGGCGGCTGCGCCAGTCGGCCCAACTGGTGTGACTCAGGGGAACGGACGGCAGGACCTTGCCTTTGAGCGGGCCGCTGATCGCCGTGGACAGGATCTGCGACCACAGCGAGTGGGTCGCGCGGTCGTAGAGCAGCACATCGCTGTTGTAGAGCAGGCCCGACACGCCGAAGCCGGAGGTTCGGGTCGCATCGGGCGGTTCGAAGGCCATGCCGGTGCCGCACAGGGGGCAGTAGGTCACCACGACCGGGTTCGGCCCGAAATGGTCGTTGACCACCTCGTGCCAGTTCAGGATGCGCACCGGGTAGGCGCGGGCTATGTCCCCCAGTGCGATGCCCAGCACGCGGTCGTCGTCGGCCAGCTCTGCGGCCGATGCGTTGACGAACCGTGGGCGGTCAATGGCGGGGATGCCGTCCTTCGGCGGTCCGCCACGCTCGATGGCGCTGATCGGCACCGAAGCCCCGGCCAGATCGAAGCCATTCAACACGGGATCCGCCAGGGCCGTGTCCATCCAGCTGGCCGCTGCAGAGGCGGTGAACAGGGCGGCCAGGTGACGACGGTTCATGCGTGTGCCGTTTTCGCCGAGCAGGCGGGGTGGTGTCTTGGCGACGAGGCCCCGGGTGTGAAACGCTGTCGCGCTGCAAGTGCCGCGTTCTGCTCACATCCCGGGCCGACCCCGTCGCTCATTGGACGCGCGAGCGCGTCGTTCCATTACAGAGGGTCAGCCTCGGACGGGCACCCACCAGACGCTGCCGTCTTCCAGCAAGGCAGCAACGCCCCGTTGCCCGTCTCGTTGCCAGGGCACGAGCCGCGAGACAGGCGCAGCGAGTGCCGTGACCGCAGGGGCAATCGCGGGAGACGGCGCGTCGATGTCAATGGCGCGCAGGCTTTGCCGGTCCTGCGCGGGCACCACCCAGCGCGAGCCGACCCAGGCCGACACGTCCAGTTCCCGCTTCCCGATGGCGTGGTTGCTGATCCCGCGTGCGATGACGCGGCTGGGCAGCCGGCTGTCCTGTGGTTCGTGCCGGTGCAGCACGCCGCCGAGGTGCGGCGTGTTCACGGCCAGCAGCCGGTGGCCGTCGGTGCTGGGCGAGAGCCAGCGGTTGACCGTGCCGATCGGTTCACCGAGCGCAGCCAGTTCGAACCGACCGGCGGTGGTGGACTGGGCCACCACGCACAGCTGGGCGCCCTGCGGCCCGGAGCGAACGGTCAACAAGGCCCGCGCACCGCGCCAGGCGATGGGCCGCGGCGCGATGTCCTCGAACACATGAGGAGTCGGCAGGTCGATGCGGGCCAGCGCCGTGAGCCCGTGGCGCTCGAGCAGGAGCAGGGAGGCGGGCTCCACGCTGTCGCCGAGAAGGCCGTGCCGATAGCGGTTGTCGCTGGGGCCACCGAAGACCAGCACATGTCCGTTGTCGTCGGCCTGCGGGCCTGCCGCAGCGCCGGCCGGATCGAACTGCAGCGGCCGAGCGTCCGGCAGCACGGGCTCGGCAAAGCGGGCCGACTCCACCCAGGTGCCACCGTCGGGGTCGAGCCGCACGGCGCGATGTGCGCCGCCGCTGTCCGCCACGATGGCGATGATGCCGAATGCCAGCACCAGCAAGCCCGCATGCGGCGCCAGCCCCGGCAGGCTGAAGACCTGCGCACGGCCGGCTTCCAGCACCCACAGACCGCCGCCCAGACCACGCCCGACCACGCGGCCGTACCCCGAGGCGATCGGTGTCGTCGGATCCAGACCTGTGCCCAGCGTCTTCCAGCCGCTGGCATCGGCTCTCAGCAGGTTGCCGGCGCGCGAGAGGGTCAGCAAGTGACCTCGCCGCTCGACATGCAGCTGCGCCGCGGGCGCCGGTGCACCCAAGGGCACGGCCACGCCCATCGATGCCGCAGGCACATCGGCCGCTGCCGCGGTCCGTGCCATCGACGGACCGAACATGGCAGCCGCCATCCAGTGCCGGCGATCCATGGTCTGCGCCTTTCAGCCGACCGCGGATGGGCCGGCCACGTGGCGGCGCACCGGTTCGCGCATCAGCACGAACTCCTCCGCAGCGGTGGGGTGCACGGCCACCGTGCGGTCGAAGTCGCGCTTGGTCGCCCCGCAGGTCAGGGCCACGGCCAGGCTCTGCACGATCTCGGGGGCGTCGGCGCCGATCATGTGCACGC
>OEIU01000494.1_pt1 | contig 36171 bp, 30 predicted proteins | sample 1539221 | NCBI WGS metagenome assembly OEIU01 (sample SAMN03792071, study PRJEB22550) | activated sludge metagenome | feature: wastewater treatment plant; material: activated sludge; isolation source: Wastewater treatment plant of a petroleum refinery complex | place: Argentina: Zarate | collected...
TAGTCGAAGGTCAGCACGTTGGTGGCGTAGTCCTTGCCGCGGTAGTCGCGGTTCAGCGTGCGGCCTTCGTCCTCGCCGACGATGCGCACGGCGATCTCGGCCGGCAGCTGCAGCGCGGCACGGATGCAGCGCGCGACGCGGTGCCGCGGCAGCAGCGCGCGGTGGCGCGCATCGGGCATCTGCAGCGACAGCTGCAGCGCCGGGCGTGCCGTCATGCGGCGGGCTCGGCGCGCACGCGCGCCGCGTCGTAGGCTTCGACGATGCGCGCCACCAGCGGGTGGCGCACCACGTCGGCGGCTTCGAACAGCGTGAAGGCCACGCCCTCCACGCCGGCCAGCACCGCCTGCGCCTCGACCAGGCCGCTGGTGCGGCCCTTCGGCAGGTCGATCTGGCTCACGTCGCCGGTGACCACGCAGCGCGAGCCGAAGCCGATGCGCGTGAGGAACATCTTCATCTGCTCCGACGTGGTGTTCTGTGCCTCGTCGAGGATGACGAAGGCGTGGTTCAGCGTGCGCCCGCGCATGAAGGCCAGCGGCGCCACTTCGAGCAGGCCCTTGTCGAAGGCGCGGGTCACGCGCTCCAGGCCCATCAAGTCGTACAGCGCGTCGTACAGCGGACGCAGGTAGGGGTCGACCTTCTGCGCCATGTCGCCGGGCAGGAAGCCCAGGCGCTCGCCGGCCTCGACCGCCGGCCGCGTGAGCACGATGCGCTGCACCGAATGCCGCTCCAGCGCGTCCACCGCGCAGGCCACGGCCAGGAAGGTCTTGCCGGTGCCGGCCGGGCCGATGCCGAAGCTGATGTCGTGCGTCAGCATCCGGCGCAGGTAGCGCAGCTGGTTCGGCGAGCGCGCGGCCAGGTCGCTGCGCCGCGTGTGCAGCACGATGGGGCCGTCGCCGTCATCGTCGGCCGCGGCCGCGCCGGGCGCATCCGCCGCCTGCGCGCGCTGCGCGTCCTGCAGTGCGTGCTGCAGCGCCTCGGCCTCGATCGGCTGGTCGGCGCCGGCGTACAGCTGCTGCAGCAGGGCCAGCGTGGCGCGCGCCGCGTCGGGCTCGCCGTCGATGCGAAAGCGCTCGCCGCGGTGCGTGATGCGCACGCCGAAGGCCGCCTCGATGCTGCGCAACTGCCCGTCGAGGGGACCGCACAGGTGCGCCAGGCGCGCATTGTCGGCAGGCGTGAAGGCGTGGCGGATGAACACGGCGCGCGCGATGGCCGCCGTGCAGCGGCGGGCCGGGAAGCGGAACAAGCGCACATTGTCGCCGTGCCGCGCGCGGCGCACCATCCTGCAAAATGCCCGCCGCCATGAAGCGCCGAAGCCCGCCGTCCGCCGCCGAGCTGCAGCCGCTGCGCCGCCGGCAGCGCAGCGGCCGGCGCCTCGGCCTGCTGCTGCTGTGGCTGGGCCTGGCCTGGCTGGCGCCGTGGCCGGCCGCCGCTGCGCGCAGCGTAACGATCGACACCGCGCACGCGGCAGCCGCCGACGCCGCCGGCGGCGACCGCAGCGCCTTGCCCACCGGCCGCGCCGCGGCGCCGGTACATCTGCCCGACGACTGGGCCGCCAGCCGCCCCGGCCAGTCCGGCCCGGTGTGGTACCGCGTGGCCTTCACCGCGGCGGGGCCGCGCGAACAAGGCGAACTGCTGGCGCTGTACATCGAGCGCGTCTGCACCAACCTCGAGGTCTACCTGAACGGCCAGCTGCTGCACAGCGGCGGACGCATGGACGAGCCGATCACGCAGAACTGCAACCACCCGCAGCTGGTCAGCCTGCCGGCCGGGTTGATCGCGCCGGGGCCGAACACGCTCGACCTGAAGGTGGCCGGCCATGCGCTGTCGCACGTCGCCTCGACGCGCCGGGCCGGCGGCCTGTCGGCGCTGCAGATCGGCCCGCAGGCGCAGCTCGCGCCCTTGCATGCGCGGCAGACGGCGCTGAACGTCGCGCTGCCGCAGGCGATCAGCGCGACGCTGCTGCTGATGGGCGGCTTCATGGCCGTGCTCGGCTGGATCCACCGGCACGAGCGGCACCTGGCCTATTTCGGCGCGCTGTCGGTGGGCTGGGCCGTCGTCGAGGCGCGGCTGTGGCTGCGCGACCTGCCGTTCAGCAACGCCACGGCCGAGCTGCTGCTGTGCGCGATGCTGCCGCTGCTGACGCTGGCCAGCGTGCAGTTCCTGCTGCGTTATGCGGGGTACCGCCGGCGCTGGATCGACATCGCGCTGCCGCTGCAATGCCTGCTGATGCCGGCGACGCTGTGGCTCGCCGGGCCGCAGCACCTGCATGCGCTGGCCAGCCTGTGGTCGCCGCTGCTGGCGCTGCAGGTGCTGGCCGCCGCCGGCTTCTACCTGCACACGCAGTACCGGCTGCGCAGCCGCGCCGTCTGGCCGACGGCCTTGCTGCTGGGCGCCGCCGCCGCGGCGCTGGCCGGCGACTACCTGTCCCAGGGCTTCGGGCTGCGCTCGCTGCTGGTGCCGCTGGTGCAGATCGCCATCCCGCTGCTGATGGTGCTGGTCGGGCTGCGGCTGCTGCAGCAGCACGGGCGCGCGCGGCAGGCGGCCGAAGAGAGCCGGGCCGAGCTCGAGCAGCGCATCCGCGAGGCCACCGCCGAGATCGAGCGCAACTTCACGCAGCTGGCCGAGCTGCGCGTGGAGAAGGTCACCGAGCGCGAGCGCAAGCGCATCGCCGCCGACCTGCACGACGACCTGGGCGCGAAGCTGCTGACCATCGTGCACACCAGCGAATCCGAGCGCATCTCCACGCTGGCGCGCGAGGCGCTGGAGGAGATGCGCCTGTCGGTGCGCGGGCTGACCGGCAAGCCGGTGCAGCTGATCGACGCGCTCGGCGACTGGCGCGCCGAAGTGGTGGCGCGGCTCGGCCAGGCGGGCATCGAGGCCGACTGGACGATGCCGGCCGAGGACCTGCCGCAGACGCTGTCGGCGCGCGCCTTCGTGCAGACCACGCGCATCCTGCGCGAGGCGGTGAGCAACGTCATCAAGCACAGCGGCGCCACGCACTGCTCGCTGAGCTGCGCCATCGCCGAGGGCGACGTGCAGATCATGGTGCGCGACAACGGCAACGGCATCCCGATGGAGCTGGACGGCCGGCTCGACCGCGGCCACGGCATGGCCAGCATGAAGCAGCGCGCCAAGCAGCTGCAGGGCCAGTGCCTGGTCGAATCGGGCCCGGGCTACGGTACCGTGATACGGCTCACGCTTCCGCTGCATCGCGCCACTGAAGCGGCCTGACCCGCTGCTAGCATGCCCCGGCTACAGCGGAGCCCCGTCATGACCAGCATCCTGCTCTTGGAAGATCTGCCGCAGATCCGCACCTGGCTCAGCAGCCTGGTGCTGCAGGTCTTTCCGGACGCGCAGATCGCCGAAGCGGCGCGCGTGCACGATGCGCTGGGCCTGGTATCGGCGATCAAGTTCGACCTGGCGCTGGTCGACCTGGGCCTGCCCGACGGCTCGGGCGTCGACGTGGTCGGCGCGCTGCGCGAACACCAACCGGAGACGCAGAGCGTGGTCGTCACGATCCACGACGACGACGAGCACCTGTTTCCGGCGCTGCAGGCCGGCGCCTTCGGCTACATCCTGAAGGAGCAGCCGCGCGAGCTGATCACCGAGCAGCTGCAGCGCATCAGCCAGGGCGAGCCGCCGCTGTCGCCGTCGATCGCGCGCCGCGTGATGGCCTACTTCACGGCCAAGTCCAAGCCGCAGCCGGCGTCGGCGCACCAGGTGCCGCACGTGTCCCTGACCGACCGCGAAACCGAAGTGCTGCTGCGCGTGGCCAAGGGCTACACGCTGCCGGAGATCGGCGTGCAGTTGACGCTGTCGCGCCACACCATCGCCGACTACGTCAAGCAGATCTACCGCAAGCTCAACGTCAGCTCGCGCGCCGAAGCGGCGCTCGAAGCGCAGCGCATGGGCCTGTTCGGCCGCTGACCCGTACACGTCCAGCGCACGAGCGGCCGATCGAGCGAACGCCGCGGCACCGGCTCCGCCGGGCCGCTGGCGTTGCCCCCGAGGGGGGCGAGCCGGACGGGGAACAGTCCCTGCGGACGGTTCCGCGCCTGCGAGCGCCAGCAGCGTCCCGGCTGCTGGCGGCCGAAGGCCGCAGGGGGTGACCACATAATGCGCCATGATCGGACGGCTCACGGGCGTCATCGCGGAAAAGACGCCGCCGCAGGTGCTGGTCGACGTCAACGGCGTCGGCTACGAGCTCGACGTGCCGATGAGCACCTTCTACAACCTGCCCGGGCTGGGCGAGCGCAGCACGCTGCTGACGCACTTCATCGTGCGCGAGGACGCGCAGCAGCTGTTCGGCTTCCTGACCCACGACGAGCGCAGCACCTTCCGCCAGCTGGTGAAGATCAGCGGCGTCGGCCCGCGCACCGCGCTGGCCATCCTGTCGGGGCTGAGCGTGGCCGAACTGGCGGCCGCCGTGACGCGGCAGGAAAGCGGGCGGCTGGTCAAGGTGCCGGGCATCGGCAAGAAGACGGCCGAGCGGCTGCTGCTGGAGTTGAAGGGCAAGCTCGGCCCCGACCTCGGCGCGCCGGCAGCCGCCGCGGCCAGCGACGCGCAGGCCGACATCGTGCAGGCGCTGGTGGCGCTGGGCTACCACGAGCGCGAAGCCGGCGCCGCGCTGAAGGCTCTGCCGCCGGACGTGGCGGTCAGCGAGGGCATCAAGCTCGCCCTGCGCGCGCTGAACCGGTAGCCCCGGCCACCACCGCACGCGGGCGCACTGACATCGGAGAACACTTGCCGTTTCAGGCGGACCAGCCTGATCGACAGCTTCGACAGGACAAGACTTCGACTTGACGTATTGTAATCGAACGATTACAGTCGATTCGTGTTCACCGTCAAGGCGCTCCCTGGGTTCACCGCATGGCTCGACCAGTTGACAGACGCCGCGATTCGAGGCGTCTTGGTTTCTCGGATCAAGCGGCTCGAGAGAGGCCTTTTCGGCGACGTTGAACCGGTGGGCGATGGAGTCTCCGAACTCCGCATCCACATCGGAGCCGGATGGCGCGTGTACTTCACGCAGCGCGGTAGTCGGCTCGTGGTCTTGCTGGCTGGCGGGTCTAAGCGCACACAGAGGAGCGACATCAGGCGTGCAAAGGCGCTGGCCGCTCTGCTTGATTGACAGAGGAAACGAAGATGGGTACACGAATCAAGGTTGACGAGTTGCCGGCATTCGATGCTGCCCCCTATCTCGACAGCGAAGCGGCCATCGCGGCGTACCTGACTGACGTCTTGCAGGCCAATGATGCGGGGCTGCTCTCCGCGGCACTGGGTGACATCGCCCGCGCTCGTGGCATGACCGACATCGCCAAGGCGGCAGGCATCACGAGGGAAGCGTTGTACAAGGCCCTGCGGCCCGGCAGCGCGCCTCGCTTCGATACGGTCAGCCGAGTGTGCACGGCGCTTGGCGTTCGCCTGGTGGTTCAGCCTTTGCATCCGGCTTGATGCGGGCAGGCGTGTTGCTGCGCCCTGACGACTGCTCCGGAGCGACGAAGCTGAATGACCGGGTGTCGCGTGTGGGTCGCGAGCCGTGATTGGCGCAAGAACCTCGCGGCGCGTTCTCTACAGCTCACCAGAAACAAAACTCCCAAGTCGTTGATTTGCGGGTAAGCAGATGTGTTTCTGATCCGAACGCCGGGCGCCCGCGGGGGCCTGGGATGCTCATGAGCAAAGGCGGCTCCGCCACTTTGCTCATACCCCCGCGGGGGGGGGCGGCCGGCAAGGCCGGCCTGGGGGCGCTCTACAGCCGCAATGCGCCGCGAGCGGCTGCCCGTTCCCTTGCGCTCGAACGCAGGTCGGCCTCAGTGTTTCGAGTGGCTCGGCGGGCTGTCGCCCAGCGGCCTGACGGCGGCCTTGAGCTCGACGGTCTCGCGCTTGCCGTCGGCGCCTTCGACGACCAGCGTCAGCGGCACCGTGTCGCCGGCCTTCAGCTCCTGCTTCAGATCCATCAACATCACGTGATAGCCGCCGGGCTTCAGCTCCACCGTCTTGCCGGCCGGCAGGTCCAGCGCCGGCACCGCGCGCATCTTCATCACGCTGCCGTCCATCGTCATCTCGTGGATCTCCACGATGCCGGCCACCGGCGACGAGGCCGACACCAGCTTGCCGCCGCCGGCGGAGGTGAGCTGCGCGAACATGCCGGTGGCCTTCTGGTTGGCCACCGTGCCGCGCACCCAGGCGTCCCTGACCGTGGTCTGCGCCTGCGCGCCGAAGGCCAGCAGCGCGGCCAGCAGGGTAATCGTTCTCTTCATGGGGGTTCCTTCGTTGCGTTCGGCCCGCAGTGTAGGCCGGCCGGGCCGAACCGGGCTTGTGCCGATAATCCGCCATGGCCATCCAGACCGACCGCTTCGAGCCGGCGCAGCGCGTACTCAGCGCCGCGAGCAGCTCACCCAACGAAGAAGCCGTCGAACGCGCGCTGCGCCCCAAAGGCCTGGACGACTACGTGGGCCAGACGCGGGTGCGCGAGCAGCTGCAGATCTTCATCGGCGCGGCGCGCAAGCGCGCCGAGGCGCTGGACCACGTGCTGCTGTTCGGCCCGCCGGGGCTGGGCAAGACCACGCTGAGCCACATCGTCGCGCACGAGCTGGGCGTCAACCTGCGCAGCACCTCGGGCCCGGTGCTGGAAAAACCCAAGGATCTGGCGGCGATCCTGAGCAACCTCGAGCGCAACGACGTGCTCTTCATCGACGAGATCCACCGCTTGAGCCCGGTGGTCGAGGAGATCCTGTACCCGGCGCTGGAGGACTACCGCATCGACATCATGATCGGCGAAGGTCCGGCGGCGCGCAGCATCAAGCTCGACCTGCAGCCCTTCACGCTGGTGGGCGCGACCACGCGCGCCGGCATGCTGACCAACCCGCTGCGCGACCGCTTCGGCATCGTCGCGCGGCTGGAGTTCTACACCCCCGACGAACTGGCGCGCATCGTCACCCGCTCGGCCGGCCTGCTCAAGGTCGAGGCCGATGCCGAGGGCGCGTTCGAGATCGCGCGCCGCTCGCGCGGCACGCCGCGCATCGCCAACCGCCTGCTGCGCCGCGTGCGCGACTACGCCGACGTCAAGGGCGACGGCCGCATCACGCAGCCGCTGGCGCACAGCGCGCTGGCCATGCTCGACGTCGACCCGCTGGGCCTGGACCTGATGGACCGCAAGCTGCTGGAGGCGGTGATCCACCGCTTCGACGGCGGGCCGGTCGGGTTGGACAACGTGGCCGCGGCCATCGGCGAAGAGCCCGGCACGATCGAGGACGTGATCGAGCCCTACCTGATCCAGCAGGGCTACCTGCAGCGCACGCCGCGCGGGCGCATCGCCACGCTGGCCGCGTACCGGCATCTGGGCGTGGCGCCGGCGCCGCGGGCCGGGGCCGGGGCCTGCGCAGGCGACCTGTTCGAAGGCTGAACGGCGCACGCTGGCGGCCGGCTTGTAACCGCCGTGCGCTTGTTCACGCGCGCCCTGCAGCAGTTGTAAGCGCGCACGCGCCGCGTTAAGCGCTGCCGGTTTCAAAGCCCGGCTCAAGTTGCCGCGGCGCATGCCGATACCTAGCATCAAAGCGCCGGGTCAGATGCCGCACTGTGTGTGCCGGCGTCTGAGCGCCCGGCTCTTGCGGCGAAAGACACCGATGCCAATGCAGCGCCAACACAACCGGGGCTTCACGCTGATCGAACTGATGATCACGGTGGCCATCATCGCCATCATCGCGGCGATCGGCTACCCGTCCTACACCAGCTACGTGCAGCGCAGCCGGCTCGTCGAGGCCACGGGCACGCTGGCGGTCACGCGCGTGAGGCTCGAGCAGTACTACCAGGACAACCGCAACTACGGCTCGTCCGGCAGCACCTGCGGCGTGGCAATGCCCACCGGAGACTACTTCACCTTCACCTGCGCCACGAGCAACAGCGCCCAGCAGTTCCTGCTCACGGCCACCGGCAGCGCCGGCGGCATGAGCGGCTTCGCCTACACGGTAGACCAGGACAACGCGCAGCAGACGACGGCTTTCGTCGGCGCCGGTTCCCTGCCCGCCAACTGCTGGCTCAAGCGTATGGGCGACACATGCTGATCGCCACCCGACCACGGCGCGGCGGACGCGCCACCAGCAGCGGCTTCGCGCACGGCTTCACGCTGGTCGAACTGCTGGTCACGGCAGCAGTGCTTGCGGTCGGCCTGTCGCTGGCCGCACCGGCCTTCACGCAGCAGATCGCCAACTATCGCGTACGCGGCGCGGCCGAGAGCATCGTCAACGGCCTGAACTATGCGCGCGCCGAGGCAGTGCGGCGCAACGGCCCGGTCAGCTTCACGCTCGACAGCAGCGGCCCGGGCTGGACGGTGGAGCAGGTGAGCACGGCGGCCGCGCTGCAGTCGCGGGCCAGCGGTGAAACACCCGGCGTCAGCGCCACATCGAGCAACGGCGCGCTCGCGCTCACGTTTACGCCCACCGGTCTGGTGGACACCTCCGGCACGCGTCTCGTCCAAGTGACGCTGGGCAGCTCGGTGGCGCACACCGACAGCCGGCAGATCGACATCTTCGGCGGTGGCCTGATCCGCGTCTGCGACCCGACGGTCGCAACCGCCGACGATCCGCGGGGGTGCTGATGCGAACACGCCGTCAACGCCCGTTACGCAACGCCCGCGGCTTCACGCTGCTCGAGGTGCTGGTCTCGCTGCTCGTGTTCTCGCTCGGCGTTCTGGCGCTGGTGGCGATCCAGGCCACCGCCGCCCGCATGGCCAGCGACGCGCGCGACCGCTCCACCGCCACCTTCCTGGCCGACCAGCTGCTGGCGCGCATGCTGATCTCCGATCCGGCGACCGTGGCCAGCTTTGCTCACCAGCCCAGCGGCAGCACCGCGTGCAACCCCTCGGGCACGGCTTCCGCCAACGCCGTGGTGCAAGGCTGGCTCGGCGAGGTGGCCGCCCAACTGCCGAACGCCCCCGCGTCGCAGCAGCAGGTGGTAGTCGACGCGGCCAGCGGACTCGTCACCGTGCGCCTGTGCTGGCAGAACGGAAGCGACACGCCGCGAAACCTCGCGGTCACCAACCAGGTCCAGTGGCAGCTGTGAAGACGCCCCCCGCATACTCCTTGAGCCCGGCGCTGCGCCGGCGCGCCCCCGGCTTCACGCTCGTCGAGCTGATGGTCGCCATGGCCATCGGCCTCGTGCTCGCGCTGGCAATCAGCCTGTCGATGCTGGTCATGGGGCGCCAGTTCCGCGTCGTCGGCGCCAACTCGGCGGCGCAGGTCAACGCCCAGCTCGCGCTGTCGCTCATCGATGAGGCCGGCCGCGCCGCCGGGGCGGGTCTGTTCAACAACAGCCAGCCGATCTGCCAGATGTTCAACGCCTGGTACTCAGGCAGCATCAAATCCAACGGGGCGGCGCTGATGCCGGCGCGCATCGCCGATGGCGGCAGCGCAGGCAGCTCGGACACGATCGTGTTCAGCTCCTCCAACGCCGTGGGGCCGCTGTCGGGCCTGCCGGTGCTCGACACGATGGCGGGTTCGACGGCCGGGATCGTCGTCCCCGACGCCGGCGTGGTGGCCGCCAACGACGTGGCCATCGTCGGCGTGCCGGGATCGGCCTCGGTGCCCTGCACGCTGCTGCGGGTCAGCGCCGCGCCCACCGTCGGCACCGCCTGCGGCGGCAACGCCGTGCAATGCCAGACGCTGCAGCACGCCGCCGACGGCACCTACAACCCGCCCGCCGGCACCTTCGCCATGGAGCCCGCCTACAGCTACGCCAACACCGGCGGCAACGGCCCCGCGGTCGTGATGCGCCTGGGTACCGAGTTCCGTCAGGACGGCTTCCAGGTGGCATGCAATACGCTGATCACCTACAACGCGTTCACCGACAGCCCGAGTTGCACGGCGGCGCCGGTGGCCTTCGCGGGTGGCGCCAACGCGCTGGTCTCCGACGTCGTGCTGATGCACGCGCAGTACGGCATTGCGGCCACGGCCAGCAGCGACATCGTCACCAACTGGGTCGACGCCACGGCCACTGGCGGCGTCAACTGGGCGTCGCCCGGTGCCGCCGACATCGGCCGCATCAAGGCGATCCGCGTGGTGCTGGTCACGCGCTCGAAGGAAGCCGCCTCCGAGCTGGTGACCGCGGCCAGCTGTACCAACGGCGGCGGCGTCGTCAACACCGGCCCCTGCAGCTTCGACGATGCCGAGGCGCCGGTGCTCGACCTCAGCGGCATCGCCGTGCCTTCGGGGCGAAGCTGGCGCAACTACCGCTACCGCGTGCACCAGGCGGTGATCCCGCTGCGCAATGCGATCTGGAGCAGCTGATGACGCGCCGTACATCCTTCTCCCGACCTGCGCCCCGCCGGGGCCGCGCCCGCGCAGCGCAGCGCCGTGCGCGCGGCATGGTGCTGCTGGTGGTGCTGGTGGTGCTGGCCTTGCTGCTGCTGGCCGGCGCAGGCGCGATGCGCGCGGTCGACACCGGCAACGTGATTTCGGGCAACTTCTCGTTCCAGCAGGCCGCGATGCAGGCAGCCGACCGCGCGCTGACCGACGCGCTGAATACCGCCGCCGCCAAGGTGGCCAGCGGCGGCGGCAACAGCGACGTCGCCGATCGCTACTACGCGACACGCCAGAGCACGGTGGACAGCCGCGGCTTCCCCTCGGGCATCGACTGGACTGCAGTGACCTGCGTCGACCCCGCGGGCGTGGCAGTCACCAACTGCGGCGCCGACAGCGGCGAATACCGCATCCAGTACGTGATCGAGCGCATGTGCAGCGCCAGTCCGGACATGAGCGACATCAACGACATCCGCGCCAAGTGCGAGTACGAGGCGAGCAATGCGCCGTCAGCCTTCAGCATCGCGCTGCGCTACCGCGTGATCATGCGCGTGCGCGGCCCGCGCGGCACCGAGAACTGGTTCGAAGCGATGGTATCCGGGCCCGCGTCAATCTGACGCGAGCGCCAGCCGCCGCTGCACTTGGAGAGCCTCCCGATGAAGTTCGAGCACAGCACCTCCTGGGCCCGCAGCGCGCTGCGCTGCCTCGCCGCTGCCGCGGCCCTGTGCGGCAGCAGCGCAGCCTTCGCGCAGACGATCGACGACGTGCCGATGGCGGTGAAGAACAACACGCCGCCGAACTTCATGTTCATGCTTGACGACTCGGGTTCGATGAACAACATCGTTCCGACGGCGCCCTACAACGATTCGGTCGACTACACACCGTCCGGATGTTCCAACGTGCTCGCCAAAGGCACCTCGGTGCGGCTCGTACTCAGCGGCGGCGGTGCTCCGCGAATCCGGGTCGGCAGCAACGACTACAAGCACTGGTCACTCGCCACCTCCGGCAACGACCGCCGCTGCTTCAAGCGCACGGACGTCTACGACGGTTACCTGATCACCGGCACGGTCTATCTCGGTTCCGACTACACCGGCAACTACCTCAATTGGTACTTCGGCAACGCCGACGGACATCCAGTGACAGGCTGGAGCGACCGCAAACTAGTCAACACCGGCTCGGTGCAAACGCGGATGGAAATCGCGCGCGACTCAGCGACCTCGGTCATCAGTGGTCTACCGGTCAACAACTCGGTGCCGGTGGTGCGCGTGGGCTTGAGCACCTACAACGGCTCGGACGGCGGGAAGTTGCGCGTCGCGATCGGCGACCTGACGACGAGCAAGCTGAACACGCTGAAGACCACCATCGCCGGTCTCCAGGGCACCGGCAATACGCCGCTGGCCGAGACCCTGGCCGACATCGGTCGCTACATGGCCACCGGATACAGTGGCAACATCACTGCCGACTGGGTGAGTGGGGTTTTGATCAAAGACTTCCTGATGCAGGACGGTCGCCAGTCTTGCCTGAACGGCGCGAACTGCTCAACGTCGACAACCGACTCCGTGCCCGCGAATCCTGCGACAGGCACGCCGACCCGTCCGATCCAGTACTGGTGCCAGCGCTCGTACGCGTTCCTGCTGACCGATGGCCGACCGCAGCAGGATCAGGCGTTCACCCAAAATACATACCTGCGCGACTACGACCGCGACTGCCAGGGCGCACTGGCGTCGACCTGCGTTTCCAATGGCGCAGCCGGCGCGTGGGACCGAAAGAACGCGCGTGGCTACGAGAGCGCAGGCTCCGACTACCTGGATGACATCGCGAAGGCACTCTACGACGTAGATTTGCGTCCCAACCTGCCCTCGCCGGATCCAATCAACCGGCCCAAGAAAAACAACCTGCTCACCTACACGATCGGCTTCGCCGATCTGCAGGTGCAGAACGACCCGCTGCTCATCAACACGGCCAAGCAGGGCGGCGGCAAGTTTCTCAGCGCACAGGACGGTCCGTCGCTGACCAACGCCTTTGGCGATGTCGTCACCGACGCGTTCTCGAAGGACGCCGCCGCCGCCGCAGTGGCGGTGGCCAACGCCCAGATCACCCTCAACAACGTCGGCTTCGCGTCGAGCTACAAGTCCGGCGCGTGGTACGGCGACCTGGCGGCGTATTCGCTGGACACGACAACCGCCCTGCAGACCGGAGGCGACATCTGGTCGCTGCGCAGCAACCTGGACGCGATGGCGCCCGGCAGCCGCAATATCGCCACCTACAACGGCAGCAGCGGCGTTGCCTTCGCCGCCGGCCTGGCATACGGCGGCAAGCCGGCGACGCTGACCGATCCGGTCATCAACTACCTGCGCGGCGACCGCAGCGGCGAGGGCACGACCTACCGGCAGCGCCAGAGCGTGCTCGGCGACATCATCAACGCCGAGCCGGTGGTGGTCACCTACGGCAGCGTGCCGATCATCTTCCAGGGCGCCAACGACGGCATGCTGCACGTCGTCGACGGCCGCACCGACGCATCGGCGACCACGCGTGGTCAGGAACTGTGGGCCTACGTGCCCAAGCTCCTGCATGGCAACCTGCACGAACTCGCGGACCCGAGCTACGCGCACCGCTACTTCATCGACGGCACGCCGGCCACGGCCGACGTCACCGGTGTCGGCAGCGTGAACAAGCTGCTGGTCGGCGGCCTCGGCAAGGGCGGGCGCGGCTACTACGCGCTCGACATCTCCAGCTACACCGCGGCGACAGATGCCGACGCGGCGAGCAAGGTGCTGTGGGAGTTCAGCCCGCCGGGCATGGGCTATTCGTTCGGCACGCCGCTGGTCGTGAACACGGCGGCCGGTTGGCGCGTGCTCGTGACCTCGGGCTATCAGGCGACCGTGTCAGGCCGCGTCTGGGTCCTTGACCCGGCAACGGGCAACGTGCTGGCCACACTCGATACCGGTGCCGGCGCCTCCGGGCTCGCCCACTTGGGCAAGCTGGGCAACGCGCCCCCCAACGACATCGTTCGCTATGTCTGGGGCGGCGATCTGCTCGGCAACGTCTGGCGCTTCGACCTCGATACCGGTACGGTGGTCAAGATCGCCAGCCTGACGGACGACGGTGGCTCGCTCAACCAGCCGGTCACCTCGGCGCCAGAGGTAAGTCTGGTCAGCGGCAGCACCACCAAGTTTGTCGTCATGTTCGGCACCGGCCGCTACCTCGCCGACGAGGACGTGCCCGGCGTCGGCCAGAACACGTGGGCCGCGCAGCGGCAGACGATCTATGGCCTGTTCGACGACACGACGGTGGCGAACCCGACGCTGCCCAACCTGCGCGGCAGCAACGGCAACTCCTGCCCGAGCGGCGGCGGCAACGGCGACCTGGTCTGCCAGAGCCTCGCACTGACGACCAACGCCTACAACGGGCAGCCCACTTACGCTGCGACCACGCACGCCGTGAATCCGGCCAGCCGGCGCGGCTGGTATATCGACCTGCCGCTGGACGCGAACCTGACCCACGGACGTATCGTCAGCAAGCCGTCGCTGACCACGGGCGGCACGCTCGCGCTGACCGTCAACATCCCGACCAACGTGCAATGCGATCCGGGCGGGCGCAGCTGGTACCTCGCCATAGCCGGCGCGACCGGTGGTGCGGTGGCCAAGAACGTCGGCGGCAATACGTACTTCGATGCCGGCTACTTCCTCGGCTACGCGCTGGCAAGCCGGACCGTCGTGGTGACCACCGCCAACGGCAAGCGCGCGCTGATCCGGATGTCGGACAAGACGGTGCAGGCGCCGCCGGTGTACGAACCCGCCACCAGCGCCGCGCAGTGGCGCCGCGTCTACTGGCGCTCGGTCAAGAACTGAGCGCCCCCAGGGCCGGGCTGCGCCCAGCCCGCCCCCCCGTGGGGATCAAGCAAAGTGGCAAAGCCACATTTGCTCGAGAGCGCCCCCAGGCCGGCCTTGCCGGCCGCCCCCCGCGGGGAAATGAGCAAAGTGGCGGAGCCACATTTGCTCATGAGGCGGCGCAGGTTCAAAGCCGCTCATCGGGCACCCCCTCCAGGTGCCCGACATCGCCCCAGCCGACCAGCACCAGCCCTTCGTCCGCATGCAGCAGCCGGTTGATGCCGGCGTTGGGCACCTGCCAGGTGCGCGGGGCGTCCAGCGCCAGGCGCGCCGCCTCGCGGTACAGCATGTCGAGCACGCCGCCGTGCGTGACCAGCACGATGTTCCGGCCGGGGTGGGCGCGTGCCAGACGCGTGACCGCGGCGACGACACGCTCGCGAAAGTCGCGCAGCACCTCGCCGCCGTGCGCGCCGAAGTCCGGGTCGCGCTGGCGCCAGCGCGCCGCCTGCTCGGGCCAGCGCTGCTCGATCTGCGCGAAGCTCAGGCCTTCGAAAGCGCCGAAACCGCGCTCGCGCAGCCCCGCGTCCAGCCGCGTGGGCAGACCCTGGCGCCGCGCCAGCGGCGCGGCCGTGGCGCAGGCGCGCTGCAGGTCGCTGCTGTAGACGGCATGCAGCTCGTCGCCGGCCAGCGCCTCGGCCAGACGTTCGGCCTGCCACAGCCCGGTGGCGTCGAGCGCGATGTCGGTGTGGCCCTGGATGCGGCTCGCGGCGTTCCAGGCCGTCTGGCCGTGGCGGATGGCGACGATGCGCGTCGCGTCGTGTTCCACGCGCCGGCTACACGCCCCAGACCACCGGCTCGCCGGCGGCCAGCGAACGCTCGAACAGGTCGACCACCGGCCACAGCCGCTGGCGCAGCGACACGTTGCCGCTGCCGCCGGCCTCCTCTTGCTCTTCCTTCTCGCCTTCGGCGGGCGCCTCGTCGCGCCGCACCGCCTCGCGCAGCGCCTCGATGGCCGCGGGCAGCTGCGCGACGTCGACGATGCCCTGGGCCGCCGGCTCGCGGCCGAGCAGGCGCAGCATCTGGTCGCCGTTGGGCCCGAGCATGATGACGTCGCCGCTGGCCATGGACTTGAACTTGTAGATCATTTGTAGATGTACTCGCGGTTGAACGGGTACGACGATTGTGCGCCGCGCAGCGCACCGTCCTCCACCGCGCCGCTGGGCCGCGCGGCCAGCGTCTGGTGCAGCGACAGCCAGCCGCGCTCGAAGCTCATCGCGCTGCCGGCCAGGTACAGCCGGTAGGCGCGCACCACCTTGTCGCTGGTCAGCCGCCGCGCCTGGTCCAGGTGCGCTTCCAGCGCGTCGGACCAGCCCCACAGCGTGCGCGCGTAGTGCGGGCGCAGGTTCTCGGTGTCCAGCCCTTCCAGGCCGGCTTCAGCCATCACCTGCAGCACGTGCGACACGTGCAGCAGCTCGCCGCCGGGGAAGATGTAGCGTTCGATGAAGTCGCCGATGCCGGCGCCGAGTTGCGCGTTGCGCGTGCCGCCGGCGGTGATGCCGTGGTTCAGCAGCAGCCCGCCGGGCGCGAGCAGGCGGTGGACCTTGTCGAAGTAGCGCGGCAGGTTGGCCCGGCCGACGTGCTCGAACATGCCCACCGAGGCGATCTTGTCGAAGGGCTCGCCCTCGGGCAGGTCGCGGTAGTCCTGCAGCCGCATCTGCACCCGCCCGCGCAGGCCGCGTTCCTCGATCAGCCGGTTGACGTGCGCATGCTGGTTCTTCGACAGCGTGATGCCGGTGGCGCGCACGCCGTGGTGCTCGGCGGCCCACAGCAGCAGCGCGCCCCAGCCGGCGCCGATGTCCAGAAAGCGCTCGCCGGGCTGCAGCCGCAGCTTGCGGCAGATGTGCTCGAGCTTGGCCTCCTGCGCCTGCGCCAGCGCCAGCTCGGGGCGGCGGAAGTAGGCGCACGAATACACGCGCCGCGGGTCCAGCCACAGCGCGTAGAAGTCGTCGGAGACGTCGTAGTGGAACTGGATCTGCCGCGCATCGGCCTCGGCGCGGTGGCGCTTCAGCGACTTGCCGCGCTGCAGCACCCCGCGCCACCAGGCCAGCGGCCCGTGGTCGGCGGCGCGCGTCGGATCGTCGCGCACCAGCCGCGAGGCGATGTCGATCACCGGGCGCATCGCGCCTTCGATGTCGATGCGGCCTTCGACGTAGTCCTCGGCCAGCCGCCCCACCTGCCCGGCCGCGACGTGCGCCAGCGGCGCCAGGCTGGCCAGGCGCAGCGTCACCGGCGCGTCGGCCGGGCCGATGCGCCGCCCGCCGGGCAGCACCAGCGCCAGCGCGGCGCGTCCGGCATCGGACAGCTTGTCCAGACGTTGGGAGACGAGGGCTTCGAGGGTGGTGGACATGGCACGGCAGCGGCAGACGGTGATCCCCCGACTTTACAAAACCACGGGCGGCGCACCACCCTCCCTCCCGCAGGGAGGGCGACCCTTCCGGCGGCGATGCAGCCGCGCCCCGTTCGCGCCCCGACCGGATCCGGCCGCACCCGGCCGCACCCCAGCCACACCCGGCCGCGCTCGCCGCGCCTCAGCCGCTGACCAGGCGCACGCGGGGCGGCACGCTCAGCGCCGCCTGGGCTTGGTCCTGCGCCTGCTGCCAGCGCTGCTCGAAGCTGCGGCAGTCCAGCGCCGGCGCGTACAGGAAGCCCTGGAACTCGTCGCAGCCGGCGTCGAGCAGGAAGCGGCGCTGGCTCTCGGTCTCCACGCCCTCGGCGATGACCTTCTTGCCCAGCGCGGCGGCCATCTGCAGGATGGCGACGACGATGGCGCGGTCGCTGTCCTCGCCGGGCAGGCCCTGGATGAAGCTGCGGTCGATCTTCAGCTTGTCGATCGGGAAGCGCTTCAGGTAGGCCAGGCTCGAATAGCCGGTGCCGAAGTCGTCGATCGACAGGCGCACGCCCAGCCGCGCCAGCGCCTGCAGCCGCTGCAGCGCCTCGTCGGCGTCGCGCAGCAGGATCGATTCGGTCAGCTCCAGCTCCAGCAGCTGCGGCGGCAGGCCGCTCGCGGCCAGCACCGCGGCCACGCGTTCGACGAACTGCGGCTGGCGGAACTGCAGCGCCGAGACGTTGACGGCGATCGGCAGCGTGATGCCGCGCGCGCGCCACGCCGCGCTCTGGCGCGCCGCCTGCGCCAGCACCCAGTCGCCCAGCGGGACGATGAAGCCCGAGTCCTCGGCCACCGGGATGAAGCGCGCCGGCGACACCTCGCCGAGCACCGGGTCGCGCCAGCGCAGCAGCGCCTCGGCGCCGACGATGCGGCCGCCGGCCATTGCCACCTGCGGCTGGAAGTGCAGCCGGAAGCGCTCGCTGGCCAGCGCCTGGCGCATCGCGTGGTCGAGCTGGATGCAGCCGCGGCGGTCGCCGCGGCGCCGCGCGCGCTGCACGCGGTAGTTGCCGCGGCCGGCCTCCTTGACCGCCAGCACCGCCGCCTCGGCATGGCGCAGCAGCTCGTCGGCGCTGTGGCCATGGCTCGGGCACAGCGCGCCGCCGATGCTGCAGGTGAGCGTGAACTGCGCGCCGTCGACGCTGTAGGGCGCGGCCACCGCGTCGAGCACGCGCCGCGCGGCGGCTTCGGCCGCCTGCGCACCGGCGCCTTCGACGAGCAGCGCGAACTGGTCGCCGCCGGTACGCGCCAGCAGGTCGCCGCCGCGCATGCAGCCGCGCACGCGCTGCGCCACTTCGACCAGCACGCGGTCGCCGCTGTCGTGGCCGAGGCTGTCGTTGATCCGGCGGAAGCGGTCCAGGTCGATGACCAGCAGCGCGAAGCAGCCGCCGTCGTGGGACGTGCGCCGGTGCGCGCCGGCCGCCTGCTCGGCCGCCTGCTCGGCCACCTGCTCGACCATGCGGCGGCGGTTGGGCAGCCCGGTCAGCGCGTCGGTCAGCGACAGCTGCTCGATGCGCTGCTGCGCCGCCAGCTGCCCGCTCAGGTCGCGGAACGACCAGACGCGGCCCTGCGCCTGGCCGCGGCACCACAGCGGGCGCGTGACGCGCTCCAGCACCTGGCCCGAATGCAGCGTCAGCCGCTCGCTGGCGCTTTGCAGCGCGTCGTCCTGCAGCGCCCGCAGCCGCTGCTGGTAAGTGTCAGCGTCGACCACGCTGCGCCGCATCCACTCGTGCACCGCCTCGTCCTGGCGGCGCTGCAGCAGCTCTTCGGGCATGCCCCAGGTCTGCGCGAAGCGGCGGTTGAAGGCGCGGATGCCGCCCTGCAGGTCGGTGACCAGGATGCCGTCGGCCGTGGCTTCCAGCGTCGCCTGCAGCTCGGCGACGAGCTGCTCGCGCTCGTCCTCGGCGCGGCGCCAGACGCTGCGGTCGCAGGCCGTCACCACATAGTGGCGCGGCGCGCCGCCAGGGCCGCCGCCATGGCCGCCGTCATGGCCGTCATGCAGCGCGCGGATGCTGCGCGTGACGTGCAGGCTGCGGCCGTCGGCGCCGCACAGCGTGGTCTCGGACTGCAGCGCCGTGCCGGTGCCGGCGGCGGCTTCGTCCCAGAAGGCCAGGTCTTCGGGCGTGGCGATCAGCGCCTCGGCCTGCAGGCCCACCAGGCTGCCGCCGCCGGGGCCGAGCAGCCGGCGCGCCGCGGCGTTGTCGGCCACGACGCGGCGGCTGGCGGCGTCGACGATCCAGGCGGCGTCGGGCAGGCCGTCGACCAGCGCGCTCCAGGCGCGCAGCAGCGCGGCATCGCCGGCGGCCGCCGGCAGCGGCGCCGGGCACGGCAGCGTCATGCGTGCAGCGCCCGCTCGGCCGGCTCTTCGGGCGCCGCGGCGCGCGCCGCCTCGAAGAAATAGGCCACGCGCGGCCGCGGCGCCAGGTAGTCGAGCGCGTCGGCCGGCAGCTGCGACGGCTTCAGGCTGCGGCGGATGCCCAGGTCGGGCGTGGACATCAGGTTCAGGTGCAGCGCCTGCTCGCGCGGCAGCTGCGGGTCGTGCACCAGCACCTTGGGTTTGAGCGGCCGGCTGGAGTTGACGCTCATCACCAGCGCGTAGCGGTCGTCGGTGAGCTGCACCACCGAGCCGGCCGGATAGACGCTCATCATGCGGATGAAGGAATTCAGCATGCTGGCGTCGAACTGCGCGCGCGACTGCGCGAACAGCAGCGACAGCGCCTCGTGCGGCGTCAGCGCCTGCGCCAGCGACGGCGGGTTGCACAGCTTGTCGTAGCGGTTGACCAGCGCCACGATGCGCGCCGCGGTCGACAGCCGCTCGGCCTTCAGCCGCAGCGGAAAGCCGCTGCCGTCGGCATGCTCGTGGTGCTGCGCCAGCACCAGCAGCGCCCCGGGCGCCAGGCCCATGCGCCGGCCGTGCACCACGCCGTGCGCGACGTGCTCGCGGTAGGCGGCCAGGTCGTCCTTGGCCATGCGCTCGTCCGCGTGGCGCAGCCGCTCGGGCAGGTCGAGCTTGCCAACGTCGTGCAGCAGCGCGCCCAGGCCCAGCTCGAGCATCTCGGCGTCGTCCAGGCCGAACACGCGGCCCATCAGCAGCGAAATCACGGCCACGTTCATGGCGTGCATGCTGGCGCCGTCGCCGGCATGGCAGCTCAGCAGCCGGATGCACATGTCGCCGTCGACCAGCATCTTGTCGAGCAGCGCTTGCGTCACCTGCTCGGTCTGCCGGCGCGCCTGCTCGGGCTGCGATGCCACCAGCTGCTGCGCTGCGCTCCAGGCCTGGCCGGCCTCGTCGAACTGCTTGCGGCACATCTCGGCCGACGCGCGCTGCGCCTGCAGCTGCGCGCGGCGCTCGCGCGCGGCGGCCTGCGCGGCGCCTTCCTCGGGCGCGGCGGACGCCGCGGCCGCTGCCGCCTCGGCCGCCTCGGACGCCTCGGCCGCCTCGGACGCGGCCGCCCGGTCCAGCTCCATGGCCGCCGAAGGCGCAGGGTCGCTCTTCTCCGGCGACCAGCGCAGCCGCTTCAGGCCGAGGCCGCGGATCTTGTCGATCTGCGCCGCATGGGTGATGCGGAAGCTGCCCACCGGAAAGGGATGCTGCATCCAGCTCAGGTCGAGATGGATGAACATGCCCACGCGCAATTCGTTTACGTCGATCTTGCCCGACATCGCCCGCTTCCCTGTCGCCGGCCGGGATCGCACCCGGCCACAGGCCGTTTTCGGCAGCCGCCGCGCGGGACTTGAACCGCGGGCTCAGCCGCGCAGCGCGGCGGCCAGCAGCGGCACCAGCGAGACCACGTTGCTCGGGTGCGGCACGCTGTCGCTGCTCCACACATGGCGCACGCCGGCGCGCTCCAGATGCGCCACGGCGTCGTCGACGAACAGCGCATGCGTGACGGCCACGTCGACGGCGCTGGCGCCGCGCGCGCGCAGCGCCTCGGCGGTGACGGCCAGCGTGCGGCCGGTGCTGGCGACGTCGTCGATCAGCACCACCTCGCGGCCATGGAAGTCGAGTCCGGGCAGCGTCACCTGCACCTCGCGGTCGCCGCGGCGCTGCTTGATGCAGGTGGCGTGCTGCAGCCGCTGCGCCGCGGCGGCGCTGCGCACCCAGGGCGCGGCCTCCTCGTCGGGGCCGAGCAGGATCGGCCGGCTGGCATGGCGCGCCGCCCAGGCGCCGAGCAGCGGCGCGGCCGACAGCGCGAGGCCGCGCTTGCCGGGCAGCACCTCGTCCATGGTCGCCACGCGGTGCAGGTGCGGGTCGACCGTGATCACGGCGTCGAACCACGCCGCCAGCATGCGGCCGACGTGGCGCTGGCTGACCGCCTCGCCGGGCGTGAAGGCCATGTCCTGGCGCATGTAGGCCAGGTACGGGCAGACCAGCGTCAGCTGCGCCGCGCCCAGCTCGCGCGCCGCCGGTGCAGCGATCAGCAGCTCGGCCAGCTTGTCGTTCGGACGCTGCAGCCCGCGCAGCAGCGCGACGCGCCGCGGCAGTGCGGGCGGCAGCCGCAGGCGGCTTTCGCCGTCGGGAAAGCGGTGGCGCTCGATGCCGCGCAGCGGCACGCCCAGCGCCTGCGCCAGCGGCTCGGCGAGATGGCGTTCGTCGTCGAAGGCCAGCAGCAGTTCGGTGTTCATGTCGATGCCTTCGGAATTTCAGTGCCGGCCCTGGTCCGCGGCGGCTCGTCCGCGGCCGGCGCGGCATGCAGCCGGGCTTCGATCAGGCTGCGCAGGTAAGCCGCCAGCGCGCGCCGGTCGGCATGGCGCGCCCCCTGCGGCGGCAGCAGCTCGACGTGCACCTGCAGGGCGCTCGCGCCGAGCACGCGCCATACGCTTTGCAGCAGCGTGGTCTGGCCGAGGAACTGCGCCGCCGGGCTGAAGCGCTGTGCCGCGTCGCTGTAGCGCAGCGCCACGCACTGCACCGGCGTGCCGGTGGCGATGGCCGACTGCAGCAGGTTGGCGTGAAAGGGCAGCAGCGCCGCGCCGTCGCCGGTGGTGCCCTCGGGGAATACCGCCACGGTGTCGCCGGCCTGCAGCGCCGCCGCCACCTGGTGCAGCACGCGCAGCGCGTCGCGCTTGCGCTCGCGTTCGATGAACAGCGTCCCGGCGCCGCGGATCAGCCAGCCGAGCAGCGGCCAGCGCAGCACCTCGGCCTTGGACACGAAACGCGCCTGCGGCGCCACCGCGTGGATGGCGGCGATGTCCAGCCATGACACATGGTTGGCCACCAGCAGCGTCGCGCCGGGCCGGGGTGCGCCGCTGACGCGCAACTGCAAGCCGGCCAGGCGCAGCAGCTTGGCCGACCACCCCTGGATGCGCTGCTGCCGGCCGGCGGCATCCAGCGCCGGAAAGCGCAGCGCCATCACCGCGATGCCGTGCAGCAGATGCAGCAGCATGCGCGCCAGCCGCCATGCCGCGCGCAGGGCGCGCATCAATGGCGGCCGGCGCCGGGCCGTTGCCGAGCCGACCCGGCGCCTTCGTGCGGCCCCTTGGACCCCTTGGAGATGGCGAACGCCGTTCGCTGGCGGGCCGTCATGGCGCTTCGTAGGCCACCGTGCCGGCCACCAGCGTCGCGCGCACGCGCCCGGGCAACGCCATGCCGGTGTGCGCGAAGCTGAAGGGCGTGTGCCGGCCCTGGCTCTTCAGCAGGCCGGGCTCCAGGCGCCAGATGGCCCCGGGGTCGAACACGCAGACGTCGGCCACGCCGCCTTCGACCAGCCGGCCGGCGCTGGCGGCCAGCGAGCCGAGCGCGTCGCCGAGCACCGCCACCGGCGCGCTGCTGACGCGCGCCAGCGTCGCCGGCAGGCCGACGCCGGCCTCGGCGCCCCACTTCAGCGCCAGGCTGAGCAGCAGCTCGAGCCCGCTGGCGCCGGGTTCGGCCTCGCCGAAGGGCAGCGTCTTGGCGTCGTCGTCAACCGGGTTGTGGTCGGAGACCAGCGCGTCGATCGTGCCGTCGGCCAGCGCGGCGCGCAGCGCGTCGCGGTCCGGGCCCTGGCGCAGCGGCGGCGTCAGCCGCATGTCGGCGTTGAAGTAGCCGATGTCGACGTCGCTCAGGTGCAGCGAGTTGATGCTCGAGTCGGCCGTCACCGGCAACCCTTCGGCCTTGGCCGCGCGCAGCAGCGCCACGCCGGCGGCGCTGCTCAGCCGGCACAGGTGCACGCGCGCGCCGGTGGCGCGCACCAGCTCGAAGATGGTGTGCAGCGCGATCGTCTCCGCCGCCACCGGCACGCCGGACAGCCCCAGCCTTGTCGCCAGCGCGCCGCTGGCGGCCACGCCCTTGCCCAGCCAGGCGTCCTGCGGACGCAGCCACACCGCGTAGCCGAAGGTGGCGGCGTACTGCAGCGCACGCTGCAGCACCATCGTGTCGGGCAGCGCCGCGTCGGCCTGCGAGAAGCCGACGCAGCCGGATTCAGTCAGCTCGGCCATCTCGGTGAGCACCTCGCCGGCCAGGCCGCGCGTCAGCGCGCCCAGCGGGAAGAGGCGGCAGCGCGAGAGCTTGCGCGCGCGGAACTTCAGCATCTCCACCAGGCCGGGCTCGTCCAGCGGCGGATCGGTATCGGGCGGGCACACCAGGCTGGTGATGCCGCCGGCCGCCGCGGCCTGCAGCTCGCTTTCCAGCATGCCCTGGTGCTCGCGCCCCGGCTCGCGCAGCCGCGCCGCCAGGTCCACCAGCCCCGGCGCGACCACCAGGCCGCCGGCGTCGATGAGGCGTTCGGGCTCGAAATCGGCCGCGCGGCCGATGCCGACGATGCGGCCCGAGGCGATGGCCACGTCGGCGAGCTCGTCGCGCCCCGAGGCCGGGTCGATGACGCGGCCACCACGAATCAGGATCCTCATGCCTCGTTGCCCGCCAGGATGGACATCACCGCCATGCGCACCGCGATGCCGAAGGTGACCTGCGGCAGGATCACGCTGTGCGCGCCGTCGGCCACCGCCGAATCGATTTCGACACCGCGGTTGATCGGCCCCGGGTGCATGACGATGGCATCGGGCCGCGCCAGCGCCAGCTTCTCGGGCGTCAGCCCCCAGCTCTTGGCGAACTCGGCGGCGCTGGGCAGCAGCGCGCCGCTCATGCGCTCGTTCTGCAGCCGCAGCATGATCACCACGTCGGCGCCGCGGATGCCTTCGGCCATGTCGTGGCACACGCGCACGCCCATCTCGCGCAGATCGCCCGGCACCAGCGTCTTCGGCCCGACGACGCGGATCTCGGCCGCGCCCAGCGTGCTCAGCGCATGGATGTCGGAGCGCGCGACGCGCGAATGCACGATGTCGCCGACGATGGCCACCACCAGGCCGGAGAAGTCCTTCTTGTAGTGGCGGATCGTGTACATGTCGAGCAGCCCCTGCGTCGGGTGCGCATGGCGGCCATCGCCGGCATTGACCACGTGCACGTGCGGCGCGCAGTGCTGCGCGATCAGGTAGGGCGCGCCGCTCTCGCCGTGGCGCACGACGAACATGTCGGCATGCATCGCGGAGAGGTTGGCGATGGTGTCGAGCAGGCTCTCGCCCTTGGCCGCGCTGGAACGCGCGATGTCCAGGTTGATGACGTCGGCGGACAGGCGCTTGGCGGCGATCTCGAAGGTGGTGCGCGTGCGCGTCGAGTTCTCGAAGAACAGGTTGAACACGCTTTTTCCGCGCAGCAGCGGCACCTTCTTCACTTCGCGGTCGTTGACGCTCAAGAAGGTGCCGGCGGTGTCGAGGATCTGCGTCAGCACGTCCTTCGGCAGGCCCTCGATCGACAGCAGATGGATCAGCTCGCCGTGCGCGTTGAGCTGCGGGTTGCGGCGCGACAGCATCTCAGTACCGCCCGGCCGTTCCGAAGGTACTGAGCGCCCCCCCGGGGGGCAGCGAACGCAGTGAGCGTGGGGGCCTCATTTCGTACCGCCCGGCCGTTCCGAAGGTACTGAGCGCCCCAGAGTCCACGAAGGGGCCCTTCGCGCTCCCCGAGAGCAGCGAACGCAGTGAGCGTGGGGGCGTCATCTAAGTCTGGTCCTTGACGCTGAAGTCGAAGCGCCCGGCCTCGTCGCGCGCGAGCCGCAGCTTCTGCGCCGCCGGCAGCAGCACGCGCGCCGCGGCGAAGGCCGGTTGGATCGGCAGCTCGCGCCCGCCGCGGTCGACCAGCACCGCCAGCTCGACGCACGCCGGCCGGCCGAAGTCGTACAGCTCGTTGAGCACCGCGCGGATCGTGCGGCCGGTGTAGAGCACGTCGTCGATGAGCAGGATGCGGCTGCCGTCGATGGCGAAAGGCAGCCGGGTGGCGTCGGTACCGGCGGCCATGCCGCGCGCCCGGAAGTCGTCGCGGTGCAGCGTGCTGGAGATGACGCCGGCCGCGCCGGCGCGGCCCAGGTCGGCCTGCAGCCGTTCCGCCAGCCAGGCGCCGCCGGACCAGATGCCGACCAGCACCGTCTGCGGCTGCAGCAGCGCGCGCACGCCGGCGCGCAGCTCGGCATACAGCGCCTCGGCGTCGAGTTGCAGGTGTTGCGTCAACGAAAAACCCTCCGCACGACGTGCTCCGGGATGAGCGCTTCAGAACGGCCGTGCGCGTTCATGGCAGCTGCCGCAGGAACTGCTCGAGGATGATCGCCGCCGACGCGGCGTCGACGTCGGCCGCACCGTCGGCCAGCGCCTCGGTGGTGGTGTAGCGCTCGTCCACCTCGTTCACCGGCAGGCGGAAGCGGCCGTGCAGTTGCCGGCCGAAGCGGCGCGCGCGCTGCGTGTTGTCGTGTTCGGCGCCGTCGGGGTGGAAGGGCACGCCGACCACCAACGCGTCGGGCCGCCATTCGCTGAGCAGCGCGCCGATCGCCGCGAAGCGCGCCTCGCCCTGCACGGCCAGCGTGCGCAGCGGCTGCGCGCGGCGCAGCAGCGAGTTGCCGACGGCGACACCGACGCGGCGGCTGCCGTAATCAAAACCCAGGAAGCACTGGACCGAAGCGGCGGCGGACGCGTGCGCTTCGCTCGGCTTCATGCGTGCCCGGCTTCCTGCGACAGCATGCGCGGGTCGATGCCCAGCAGCGACAGCGCGCGCGCGTAGCGCTGCTCGATCGGCGTGTCGAAGATGATCGCCGGGTCGGCGTCGACGGTGAGCCAGCCGTTGCGGCCGAGTTCGTCTTCCAGTTGCCCGGCCGACCAGCCGCTGTAGCCCAGCGTCACCAGGATGCGCTTCGGCCCGGCGCCGTTGGCCAGGTCTTCGAGCACGTCCTTGCTGGTGGTCATGTCCAGCCCGCCGGGGACCGACAGCGTGGAGTTGTACTTGCCGGCGTCGTCGCCGCGCGGATCGTGCAGCACGAAGCCGCGTTCGGTCTGCACCGGACCACCGTAGTACACCGGCTGCGCCGCCAGTTCCTCGCGCTCGAGGTTCAACTCGACCTTGTCGAACAGGTGCTTCAGGTTGATGTCGATCGGCTTGTTGATCACCAGCCCCAGCGCGCCGCGCTCGCTGTGCTCGCACAGGTAGACCACCGAGCCGGCGAAGCTGTCGTCCAGCATGCCGGGCATGGCGATCAGGAACTGGTTGCTGAGGTTGAAGTTGCCGGTGCCCACGGGCGGCATTTTATTCCGCCGGCAGCCACGCTGCGCAGCAGCAGCAAGCCCTTCGCACGACGCCGTGCGGCGTCGTGGACTACAACACGCGCCGCTCGGTGCGCCGCTCGGTGCGCCGATCAGTGTGCCGGTCAGTGCGCCAATCAGTGCGCCAATCAGTGCGCCGCGGCGAGCGGCGCGTATTGCCCGACCAGCGCCAGCAGTTCGTCCTCGGAGTAGGGCTTGCCCAGGTAGTGGTTGACGCCCAGCTCGGCGGCGTAGTCGCGGTGCTTCTGCGCGATGCGCGAGGTGATCATGATCACCGGCAGCGCGGCCAAGCGCGCGTCGGAACGCAGGTTGCGCACCAGGTCGAAGCCGTCCATGCGCGGCATCTCGATGTCGGACAGCACCACCGCCGGCAGCTCGGCGCCGAGCTTGTCGAGCGCGTCCAGCCCGTCCTTGGCCAGCGCGACGCGGTAGCCCTCGCGCACCAGCAGGCGCTGCGTGACGCGGCGCACGGTCAGCGAATCGTCGACCACCAGCACCAGCGGCGCCTGCGGCGCTTCTGCGGCCGGCGCCTGCGGCTGCTCGCCGCCGCACGACAAGCGCAGCTGCTCGCGCGCCGCGCCGCCGTACAGCGTGGCCAGCGCCACCGGGTTGTAGATCAAGGCCACCGCGCCCGAAGGCAGCAGCGTGATGCCGGCCAGCCCCGGCAGCCGCGACAACTGCGGCCCCAGATTCTTGACCACCACTTCCTGGTTGCCCAGCACTTCGTCGACGTGCAGGGCGACCCGCTGCGAGGCGCTGCGGATCACCACCACCGGCTGCGAACGGCCCGACGACGTGCCGCGCGCGCCGGCCTGCAGCAGCGCGCCCAGCCAGAAGAAGGGCAGCACGCGCTCGCCGAGTGTGAAGGCGCCGCCGGCATAACAGCGCTCGAGCTCGTCGACCGGCACGCGCCGCACCATCTCGACCAATGTGGACGGCACGGCGATGCGCAGCTCGCCGCAACGCAGCATCACCACCTGCGTCACCGCGGTGGTCAGCGGCAGCACCAGGCGGAAGCTCGCGCCCTGGCCGACGGCGGTGGCGGTCTCGATGCGCCCGCCCATCGCGTTGACCTCGGCGCGCACCACGTCCATGCCGACGCCGCGGCCGGCCAACTCCGACACCTGCTCGGCGGTACTGAAGCCGGGCGCGAAGATCAGGCTCGCCAGCTCGGCTTCGGGCGGCTCGGCGTCGGGCGAGATCAAGCCCTGCGCCACGGCGCGCGCGCGGATGCGCTGCAGGTCCAGCCCGGCACCATCGTCGCGGAAGGCGACCGCCACTTCGTTGCCCTCCTGCTCCAGATGGATGCTGATCGTGCCGGTGGCGTCCTTGCCGGCGGCGCTGCGCACTTCCGGGCGCTCGATGCCGTGCGCGACGCTGTTGCGCAGTAGATGCTCGAAGGGGCCGATCATGCGGTCGAGCACGCCGCGGTCGATTTCGATCGCGCCGCCGACGATGTCCAGCCGCACCTGCTTGCCGGTCTCCTTGGCGGCCTGGCGCACCACGCGATACAGCCGGTCGGCCATGCTCTCGAACTCGACCATGCGCGTGCGCAGCAGGTCGTCCTGCAGGTCGCGCGTCAGCCGCGCCTGCGACGCGAGTTCGTCCTCGGTGGCCTGCAGCGCGCGCTGCAGGCCGCGCTGCACAGTGGCCACGTCGTTGACCGACTCGGCCATCATGCGCGTCAGCTCCTGGAAGCGCGTGAAGCGGTCCATCTCGAGCGGGTCGAACTGCTGCGCCGCCTTGGCCGCTTCCAGCCGCGAGGCGATCTGCGACTCGGCCTGCAATTCCAGGTCGCGCAACTGGCGGCGCAAGCGCTCGAGGTTCTCGCCCAGGTCGCCGAGCGAGCCGCGGATCTGGCCGACATCGGACTCGATGCGCGAGCGCGTGATGCTGACCTCGCCGGCATGGTTGACCAGCCGGTCGAGCAGCGGCGCGCGCACGCGCACCGCTGCGGCGCTGGCCACCGCCCGCTCGGCCGGGGCCGGCAGCACGCTCGCGCCCAGGCTGAAGCGGCCCCAGTCGATCGGCGGCGTCAGGGCGGCAGCGGGCGGCGGCGTCGCGGTGATCTGCTCGCCGGCCGCCTCGGCCGCGGCTGGCGCCGATGGCGCTTCGGCGGGCGGCTCGATGACAGCCTGCGCGGCGAACGCCGCCACGGGCGCAGACGCGGCCGGCGCGTCCACCGCCGGCTCGGCGCCGCTGGCGCCCGCCTGCTGGAGCAGCCCGAGTTGCTCGAAGCAGCTGCTCAGCGCATCGGCGCGCACCAGCAGCGCGTCGATGTCGGCGGCCGTCGCGTCGCGGTTCATCAGCGACTCGGTGGCCGCCTCCAGCCGGTGCACCATCTCGCCCAGGCGCATCGCGCCGGCCAGGCGCGCGCCGCCCTTGAAGGTGTGCAGCGTGCGCATGCAGGCCGCGGCGGCGGCCGGCTCGTCCGGACGGCGCGCCCAGTCGCGCAGCTGCGCCTGCAGTTGCGGCAGCAGTTCATCGCCCTCCTCGCGGAAGATCGGGAACAGCTCCTCGTCGATCAGGTCGACGGCGTCGATGTCCTCATCGCCGTCCAGCGCATCGGCATCGGCATGCGCGCGACCGCGCGGCAAGGCCGGCGGCAGTTCGCTGAATGCGGTCAGTGCCGGCTGGCCCAGCTCGCCGCTGAACACTGCCGGCGGTTGCGGCGCCGCCGGCTTCTCGGGCGCGGCATCGGCCTCGACCTGGACGGCCTGCGCGGCAGCCTCGACGTCCAGCGGCAATGGCGCACTCAGCGCCAGCTCGTGCTCCTGCAGCCGCTGCAGCAAGGATTCGGGCGCGGGGCGCAGGAAGCCGGCGGCAAACTGGTGCAGCAGACGGCGGATCTCTTCGGCCGCGTCCAGGAACAACTGCGCCTCGCCCGGCGCACCGCGGCCGACGGCGATCGAACGCATCAGCGCATGCTCGAGCGCACGCGCCAGACCCGACAGCTGCGCATAACCGACGGTCGCCGAGCTGCCGGCCAGCGAATGCGCCAGCGCCGCGGTGCCCTCGTCCAGCGCACGCCCGGGCTCGGGCTCCATCGCCCACTCGGAGATCTCGGTGCACAGCCGCCGCGACCACTCGTCGGCTTCGTTCAGGTAGATGTTGAACAGCGGGATGCCGATGCGCAGTTCGCCGATGACCTTGACCTGGTCTTCGTCGAGCGCCGGCGGCGTGTCGCCCGCCGGCTCGTGCGGCCCTTCGGTTCCGGCTTCGGCTGCGGCGGCAGGCAACTCGGCCGGCTCGTCCAGCGACAGGTCGAACTCGGTTGCGGCGAGATCGTCCGGCACGGTGGCGGCCGGCGGCGCAGCGCCGGCCGCGGCCTGCGGCGCCGGATCCGGATCCAGATCCAGATCTGGATGCGGGCGCGATGCCCCCTCGGCAGCGCCGGGCAGGCCGAACTCGAGCGCGAAGGCGTCGTCGTGCGGCTGCAGGTCCAGCGACACCATCGGCAGCGCGGCAGCGGGCGGCGGGTCCAGCGGCAGCTCGAAGCCGGCGTCGAGCAGCGCGGCAGGCACCGTGGCCGCGGCCGGCTCGCTGTCCTCGGGCGGCGCCGTCATCGGCTCGAGCGGCGGCGCGTCCGGCGGCAGGCCCAGACCCTGACCCTGACCCTGACCCATGTCCAGGTCGAACTCGAGCATCAGGTCGTCCGCGCTCGGCAGCTGCGGCACGCGTTCGAGCAGCGCCGCCGTGGCTTCGGCCGGCGTCGGTGCGTGCCGCACGTGCTGCGCATCGGGCGCATCCGGCGCGGCGGCGCGCAGCCGCAGCGCGTCGGCGCGCGCACGCAGCGCTGCGCCGCCGTCGGCCGGCGGCGCAGCACGCGCGGCGATGGCTTCGACCCAGGCGCCGAGCTCGTCCAGCGCATCGGCGCTGAAGGCCGCCACGTCGCTGTCCAGCTGCACGCTTTCGGCCAGCCGCGCGTTATACAGCTGCTCGCAGGACCAGGCGGCCTCGCCGAAGGCCTGCAGCCCGACCATGCGCGAGCTGCCCTTCAGCGTGTGGAAGGCGCGGCGCAGCAGCGTCAGCTCGCCCAGATCCTCGGGTGCGTCGGCCAGCCGCGCCAGCGCTTCGCGCGCGCCCTGCACCACCTCGCGCGCCTCGTCGATGAAGATCTCGCGCATCTCGTCGTCTTCTTCGAGCCCGGTGCTGCCCTGCACCTCGGGCTGCGGCGGCGGCGTCGCGCGCACCGGCTGCTGCAGCGCCGGCTCCTGCGGCGCGGCCGGCACGGCCAGGTCGGCGACGGCCTGCACCAGCTCGCTGCGCACCTTTTCGCGCGTCTCGTCGTCAGTGGCGCGCTGCAGCGCCTGCTGCGCCGAGGCCATGGTCTCGGCCAGCGCCGGCTGGTCGGCCAGCAGCGCCTGCTGCGACAGGCGCTTCAGCTCCTGCTGCACCTGCTCGTCGGGCAGGCCGGGCCGGGCCAGCGCCAGCGTCTGCGCCACCAGCGGCGGGGCGCCGGTCTTCAGCTCGTCGAAGCCGCCGAAGGCCGTCAGCCGCCGCGAGCGCCGGCCCATCACCGCCGTCAGGTTGCCGGTCTGCGCATCGAAGCGGAACAGCGAACGCGCCATCTGCGGCTGCACGCTGAGCATGTCGATCATGAAGCTCAACGCGCCGAGGTTGTCGGCCAGCCGCGTGAAGCTGCCGTCCTGCGCCGCGGCCATCGCGTCCACTTCCGTGGCGGCCAGCGCGTCGACGTCATCGCTCATGCGCAGCACGGCCTGCGACGCATGGTCCATGTCGAGCACCGAAAGCACGCCGCGCATCGCCTGCAGCTGCCCGGGCACCGGGATCAGCAGCTCGCGCTGCGCCGGATCGCGGAAGTACTGGTCGATCTGCTTTTCCACCTCGGACAAGGACGCGCGCAGCTCCTGCACCACGCTGCCCATGGTCTGGCGGTCGGAGACGCGGCGGTACAGCTCCTCCATCCACGGCTCCAGCGGCTGCGCGCCCCGGCCTGCGCCGACGCCGCGGATGCGCTCGGCCAGGCGCTGCACGCGCGTGCCGATCAGCGGATGGTCGAACTCGCCGTCTTCGAGCGAGGCATCCAGGTACAGCACGCTTGTCGCGACTTCCATGGCCAACGCCGGGTTCGGCATCTGCGCCGCGGCCACCGTCTGCGCCACCGCGGCCTGCAGCGCGTCGGCGAGCTGTTCGCCCGACGGATACAGGCGCTTGAGCGAATCGCCGACCAGCGCGAACTGCTCGGCCAGTCCGCTCAGGCGGTGCATTTCGCCGCCGGCCACCGCCGACCACACGTCCTTGGCGCCGGCGACGCGCTTGCGCGCCTGCGCGATCCACGCCGGGTCGAAGCGGCCCAGGCGCAGCGCCTGGTAGTCGAAGGTCGCGGCCGCGTCCAGCTCGTAGGCTTCGCGCACCGCCTCGAGCCGCGGCGCGCGCTGGCTGTCGCCCGGCACGCGCGCATGCGCGCAGAAGAACAGCACGTCCTGCGCCAGCCGCGGCGAGGCTTCGGCGGGGCCGGCAATGCTCAGGCGCAGCTGCGCCAGCAGCCGCGAGCTGACGCGCTTGGCATAGACGTCAGGCTGCAGCAGACCGGCGGCCTGCGCTTCGTAGAAGCCGGCCGCGAGCTTCCACAGCTCGGCCACCTGGCCGCCGGAGGCGGCGCCGAGGCCGGCGCACAGGTCGCTCAGGCGCTGCATCGCGCCGCGGTCCGCGCCGCGCATGATGGCCAGCACCTGCGTTTCCATCGCCGTGCGCGCGGCCGCATCGGCGTTGAGCGGCGCGGCGCTCGCATCGCCGGGCAGCGGCCGCCATTGCCAGTCGTCGCGCCACAGGTCGGCCGGATGCACCCGGTCGGCGCCGGCCAGCTCGAGCAGCTTGCGGTACTGCGGAAACAGCGCCAGCGTCGGCAGTCCCTTGCCGGCGAGCTTGCGGCCCAGGTAGTCGAGCACGCCGAAGGACGCCGATTCGAGTGCCTCGACGGCCGCGCGGCTGAGCGTCTTCGGCCTGGCGATGAAGCGCTGCACCACGCTCTCGCTGGCGCGCAGCACGCGCGCCGGGCCGGGCAGGCCGATCATGTCGAGCGCGCCGACGCCCTGGTGCAGCTGGGCGCGCGCCGCGCGCAGCACCGCCGGGTCGACCGCATCGACGTCCGAGCCGGACACCGCGTCGGCCTCCTTCAGGTAGCGGCGCAGCGCCTTGTGCGCCGCCTCCAGCGAGCGGCGCAGCTCGTCGTGCACCCAGGCCAGCGTGCTCAGGTCGTCGGCGGCGTCCGCCTCGTCGTGCAGGTCGTGCATGTTCATCGGCACCTCAGTGGGCCCTGGCAAACCATGGTGCTCAGCGCCACCCGCGGCGAACGCACGGTGCCGCTCGAGCGACCGCCGCGGATCCGGCTCCGCCGGTCCGCCAGCGGTGCCCCCTGCAGGGGGCGCGCGAAGCGCGTAGGGGGGGAGCCACGTCAAGCCACCTTGAAGCGCGACACCGACTGCTTCAGTTCCTCGGCGGTGCGCGACAGCTCGCGCACCATCTGCGCCGTCGAGCGCGTGCCCTCGCCGGTCTGTTCGGTGACGGCGAAGATGTGCTGGATGTTCGAGGCCACGACGTTGGCCGAGTCGGCTTCCTTCAGCGCCTGCGCCGAGATCGCGGCGATCAGCTCGGACAGCTGGCGCGTCACGCGGTCGATGTCGGCCAGCGCCGTGCCGGCCGCGTCGGACAGCTTCGCGCCTTCGACCACGCCGTGCGTCGAGCGCTCCATGGCGGCCACCGCCTCCTGCGTGTCGGTCTGGATGGTGCGCACCAGCACGGCGATCTGCTTGGTGGCGTCGCCCGAGCGTTCGGCCAGGCGCTGCACTTCCTCGGCCACCACCGAGAAGCCGCGCCCCGCCTCGCCGGCCGACGCCGCCTGGATCGCGGCGTTCAGCGCCAGCACGTTGGTCTGTTCGGTGATGTCGCTGATCAGCTCGGTGATCTCGCCGATCTCCTGCGACGACTCGCCCAGCCGCTTGATGCGCTTGGAGGTGTCCTGGATCTGGTCGCGGATCGAGTTCATGCCGCCGATGGTGTTCTGCACCGCCTGCAGGCCGGTCTCGGCCGCCTGCAGCGACTGCTTCGCCACCTGCGCGGTGCGCTGCGCCTGCGCCGACACGTCGTTGATGCGCCCGGCCATCTGCAGCACCGATTCGCCGGTGTCGCGGATCTCGCGCAACTGCTCGGTCGAGGTGGCGAGCAGCTCGGTCGAGGTCTGCTCGACCTGCTGCGTGGTGTCGGTCACGCGCGCCACCGTGATCTGCACCGCGGACACCAGCGTGCGCAGCTCCTCCACCGTGTAGTTGACCGAGTCGGCGATGGCGCCGGTGATGTCCTCGGTGACGGTGGCCTGCTGCGTCAGGTCGCCTTCGGCCACCGTCTGCAGCTCGTTCATCAGCCGCAGGATGGCCGCCTGGTTGGCGTCGTTGACGCGCTTGGCTTCCTGCTCCTGGCGCTCGGCCTCCAGGCGCTGGCCTTCGGCGAACCTGGCGCGCGTGGTCTGGTCGCCGACGAAGAGCTTCAGGATGCCCGCGCCGCCGGCCAGCAGCAGCAGCGCCGACGCCAGCATGGCCGCGATCTGCCCGCCGCCGACGCCGCCGCTGGCCGCCAGCTGCTGCTGCAGCGTCTGCAGGCCCTGGCGCAGCGGCTCGCTGTCGGCGACGATCGCGCCCTGCGCGTCGCGTGCCGCGACCAGCCCCTTCAGGTTGCCCAGGATGGCGTTGGACTGCGCCTGCGCCGCCTCGTGCTGCTTGAGCAGCGCGGCCATGCGCTCGCGCGCCTGCGCGCCGCCGGGGTTGACGCCCTCGGCCAGCTCGCGGAAGCTCTTCAGGTCGCGGCCCAGCAGGTAGACGGCCTCGGGGTTGATGCCTTCGAGCGTGATGAACTCGCTGGCGCTCTTGCCGATGCGCTGCGTCAGCGCCGCCAGCTGGCCCATTGCCGCCAGGTCGGCGGCCGACGCGCCCTGCTGCAGCTTCAGCGAAGACACGGTCTCGGTCAGGTCGAGCAGCTCGCCCGACTGCTTGTTGATCGCGCGCAGCGACTGGCCGACTTCGGTCAGCGCCTGCTGCTGCGCGAGCACGATGGCGGCGTTCTTGTCCGCACGCTCGACCAGCGGCAGCAGCGGCTCGACCGCCTGCTGCGCCGCGGCCGGCAGGCCGCCCCCGGCCTCGAGCCCGCGCACGTGGCGCGTCAGCGCCTCGGCGCTTTGCTTCAGTTCGGGAAAGGCGCCGGGCATGCCGATCATCGCCTGCGACACCGACTTGGCCAGGCGCTGCGACTCCATCAGCGCCTCGCCGACCGAGCCGACACGTTCGCTGCTGCGCGTGGCGGTGCTCAGCGCCAGCGTCGTCGACACCGCCAGCCCCAGCAGGCCGGCGCCGACCAGGCCGAAGAGCACGCGCTGCTGTTGCGCCGGGCGCAGGTGGCCGATCAGCGGCAGCGGCTTGCCGGCGGGCAGCGCCTCGGCCGGGCCGTCGTGCACGCGCGTTTCGCCGAAGTCGCCCCCCATCTCGGAGGGCGTCACTTCGGAGATGATCGACGAATCGCGCAGGTCGTGCTCGGCGCGCACCTCGGGCACCGGCAGCCGGCTGGCACGCGGCAGCTGCGAGTCGCGCAGCGGCCGCTCGGGCTCGGCAGTGACGACGTCGTCGAACTGCGAATCGAAGGCCGCGGTGTCGGCACGCACGTCGCGCGGACGGCTCGTGATCTTGTCCATGAAGCTCATGTCACCCTCTTCGGTTGATCGTCGCGCGAGCGCCGGCCTTCAGGCCGCGACGCCCAGGAACTGTTCGTGGCCGGCCAGCGCCGACAGCTCGATCTGCTGCCAGACGCGGCCGTCACCGTCGCGCCAGCGCGGCCCGGCAAAGGCCGGGCGCTGCGGCGCCGCCGCATCCGCCGGCTCGGCGCTCAGTTGATCGGCGTTGCGCAGACCGGCCAGCCGGTCGATCAGCAGCGCGCAACTGACGCCCAGCGCCGGGCTCAGCGTCAGCAGCCGTGCGCCGTCGCGCCCGGCCTCGGCGGCGGGCGCACCGGCGCCGCCGCGCAGGCCGAGAAAACGCGCCAGGTCGACCACCGCATGCAGCCCGCCGCGCAGGTTGGCCACGCCGGCAAACCAGGCTTGGGTATGCGGCACCGGCAGCACGCTGGCCACCGGAAAGATCTCGCCGGCCTCGTGCAGCGGGAACAGCAGGCCGTGGCCGGCGCATTCCACCGCCAGCCACGATTGCACGCGCGCTTCGGTGCGTGCCGCCTGCATGCGGCTGGCCAGCCGGGATTGCAGTTCGCGCAGGGCTTCACGGTTGGACATGGCGCTCCCCGGAGAAGCGCGCGCGCGGGCCAGCGCCGGGCCGCTGCCAAGCGTCCGGCCCGCGCCTCCCCTCGGGGAAGCGGGAGCGAAGCGAACGAGGGGCTGTCATTTAGTCGAAAGCCTTGATCTTGGTGACCAGCTCTTCGGCGTCGACCGGCTTGACGATGTAGTCGCGCGCACCCTGGCGCATGCCCCAGACCTTGTCGGTCTCCTGGTTCTTGCTGGTGCACATGATCACCGGCACTTCGGACCAGCGCGGATCGCGCGTGATCGCCCGCGTCAGCTGGAATCCGTTCTGGCCGGGCATGACCACGTCCATCAGGATCAGATCCGGCTTGTCCTCGTTCAGGCGGCGCAACGCTTCGTCGCCGTTCTCGGCGGTGCGCACCTTGTAGCCGCGCTTGCCGAGGATGTCGGACAAGTGGTGCAGTTCGGTCTTCGAGTCGTCGACCAACAGGATCTTCTGGATGGACATGGGCGCTTCCTTGGCATGGGCCATGCGGCGCATGGAGCGAGAGCTTGCGGCTCGCCGCACGCGGGAATCAGGCCGCCGGGCTGCCGAACTGTTCCACGGCGCGCAGCAGCTGTTCCTTGGTAAAGGGCTTGGTTAGGTACTCTTCTGAACCGACCATGCGGCCGCGCGCCTTGTCGAACAGGCCGTCCTTGGACGACAGCATGATCACCGGCACGTGCGCAAAACGCGGGTTGCGCTTGATGATCGCGCAGGTCTGGTAGCCGTCCAGCCGCGGCATCAGGATG
>OEIU01000495.1_pt1 | contig 36079 bp, 36 predicted proteins | sample 1539221 | NCBI WGS metagenome assembly OEIU01 (sample SAMN03792071, study PRJEB22550) | activated sludge metagenome | feature: wastewater treatment plant; material: activated sludge; isolation source: Wastewater treatment plant of a petroleum refinery complex | place: Argentina: Zarate | collected...
CCCCGCGCGGGGGGGGGGGGGGCCGGCGGGGCGCTCCACGGCCGCGCCGGGGGGGCCGAGCGCGTCGCCGGCGCCGCCGCGGCCGCGGCCGGCGCCGCCGCCGCCGCCGCACGGACGGCCCTGGAGCGCACCGCCCGCCGGCGGCGCGCGGCCGAGCGGGCGGCGACCCGCGCCTCGGAGGCGCTCGCCCGGGCCCGCGCCCAGGCCGCCGCCCGCGCCGCCCGGGCCGTCGAGGCCCGCGCCGAGGCCGAGCGCGCCGAGGACGAGCGCCTGGCCGCCGAGGCGGCGCAGGCACAGGGCGCGCCCGCCGCCGCCGCCGCCGAGGCCGAGGCCCGCGCCGCCGTCGCGCTCGCCGGTGGCGCCCGCGACGCCGCCGACGCGGCCCAGGCCGCCGCCCGCGCCGGGGCGTCCGAGGCCGCCGACGCCCGCGCCGAGCTCGCCGCCGCCCGCGCCCATGCCGCCGCGGCGGACGCCCGGCTCGCGTCCACCCGCGCCGTCGCGGAGGAGGCCGGCGCCGCGCCAGACCTTGCGCCCCACCGTCGCGTCGCCCGGGCCCTCGCTACGGCGGCCTCGGCGCTCCTTCCCGCCGCCGAGCGGGCCGGCGCCGAGCTGGGGCAGGCCGTGGAGGCCGCGCGCGGCGTCGAGGGGGCCGTCGCCGCCGCCGACCGCGCCGTCGAGGACGCCGAGCGCGTCGCCGCCCGGAGCGCGTCGGCCGCCCATGCTGCCGACGTGGAGGCCGCGGTGGCGGGCGAGCGCGCGGCCGAGGCCGGGCCGCCCCCGGACGACGACGAGGACCTGCCCGACCCCGAGGCCGCCGCAGTCGAGCTGGGCGAGCTGGAGCGCCGGCGCGAGGTCATCGGCGCGGTCAACCCGCTGGCCGCGGCCGAACGCGACGAGCTGAGCGAGCGGGAGGCCGACATGGCCGCCCAGATCACCGATCTCGAGGAGGCGGGGGAGCGTCTGCGCACCCACCTCGCCGAGCTCGACGCCGCCGTCGCCGAGGGTTTCGACAGCCTGTTCGACGCGTTCCGCGATCGCTTCACCGAGGTCTGCGGGCTGCTGTTCCCCGGCGGCGAGGGCCGCCTGCGCGCGGTGCTCGGCGACGACGGCGAGGCCGGCATCGAGGTCGAGGTGGTCCCCGCCGGGAAGCGTCCGCGCTCCCTGTCGCTCATGTCCGGCGGCGAGCGCTCCCTGGTCGCCCTCGCCTTCTGCATGGCGCTCGCGATGGCGCGCCCCGCGCCGTTCTACCTGCTCGACGAGGTCGAGGCGGCCCTCGACGACGTCAACCTGCGGCGCTTCCTGGGCGTGGTGAAGCGCCTGGCGGAGCGCACCCAGTTCGTCCTGATCACGCACCAGCAGCCCACGGTCGAGATCGCCGACACCATCTTCGGCGTCACGATGGGCGCCGAGGGCGTGTCGCAGATCGTCGCCCGCCGGCTGAAGCGCGACGTGGAGGGTCCGGCGCGGCCGTACGTCCGGCGCGCGCTCCACGCGATCCCGGGCGGCCTCTCCGGGTGAGGGTGAGCGCCGATGGGGGGGACGCCGCCGACCGCGAGGCGTGGGCGGAGCTGTTCGGCCTGACGCCGCCCGAGCCGGAGGAGGACGACGCGCCGCGCCGGCGCGGGCTCTTCCGGCGCCTCCGCGACAACCTGAGCGCCGGCCCGCGGCAGACCATCTCGCCGCAGCTGGCGGGCATCTACCAGGGGAAGCTCGTCACCGCCGAGACGTGGGACGACCTGGAGGAGGCCCTCATCACCGCCGACTGCGGCATGGACGCCACGCTGCAGCTCGTCGAGGAGCTGCGGGAGGAGGCGGCCCAGGGCCGCATCACCAGCGGCGCCGACGTCTCCGGCGCCCTCTGGCGCGCCGTGGCCCAGCACATGGCGCCGGAGCCCGCCCGGATCAGCCTCGAGCACACGCCCACCGTCATCCTGGTGGTGGGCGTCAACGGCAGCGGAAAGACGACCACCGTCGGCAAGCTCGCCTACCGTCTCAGCCAGCTCGGCCAGAGCGTGGTCATCGGCGCGGCCGACACCTTCCGCGCCGCCGCCATCGACCAGCTGGCGGTGTGGGCGGAGCGCTCCGGCGCGCACTTCGTGCGGCAGAGCCAGGGCGCCGACCCGGGCGCCGTCGCGTTCGACACCGTGGCCTCCGCGAAGGCCCGCGGCGCCGACGTCGCCCTCATCGACACCGCCGGCCGGCTCCAGACCCAGCACAACCTGATGGAGGAGCTCCGGAAGGTCGCCGCCGTGGTGAGGAAGGTCGACGAGAGCGCGCCCCACGAGGTCCTGCTGGTCCTGGACGCGACCACCGGCCAGAACGGCCTGAGCCAGGCGCGCCTGTTCGACCAGGCGGCCGACCTGTCCGGCGTGGTCCTGACGAAGGTCGACGGAACCGCGAAGGGCGGCATCGCGCTGGCCATCCGCCGCGAGCTCGGCGTCCCCGTGAAGCTCGTCGGCTCGGGCGAGAAGCTCGAGGACCTCCAGCCCTTCGACGCCCAGGCCTTCGCTCGGGCGATCTTCGCCCCGGACTGACGACCCGTCCGACGGAGCGGCCCCCGCTGCTCTAGGATGGTCGGTCGGCATGTTCGACGCGCTCACCGACAAGCTCCAGGGGATCTTCTCCGGCCTGAAGGGCCGGGGGAAGCTGACCGAGTCCGACATCGACCAGGCGATGCGCGCCATCCGCCTGTCGCTGCTCGAGGCCGACGTGTCGCTGCCCGTCGTGAAGCAGCTGACCTCCAACATCGCGGCCCGGGCGAAGGGCTCGGAGGTCATGGACTCGCTCACGCCCGACCAGCAGGTCGTGAAGATCGTGAGCGACGAGCTGACCACCCTGATGGGCGAGTCGAACGTCGCCCTCCCGCTGGCGTCGAAGCCGCCCACGATCGTCCTGATGGCCGGCCTGCAGGGCTCCGGCAAGACGACGTGCTCCGCCAAGCTGGCGCGCTACTTCGTCCACCAGGGCCGCGCGCCGATGCTCGTCGCCTGCGACGTCCACCGCCCCGCCGCGGCCGAGCAGCTCGCCGTCCTGGGTCAGCAGGTGGGCGTGCCGGTGCACCGCGAGGAGGGCTCGAAGGACGCGGTCGGCATCGCGCGCCGCGGCATCGAGGAGGCCCGCCGCACGGGCCGCGACCTGGTGATCGTCGACACCGCCGGCCGGCTCACGGTCGACGCGGAGATGATGGACGAGCTCGTCCGCATCAAGGAGGCCGTCACCCCGACCAGCGTCGTCCTGGTGGTGGACGCGATGACCGGGCAGACGGCCGTCGAGGTGGCCAAGGCCTTCGGCGAGGCGGTCGATTTCGACGGCGTCGCGCTCACCAAGCTCGACGGCGACGCGCGCGGCGGCGCCGCGTTGTCCGTCCGCGCGGTGAGCGGCAAGCCGATCCTGTTCGTCGGCACCGGCGAGAAGCTGGAGGCCCTCGAGCCGTTCCACCCGGACCGCATGGCGTCGCGCATCCTGGGGATGGGCGACGTGATGAGCCTCATCGAGCGCGCCCAGGAGAACGTCGACGTCGGCGACGCGAAGCGCCTGGAGGAGAAGGTCCGCAGCGGATCCCTCACCCTCGAGGACTTCCTGGACCAGATGCAGCAGGTCCGCAAGATGGGCCCCATGTCCCAGGTGCTGGGGATGATCCCCGGCTTCCGGAACGTCGCGAAGGCGAAGGACCTGCAGGTCGACGACGGCCAGTTGGAGCGGGTGGAGGCGATCATCAGGAGCATGACGCTCCAGGAGCGCCGCAACCCGGATGTGATCAACGGGAGCCGCCGCCGCCGCATCGCCGCCGGCAGCGGGACCAGCGTGCAGGAGGTCAACCAGCTCCTGTCACAGTTCAAGCAGATGCGAAAGTTGATGAAGCAGATGGGGAGCGGTCGCATGCCCGCCCTCGGCGGCCTGATGGGCCGGTAGCCTCACCCCGAACCGAAGCGACAGAGGAGCACCGTGGTCAAGATCCGCCTCGCCCGAGTGGGCGGCAAGAAGAACGCCATCTACCGCGTCGTGGTGGCCGACTCGCGCTCGCCGCGCGACGGCCGCAACATCGAGACGATCGGCCGGTACAACCCGCAGACCGACCCGTCCGAGGTCCACATCGACGTGGACAAGGCCGACACGTGGATCGCCAACGGCGCCCAGCCCACCCCGGCGGTCCGCAAGCTCATCAAGATCGCGCGGGCGGCGCAGGCCTGAGCCCCGAGACGGACAGCCCGCTCGCCCACATGGTGGGCACCCTGGCCCGGGGCCTGGTGGACAACCCCGAGCAGGTGGAGGTGCGCGAGGAGGCCGACGGCGACGCCACGGTCCTGTCGCTGTACGTGGCCGAGGAGGACCTCGGCCAGGTGATCGGCCGCGGCGGCCGCATCGCCCGCGCCCTCCGGGTGGTGCTGCGGGCCGCGTCCACGTCCCGCGGCGAGCGCGCCAGCCTCGAGATCGTCGACTAGGTCCCTGGGCGGCGCCGCCGGTGAGCCGGTGAGCGAGGCGGTGGTGATCGGCCGGATCGGACGCCCCCACGGCGTCCGCGGTTCGGTGCGCGCCCGTCCGAGCGGCCGGACGCTCGCCGATCTCCGGCCCGGCGAGTCCCTGCAGGTGCGCCCCGCGGGCGGCCCGCCGCGGACCCTCGTCCTGGCGGCCCGCGCGGGCACCCCCGACGGGCCGATCCTGACCTTCGACGGCGTCGCCTCCCGCGAGGACGCCGCCGCGCTGACCGGAGCCGAGATCGCCGTCCCCGCCGAGCGCATCCCCCCGATCGAGGATCCCGACACGTTCCTGGTCACCGACCTCGTCGGCTGCCACGTGCTCGTCGGGGAACGCCCGCTCGGCGAGGTCCGCCAGGTCATCGCCGCCCCCGCCAACGACGTCCTGGAGGTCGTCCCCTCCGGCGGCCCCGGCGACGCGGGCGGCGCGCCCGTCCTCATCCCGTTCACGGCCGACGCCCTGCTCGAGCTGGACGTCCCCGGTCGTCGCATCGTGGTGCGGCCGGATCTCCTCGGCGCCGGATAGCCGCCCCGGCCGTGCGCATCGACGTCTTCACGCTCTTCCCGGACTGGTTCGACTGGATGCGCCGCCCGCGCCACCTGGCGAACGCGGCGCTCACGGCCGGGCTCGAGCTGCGCGCCTTCTCCCCCCGCGACTCCACGCCGTTGCGTCAGGGGCAGGTCGACGACTCCCCCTACGGCGGCGGCCCCGGGATGGTGCTGCGGGTGGACGTGATGGCCGCCGCCCTGGAGGCGGTGTACGGCACCCCCGCCGCCGCCGTGCGCGACGCCCGGCGGGTCATCGTCCTGACCCCCCGGGGCCGCCCCTTCACCGACCGCGTGGCCCGGGAGCTGGCCGCCGAGCCCGAGCTCGTGCTGCTCTGCGGCCGCTACGAGGGCTTCGACGAGCGCGTCCACACGGTCCTCGCCAACGACGAGGTCTCGCTGGGCCCGTTCGTCCTCGCCGGCGGGGAGGTGGCGGCGATGGCGGTCATTGACGCCGTCGCCCGCCGGCTGGAGGGCGCGCTCGGCAACGCCGAGAGCCTGCAGGCCGAGTCCTTCTCCGAGGCGCTGGGCGGCCGCGTGGAGCACCCCCAGTACACCCGGCCCGCGTCGTTCATGGGCCACGACGTGCCCCCGGTCCTCCTGTCCGGCGACCACGGCGCGATCGCCCGCTGGCGCGAGGAGCACCTGGCCGCCCCGCCGCTGCCGGAGGCGTGACGCCCGTCCCGGCGCCCGGCCTTCGGGCGCCCGGAGCCGCTTGCTATGCTGCCCGTCGTTTTGTCGGGCCCCGGCCCGTGCACGCCGAGCAGCGAGGAGCACCCGGATGAGCGTCATCGAGAGCCTGGAGCGCGAGCAGCTTCGCGACGACATCCCGGCGTTCAAGGCGGGCGACACCGTCAAGGTCCACTTCCGCGTCATCGAGGGCTCCCGCCAGCGGGTGCAGGTCTTCGAAGGCACGGTCATCAAGCGCCAGGGCTCCACGAACCGCGAGACCTTCACGGTCCGCAAGCAGAGCTTCGGCGTCGGCGTGGAGCGCACGTTCCCCGTGCACTCGCCGAAGATCGAGCGCATCGAGCGCACGATGGAGGGCGACGTCAACCGCGCCAAGCTGTACTACCTCCGCGGCAAGGTGGGCAAGAAGGCCCGCATCCGCGAGAAGCAGCGCTCCTAGCGCCCCGGGCGCCACTGCCGCCATGGCGCCCCGTCGCCGGCCCGGTCAGCACCGGCCGGCCGCCCGGCTCTTCGCGCACGACCGCCGCTTCGGCGTCCGCCGCGTCGCGGGCACGGACGAGGCGGGCCGGGGGTGCCTCGCCGGTCCGCTCGTCGTCGCCGCGGTCTGCCTCGACCTCGACGGACTGACCGCCTCCGGACGTCGCGCGCTGCGCGACCTGGACGACTCCAAGCGGCTCGCCGCCGACGTCCGCGGCCGCGTCGCCGCGGCGGTGATGCGCCACGCGGAGCAGGTGGTGGTGCTGAGCGCCTCGCCCGCCACCATCGACCGCGACGGCCTGCACCGCACGAACCTGCGCCTCATGGCGCGGGCGCTCGCCGCCGTGTCGCCGTGCCCGGACGTCGCCCTCGTCGACGGCTTCCACCTGGGCCCGGCCGCCCCCGAGCATCGGCGGGTGGTGGGAGGCGACCGCATCAGCGCCGCGATCGCCGCCGCCTCCGTGATCGCGAAGACGGCGCGGGACCGCCTGATGGCCGGCCCGATGGCCGACGCCTATCCCGAGTGGGGGTTCGCCGACCACGTCGGCTACGCGACGCCCGAGCACCACGCCGCCCTCCGCGCCGGGGGGCTCTCCCCGCTGCACCGGCGCTCGTTCCAGTCGATGGCCTACCCGCCCGGGTCCCGGGACTCCGAGGCGCCCGCCGGTCACGGGTCGCCCGCCGCGCCGGGCTGATGCCGCACCCGCGCCCGGATCCGTCCCAGGCGCACCGTCAGCAGGTCGAGCCGCGGCTGGAGGTCCGCGAGGTCCGGGCGGCTCGCCACGAAGGCCTCCCCCGCCCGCCGCATCCGGACGCGTTGGGCCGACGTGACCGGCTCGACGAGGGCGGCGGCGTCGGAGCGCGCCTTCACCTCGCACAGCGCCAGGACGCCCCCGCGGGCGGCGACCAGGTCGATCTCGCCGCCCGCGCCCCGCCACCGGGTGGTCAGGACGGTCCAGCCGCGGCGGCGCAGATGGCGCGCCGCCGCCCGCTCGCCTCGCCGTCCTCCCACGCTCCCGATCGACATGACGGGATGGAACCGCGGGCGCCCCGCGCGGCGCTATGCGTTGGCGTGCCGGACGACGGACCGGGGTGTGACGACCCTCGTCACTCCCCCCAGCGGAAGCCGATCTCCGACGCCTGCACCGGCAGCGGCGTCCCGGGCAGGCCCTCCGGATCCGACGGGTCGTTGTAGCCCGCGGGCGCGATGTCGTTGCACGAGTGCGGGTGGAAGAGGGACGCCAGGTACTGCACCTGCCCGCGCCCCGGTCCCAGCTCGGTCTGCCCGCCGGAGTAGGCGCCCATCCCCTGCTCCCGGATGTGGTCGTACGCGGCGAACAGCCGGCTGAGCGGGCCGAACCGCGACGGCTTCATGTTCACCGTCCGCGGCGCCCAGTCGCGGCCGAGGATGTCGTCGACCGAGTGGATCGGCGCGTCCCACGTGACGCGGTCCTCATGGCCCGTCAGGGTCTCGCGCAGCCCGGGCGTCAGCCGGGGGTCCTCGATGAACGCGTGGGGGAAGGCCTCGATGACGCGCCGGTAGGTCTCGGGCGCCCGCGGCACGCTCATGGGGACGTCGTCGCCGTACTGGCCCTTCAGGTCGATGACGTCCACCACCCCCAGCGCGGCGAGCTGCGTGATGAGCTCCTCGGGCCAGTCGTCGGTGGGGTCGAGCTTGAACCGCAGCGACGGCTGGCGGCCCAGCATCTGCACCACGCGGCCCGCTCCCTCGGGGCCGTCGAGCCGCGTCGAGACGACGAACGTGAGCGGCGCGAGCGGCATGTCGAGCACATCGGCCAGGGAGGCGCGCGCCTGCCGCAACGCCAGGTCGAGGGCGGCGCTCTCGAAGGCCCACCGCCGGTACTCCCGGAACTGCTCCATGGTCGGCTCCCCGCCGTACCAGAGGTCGACGCCATCCAGGTGGCGGGAGAGCTCGTCGATGCTCCAGCCGCCCGTCAGCGGGAGCACCGGGCCGGCCTCGGCCTGCCGCTCATGGTCCTCCGGCATGTAGGAGACGTCCTCGCCGACCCCCTCCTCGCCGCCGCCGTGCAGGTGGATGACGGTGGTGACGCGCGGGAAGTCGAAGCCGATGTCGAGCGAGCGCCGCTCCAGCTCGTAGCCCTCGATCCGCACCGGGAGGCCCGCGATCCTGTCGTAGATCGCCATCAGGCCTCCTCGGGGTACGCGATGATCTCGGTCGCCAGGGCGCCGGGCCCCTCGATGTAGATGCTGCGCGTCGCGTCCCGGTGCGTCGCGATCTCGGCGCCGTGCCGGACGGCGAGCCGCTCGAGCTCCTCGGCGTCCACGCGGAACGCCAGGTGGCTGGGGTGCTGGTCGGGGAGGACGAACGCGAGCTTCGCCCCGCCCGACTCCACGAGCGCCCATGTGGCGTCCTGGTGGAGCACCCGGCTCCCCGGGACGGTCCTCACCTGCCACTCGACCGCCGCGGCGATGTCCGGGACCTGCTGGGCGACGTGATCGAACTCCACGGGGCTCCTCCTCGGGTCACGCCTAGCTTAGGCGGACGCGCGGAGGCCGTGTCCGTCCCGGCGCCGGGACGGCTACCGGCTGCCGGCGGCGAGCTCCGGCTCGGCGTCGCGCGACATCGCGGCCGCGTCGGCGGCCTGGGGCGCCTCCACCGCCGTCACCTGCTCCGGTGGGCGGGCGACGCGGCTGAGCGCGGCCCGCGCGACGCCGCCGATCGGGCCCCGCACCAGGACGAGCACCGTCACCAGCTCGAGCCGGTCGAGCCACATGCCGTTGATCGATCGGGCGCCCGTCGGCCATCAGCGCGAGCAGCTCGAAGGATCCGGTCGATCGTGGCGCGCTCGTCGCTGACGTCGAGCGTCCGCACGCCCTCGTGCTGCTCCCCAGGCGTGGCGGGCGTCGCGGGCGACCCCGCCCCCACCGCCCCCCGCCCGGATGCGCCGCGCCCGGTGCGCCCGCCCGTCCCGCGGGAGCCGCGGGGACGGGACCAAGACCTCCCCCCCGGGCCGGAGGAGCGACCCCATGAGGGCCGCCATCGCCGGCACCACGGCGCCGGCATCGACCAGGGGCGCCTCGCGGCCGGAGTCGTCGTGGGTCCAGAGCGTCAGGCACGGCAGCCGGAGCCGACCTCACGCCCGGACCCTCCACACGGGCGCACGCCATCCACCGCCCCTCCCTCCGCCTCGAACACGGCCAAGGCGGACCGCGCCGGGCGGCTCGAGGTTGCGCATCGCCGGGAGCAGGCCCTCCGGCTCGAGGAGGACGTCGGGCTCCCGGTGCGCCGTTGCGAGATCCGTACAGGCCTCGTCACCCGGCCCAGATCGCCGGGCGGCACGAACCGCAAATGGAGCCCTCATTCGCTTTCGGCGATCGACGGACGAGTAGGCGCCAGGGATGCGGTCGCGCAACCCCGCACGCCCGCAGGCTCGGGCCCGTGACGCTCCCGGCGCGTCTGGGCGCTGATCCGTGCGTGGGCCCCGGTGCACCGTGTCCTCGTGGTCGCCAGTCTCGTCAGCCCCGCCGTCCTCGGCCTGGACACGTCCACCGTCCAGGTGGAGGTCGACCTCCGCGCCGGCCTCCCGGCGTTCTCCGTCGTGGGGCTTCCCGACGCGGCCGTCCAGGAAGCGCGTGAGCGCGTGCGCTCGGGCATCGCCAACCAGGCCTTCGCGGTCCCCGCACGGCGCATCGTGGCGAACCTCGCGCCCGCCGACCTCCGCAAGGCGGGGCCTCAGTACGACCTGCCGATCGCGCTCGCGGTCCTCGCTGCGTCGGGCCAGCTGCCCGCGGCGGCGCTCGACGGCGTCGGCGCGGTGGGGGAGCTCGCCCTCGACGGCTCGCTCCGGGCGGTCCCGGGCGCGCTCGCGATGGCGGAGCACGCCGCGCGTTGCGGCTGGCGGCGCCTGGTCGTGCCGCGGGCGAACGCCTCGGAGGCGGCGCTCGTCGCGGGTGTCGAGATCATCGGGCCCGCCACGCTGCGCGCGGCCGTCGGCCAGCTCACAGGCGTCGAGGAGGCCTCCGTGGTGGAGTTGGACGCCGCGGCCCTGCTCGCGCAGTCGAGCGCGGGGGAGGGGCCGGACATGGCGGAGGTCCGCGGCCAGGGCGCCGCCCGTCGCGCGCTCGAGGTGGCCGCAGCCGGCGGCCACTCGATGCTCATGATCGGGCCACCCGGGGCGGGGAAGACCCTGCTCGCGCGCCGGCTGCCGGGCATCCTGCCGCCGCTCGCGCTCGACGAGGCGATCGCCGTCACGCGCATCCATTCGGTCGCCGGGCTGCTCGACCCCGGCTGTCCTCTCGTCCTCTCGCGTCCCTTCCGGGCGCCGCACCACACGATCTCCGCGGCGGGGCTCGTGGGTGGCGGCCGCGTGCCGCGGCCGGGGGAGGTGAGTCTCTCCCACGCGGGTTCTCCAGATGTCACTGGAGCGACCGATGTAGCTGACAGACGAAGGGGGCGAGTGTGCCACACGGCGGTACCGCAGGAAAAGGCGGCCCTGGGAAGGTGAGCGGGCCCCTTCGGGTCGCGATCTACACCCGCCTCTCACAAGACCGCGACGGCACCAAGGCCGGCACCAAGCTGCAGGAGCGCGACTGCCGCGTGCGCGCCAAGGCCCTCGGTACGGAGCTCGGGCGCCGCGTCGCGGTGAGCGTCTACCGCGATCAGGACGTCTCCGCCTACCACAAGGGCCGGGTGCGCCCCGCCTTCGAGCAGATGTGCGAGGCGATCGGCGCCGGCGAGCTGGACATCGTGCTGGCCTGGAAGCTCGACCGGCTGCTTCGCCGGGTCCGCGAGGGGGCGGAGCTCCTCGAGATGTGCGAGGCCCACGGCACCCGGGTGATCAGCCTCACCGACAGCGTCGACACCGGCTCACGCTTCGGCAAGGTCATCTACCACCTGTTCGCGCTGCTCGGTGAGATCGAGTCGGCCGCGATGTCCGAGCGCCTTCGCCGCAACTCGCTGCGGCGCATCGAGGAGGGGCGCGCCCACGGTGGCGGCTCGCGGCCCTTCGGGCTGAACGCGACCCGCGATGGCCTGGATCGGCGCGAGGCACGGGCGATCCGCACCGCCGCCAAGGGGATCATCGAGAGGGGCACGCCCATCCGCGAGATCGCCCGCCGCTGGAACGCAGCCGGCCTTCTCACCTCGAACGGCAAGCTCTGGCAGCCCCAGCCCCTGCGGGCGATGCTGATGAACCCGCGCCTGACCGGCGTGCGCATGCACGGGCGGGTCCCGGCCGGCGATCCGACCGGGGCGCTGCCGGTGATCCTCGACCAGGACACCCACGAGCGCCTCGTGCTGCTGCTGTCTGATCCGGCGCGCCGAAAGAACGTCGGCGGGGCCAAGCACCACTACATCCTCGGCGGCCTGGTGGTCTGCGACAACTGCGACACCCGCATGGTCGGCCGTCCCAACGAGCGCCACGTGCCGCGCTATGTCTGCGACGCCACCCCGGGCCGCGGCAACACCAAGGGCTGCTACCACGCCATCCAGGCGATCCCCCTGGAGGAGATGGTCAAGGAGGCGGCCTTCCAGGTGATCAGCGGGCCGATGACCGCCGCCGCAGAGGCCGCGGCGGCCGCCGATCCCCACGAGGCCGATCTGCGGCGCAGGATCGACGCGCTCCTTGTCCAGGAGGAGACCCTGCTCGACCTGATGACCTCACCCGAGAACGCAGGCCGGCGCTTTCTCACCCAGGCCGACTTCCTGCGGCGCACCGGCACCTACGCGACCGAGCGTGAGGCCCTCGAGGCCGAGCTCGCCGGCCTTCGCGCGCGCCAGCTCAAGGCCCAGACCGGCTCCAAGCTGTCGCTCGATGAGCTGTGGACCAGCCGCGACCGCCAGTGGCGCCACGACACCCTCGAGACGATCCTCGGGCAGATCCGCATCAAGGGCGCGGTGCGCGGGCGCAACCGCTTCGACCCCGCGCGGGTCGTCTTCGGCCGCTGGAAGGGCTAGGCCGGCCGCTCCATCAGCCGCACCAGCTTCGCGATCACGGTGCGGTCGGTGACCTCCTCCGGCAGCCCCTGGGCCCGGCGTGAGTCGGCGACCATCTGTCGGATGAGCTCGCGGTCCTCCTCGCGGAGGCTGCTCGTGGAGCTGTTGCCCGTGCCCTTCGCCATCTCCGGTCGTCCTTGTCGGAGGGGGTGTAGGGCGCCAACGTGGCGCGCATTCGCGGCTCGGCAGGTCCATCATGCGCCGCCCTCCTTCGGCTCCGCCCAGCCCCGATCCAGGGGCGGGCGAGAGTGCGCGGTCGCCCGCGGGCCAGCACCTGCCCAGTGGCACTGGTCGTCTGGGAGTCCGAGACGAACGCTCCTCTCGTCCCGGTTCGCGCATCGTTGCGAGCGTGGGAGGCAAGGGGGGCCGGGGTGGCCCCGCCTACTCGCCCCGGCGGCGATCGCCGGTCCAAAGACGCATTCGGCTGGGACCGAAGACGGGGTCGCCTCAAGGTGGCACCCTCGGTCGCCGATGTTTCTGGCGCATAGAAGATGGACATATGGCTGCGCATCATGTTATATGCGCATGGTGGTGGGTCGGGATGAGGAGGACGTGATGAGCACAACGGACCAGGCGGTCGGAGCGGCCACCAGGCGCTTGCGCGAGCAGGCCGGGGAGACCCAGAGCGAGATCGCGGGACTGCTCGGCGTCGACCAGGCTGCCGTCAGCCGGCTCGAGAGCGGGCGGCGCTCGGTCACCGCACGCGAGCTGGTCCAGCTGAGCGAGCACTTTGGAGTGCCTGCCGCGGCGTTTCTCGAGCCGGTCGAGGAGGCCGTGCTGATGCGCCAGGGGGAGGCCGCCGACGAGGCGGTCTCTGAGGCAGCCGACCTCTTCAATCGGAGGATCGAGGCCTTCTTCGGTGCCCGCGTGTGGGCCCCGTGATCGCCGCGGAGGCGGCGGCGGTCGCCGACGACGCCCGCCGCCGCCTCGGTGTCGGCCACGAGTCGCCCGTGCCCGACATCCTGCGTCTGCTCGAGGACAACGGCGTTCGCGTCTTCGGAGAGCGGCTCGGCCTGGAGGGCCCGGACGGGGCTTACCGGCTGACGAAGGGCATCCCGTTCATCCTCCTGAACGTGTCAAAGCCAACCCAGCGGATGCGGTTCACGCTTGCCCACGAGTACGGACACCACCTGCTCAGCCACGGCACGCGTCCCCCTGAGACGGTTTCGACGACCTCCAAGGATCCACGTGAGCGCGAGGCCAACCGGTTTGCGGCCGGTTTCCTGATGCCGGGGCAGGGTGTCCACCTTTGGCTGGCCGGGGCTGGTATCGCCCCAGAGCATGTTGACCTCACCGCGTTGTGCCGGATGGCTGCCGCTTTCGGCGTCAGCGTCCCGGCCATGCGCTACCGGCTCGAGGAGCTCGGGAGCCCGCGCCCGGGGACGGCGCAGCTGAAGGGGCCCGCCAAAGCCCTCGCGGCCGGGGAGCACCGTGAGCTGATCTGGCGGGAGTCGATTCCCCAGGTTCGCGACAGCCTCGTGGACGCGCATCAGCGCGGCTACTGGGTCCCGCTCGAGTTCGGCCGCCGGCTCGCCCGGATGCTCGAAGGCGAAACCCTCGAGGAAGACCAAGTTGCACGGCACCTGCCGACTGGCATGACCCCGGACGACCTCAAGGTGTTTCTCGCCGAAGCCCTCGTCGAAGCTGGTGAGGCGAACGACTTGTGAGCCCCTCACAGCCGAGCGTGGCCGGCGGGATCTGGCTCCTGGCGGACACCTCGGTGATCCGGCACCTGTGCCGCTTCGGTGTAGCGGAGACCTTCCTCGATCACGTCGGCGCTGAGCAGGTGTTCGTCGTTCGCGACGTCGCCGATGAGCTCGAGCATGCCCGTAGCGCGGGCGCTGCGCCGGGGCTCGACGCGTTCATGCGGGAGCGCTCATGGCCGGCTGCCGACCAGGTGAGGGACCTCGATCCTGCGGTCACCGTCGAGGTCGTCGAGGCGCTTGCCTTCATCAACACCGCCGACATGCACCCGAAGGAGAACATCGGCGAGATCGCCACGGTCCTCTACGCCTCAAGGAGCGAGGACTGCTACCAGATCCTCGTCGACGACGGCGCCGGCAAGAAGCTCGCCGAGAGCCACCGCCTCGACTTCACCAACACCTGCATGATCGCCGAGGAGCTCGTCGAGCTCGGGCTGATCGACCCGGCGGTCGGCCAAAAGCTCTGGTGTGAGGCCAGCCGTGGCTCGGCCGAGGACTACACCGCGGCGATCCGGAAGCGCAGCCCCGAGATCGCCAAGGAGCTCGACATCCAGCGCGAGGCCAAGCAGGCGAAGCGGCGCGAGCGCGACCGCGCGCGCAAGGCCGAGCGTAAGGCCCAGAGCACCAAGGCCAAGAACAAGAAGCAACGCTAGACCGGCCCGATCCTCCTGCGCGGGCGATCGAGCGGCCACCGGGGCGGTCACCCCGCGCCGGTCCGCCTCTTTCGGCATCACCCCACCACGGCGCGAATCGTGTGGGTGACATCGGGCAGTCCCGCTACTCTGGGGTACACATGTTCGATCCCATCACAGCTCTCACCGTCGGCGAGGCGGCGCTCACCGTCGGCGAGGCGGTCCTGCCGCTCGTGCGCCGTCTCGGGCGGTCGGACGAAGCGACGCGGCTCTTCAAGCTCCTGGACGATGAGTTCGCCGGGCGCTCTGGATTCTCGATGGTGTTCTGGCGCCAGCTGTCAGACGACGCGCCCTTCATCTTGGCGCTGGCCCCGTGCCTGGCACACGGGGACGGATGCGATCAAGCGGCGCTCGCGAGAGCGATTGCTCCGCACGTGTGGGCAATGGACGGCGAGGGCTCGCCTGAGGAGACGGCTCAGGAAATCGCCGAGGCCATCGAGCGGCTCGCGCCGAGGGCCAAGATGGACGCCCGCTCGGCGATGCATCACGGGTTCGAGCGCCTCGAGGCGCGGGTCGCGCGCGGGCATGCGCCGATCCGTCTCTCGTGGGCCCCTCGGATGCTCACCGACCAGCTCATGGCTGTTGCCGAAGCGCACCCTGATGTCGCGCGCGGGCTCGGCGACGCACTCGGAGAGGACACCTCGCGGGCTGCGACCGCCGCGGCCCTTGTGAGGGCGCCCCAGCCGTGGCTGGACGACGCACCCGCGCAGGCCTGGCATATTCTGTCGAGTATCTGCGAGGCCTACGGCGACCACGGGCACGCCATTGAGGCGCTCGAACGCGCCGCCCGCCAGCCGGGCCCGCGGCCGGCCCGCCACCTTGCGCACGCCGCCATGATCGCCGCACGCAACGGCCGTGCCGACGAGGCGCGTCGTCTGCTCGACGATGCCCGCGCGCTCGACCCGAAAGATGTCGCCGTCTGCCTGGCCGAGGCCGACAGCGAGAGCGATGCGAGGGCGCGACTGGAGCTCCTTGGTCAGATCTCCCCGACCGAGCCCGGCGACCGGGCGCAAGCGGCCTGCCTGGCCGGCGAGGCTCACGCCCACATGCACGAGATCGACGAGGCCCTTGCCCGGATCGCCGACGCCCGGCGCCACGCCCCCGACTCGCCTCGGCCGAACGAGATCGAGGCGATGGCCCGCCTCATCTACGCCGCGGGCCGGTTTCAGGAGGTCGGTCCTCACCAGCCGCACCTCGCACGCGCCGCGCAACTTTTTGCCAGCCTCGCCATCGATATGGAGGCCTTCGGCAGGCTCGGGGACGGGGCCGTGCTGCGGGCGCGATCGGCGCAGTGTCATTTGCTGCTGGGCCAGCGCCCGGACGCGGCGCGGAGCCTCGCGGCAGTCCGTGCCGACCTTGTCGTCGGGGAGAACCCCGAGGCCGCGGTTGAGGTCGCCTCGACGCTGATCGATCTCGGCCGCTGCGACGATGCGGCGGAGCTCCTCAAGCACATTCGTGGCCGTGACCCGCAGGTCGAGTTGGTGCTCGCGGAGGCACGCGTCGGTTCGCGCAATGGAGCCCGTCGCCGCGCGGGGCTCGAGACGCTGGATCGCCTGCTGAGCGCCGATTCGGAGAAGATCAGGACTCAGGCGGCGTTCATGCGTCAGAGCCTCGCCGTCAAGACGCCCACTCGGTTCCCCGCCAGCGCGAAGGCGCGCGAGGTGCTCGCGGAGGTGGATCCGGCAACGGCCGCGTTGATGTGGGTGGACGCAGCCGAACTGGTGGATCGCAAGTCGATCGAGACGGTGCTCCTTCCCTTCAGCGGGGATGCGCGCGTACTGCACCGGCTTGCCGATGTCGCCGCGGCGGACGGCGACCACCTCCGGGCGTTGGAGCTCATCAACGCAGCGGCCGATCGGACCTCGCGCCCGGGCGTGCACTTGCGTCGTGCCCATCTCTTGATTCTGGCCGGGCGCGAGGACGAGGCCCTGCCCGGCCTTCGGGCCATGCAGGACAACGTCCAAGTCGTCACCGCGGCCCGGGTTGACGCGGTGAGACTGGAGTTGGAGGTCCAGGCGCGTCGGCGGGCCTGGCTGCAGTTCGAGCGGGTGACGCGGCGCTGGCTCGAGGTCGACCCCGCTTCGGTCGAGGCCGGCTGGCACTTGGTTCACGTACTCGCACGGCTCGGAAGATATGACGAGGCTCGCGCGCACCTCGACCGGCAGGCGCTCGACCCCGACATCCTCGAGCGGGCCGAGCTCGCCGCCGCCGTCCTCTACCGGACGATCACGACGGCCGATGACCTGGAGCAACTCGCTCTGCTCGCCGATCGGTTCGACGGCGAGAGCGAGGGCCTCGAGCTGACGCTGCTGTCTGCCGGCACCGCACTCGGTGAGGCGCCGCTTCCGTCCACCCTCAAGGAGAGGCTGCGAACCGGTTGGGAGCAGTTCGAGGCGAGATTCCCGGACTCGACGGCGCTCACCCGCGTGGAGATCGGAGAGGATCTCGAGGGTCTGAGCGCGTACATGCGCGAGCACCTGGCCGATGCGGTCGAATCGGAGCGAGAGCTCATGCGTCAGGTGGCCGACGGTGAGGTGCCGCTGGCGTTCGTCGCCGGTGCGCGAGGCACAGAGGCGACAACGGTGTGGGGGCGGGTGCGTCCCCTTCCGGTCGGCTTCGCGAACGAGACTCTCGAGGAGCTCGAGCTGGCTGACGCGGCCGCTGCGATCGGCGGTCCTGTGGTCTTCGACCCCGCGGCGCTCGTGGTTGCGGGAGGCCTCGGCCCATCACTTCGCGACGTGATCGTGGGCGCCCTCCCGGGCTCGGTGGTCCCGCAGGCCGTGCTCGATGATGCAGACAGCGCCGAGGCCGATCTCGTGATGGCCGCCGGGCAGAGCGAGCGAGGGTTCCTCGGCTGGGACCCGGACTCGTCGACGCCGGTCCTGACTGAGATGTCGCCACAGGAGGACGCGCGCGACCAGGCGCGTGCCCGGGGAGTGCTTGAGTTGGCCCAGCGGCTGAAGGTCGTGCCCGACACGGACCCGGCCCATCCTCACCCTCTTGACGAGGCCCTCGCCGAGCGCCAGTCGAGGCGCGGAAGCGCCTTCCTCACCTGGCCGGCCACGCATTCGGTCGCGGAGCGTCTTCGGATGCCTATCTTCTCGGACGACCGTGTCGTCCGCGTTCACGCGCGGCGGGCGGGCGTGAACGCCTTCGGGACCGTGGGCCTCCTTGACGCGCTCGTCGACCTCAGCATGATCTCAGCGGATCAGCGAGCGAGCGCCCGCGGACGCCTCTGGGCCTCCGGGGCCAACGGCCTCACTCCATCGGTGGCCGAGCTCGTCGAGGCGGGTCGACGGGCCGAGTGGGACCTGAGCGATGAGATCGGCGCCATGCTCCTGGATGCCACCTCGTGGCGATTCGCGCCTGCTGAGGCCAACAGGCGCGCCGTCGCCTTCCTGGCGGCGGTGCACTCTGAGTCCCCTGCCGAGCTTCCGCGGTGGGTGATGCGGATCTTGAGGGGCGCGCACATCGCCAACGACGGCAAGCTGTCAATGTCGGGGCACGCCGTAGCGATGATCATTTTCGCCTGGGAACCGGCGGACCATGGGCCGGCGCCGTTCTTGCAGGCCCTGATTCGTGCGCTTCGAAGAGCCGGCGCTGTGTTCGGCTTCGGTGACCCTCTGCCCGGTGCGATCAATCATCTCGAGCGTACACGCGGAGGTCCCGAGGCCGGGATCGTGTCGTTCTTCCTGTGGTCGCTGCTCGGTCAGGTCGAGGCGGGCGATGCCCTCCGGGCCATCTGCGGGCCGAAGATCTTCGGCCGGCACGGCTGACGCGGGGCGCTACTCCTCGCAGGCGATCCTGTCGCGGTCCACGTCCATGTGGTGGACATCGGTGCCGATGACGCGGAAGTTGCGGGCGCTGATCTGATTGCAGTCGAGGTCGGGCGGGGGCGACGGAATGCAGGCGCCAGCGTAGTTCGGGTCGCAGCCACCCGGCGGCGCCGGCGGGCCCCCGGGCGGGGCCGGGCCGGCAGAGGACGGGTCGGGCTTGGTCGTGTTGCCTCGACAGGGCGGCCCCCAGAGGCCTCGCTTGGCCTTGCGCGCCCGGTGCTCGGCGCGGAAGAACGGCACGGCGTAGCGAAAGCGCACCCCGCCGTAGACGTAGACCTTGGCGTGCCCGCTCGCCACCAGCGAGTAGTTGACCGAACCGCGCGCGCCCGAGCGGCCCGGCGCGTAGACGTAGGCCAGCAGGCGCGCGTAGCGGTCGCGCGTGTCCTGGGTGGGGTCGGTCACGAGGCGCACGCGCTGGCCGAGGGGCAGTAGGCGGGCGGTGCGCGCCGAGGCCGCAGGGCCGAAGCACTGGACCGGCGTCTGGGGCTTCTTGGTCTCCGGGGTGTCGATCCCGATCAGGCGCACCGGTGTCTCGAAGCCGCGCACCTCGACCTTGATCGTGTCGCCGTCCACGACGTCGCTCACCGTCCCGCGCAGAGTGAGCGCGCACGCTGGCCCGGCGGTCCCGAACATGACCAGCACGGCGACCATCCCCACCGCCGGGAGCCGCCCCCACGACAACCACAGCGCCGATCGGCGACCCCGGTTCACGGCGCCCCCGAGCGCTGTCGCAGCGTGGCCTCCATCGCGGCCACTTGGGACCGGAGGGCGGCGAGCTGGCGAAGCAGCTCCTCATCGTCGGCGTCCAGGTGCGCGCTCGCCTGTTCGATGTCCTTCTCGATCGCTGGGACGATGAACCGCTGGGCGATCGCGGCGGTGAAGAACCCGACGAAGCCGATCCCGACCGCCATCAGGCAGATCGCGATCACCCGGCCGGTGTCGGTGACCGGGTAGAGGTCGCCGTAGCCGACCGTGGTCGCGGTCGTGACCGCCCACCAGAACCCGTCCCAGGTCGAGACGGGCTCGGTGTGCTGGCCGTTCTCCGCCGCCCGGAAGGCGGCGCCGCCGACCAGCAGCGCGAGGCCCGCGACGATCGTGGCGTACTTGAGGCCGGTGACCGAGAAGGCCCTGCGCGTGATCCGCGCGCCGACCAGCAGCGGAAGCAGACGCGCCAGGCGCAGCAGCCGCAGCACCCGGATCCCCTGGAAGGCGGACGACAGGAACGGGGGTGTCAGGATGACGATCACGACCTCGAGCGGGTGCGCCGCGAGCCACGCCTTCTTGCTCGGGACAACCCAGAGCATCACCACGAGCTCGGCGGCGAAGGCCAGCCAGATGGCCCAGTTGGTGATGCTCGCGATGGTCGGCCAGGGCTGGGCGAGACCGGACTCCTCGATCACGATCGCCGGGATCACCAGCAGGGCGGCCACGAGCATCGGGATCTCGAAGCGCCGCTCGACGCGGGCGGCACGAAGCTCCGCCGCGGAGACCCGTGACGGCTCCGTCACCTCGGCCTCGAGTCGCGGCCCGTGGACGGGTTCAGCCCTCACACGCCACGCCGTCGCCGTCGCCGTCGAGCCCCGACGGATCACTGGGGTAGAGGTCGAGGTACTGCTGAGCAGTCGTCCCGTCGGACAACGGGAAGTCACCGCAGTTGTAGACGTCGCTGAAGGCCGGGGTCGCCCGACCGCCCCCGCCGCTCGGGGCCGGTGCAGGGGCCGGCGGCGACGGCCGCTGGACCCGCTCGCAGTCGGCGTTCGTGCGGTCCTTCAGATCCGCGATCACCGTGTCGGTGCCCGAGCCGCAGGAGACCGTGTCCTGCTTTGTGTCGCGCACGTTGATGCGGTCGTTGCCGGCGCGGGCGAAGACGATGTCGTTGCCCGCGCCGCCGACCACCAGGTCGTTGCCGTCGCCTGCGTCGAGGATGTCGTTAGCCGCGCCGCCCTTCAGGGTGTCGCGGCCGGCGCCGCCGAACAGGCGGTCCGGGCCGGCGCCGCCGACCAGCAAGTCGTCGCCGCGCTTTCCGAGGAGGCGATCGCCGCTCGCAAGGCCGCGGATGCGGTCGTTGCCGCCCTTGCCGTTGAGCTCGTCCGGGGCCGCGGTGCCCGTGATCGTGTCCGGGGCGTCGCTGCCGGCGAGCGATGCGGCGAGGCCCGCGACTGGCAGCGCGAGCAGCAGTGGCACGGCGACCAGCCAGACGAGTCTCCTCATGAGCGGCCTCTCCTTCCTTTCATGGACCGGAACCGTGCGGACCCTAGGCGAGCGCCACTCGCTCGTCACCTGTGCCCGTCGCCCGGCGGGATCGCCCATGCGGGTCGAGTTGGTCGTAGGCTCACGCGCGTCATGGGTTCCTTTACGACACGGGGCGGATCGGCATCGGTGCCCGAGGTCGAGCTGGTGGGCAGGCGAGCCGAGTTCCGGGAGGCTCTTCGTGAGGAGATCGAGGCTGCCTCCCGTGCCTCGTCCTCCTCGGCGGTCGGTCTGCGGGAGGGGCGTCGGATCGCCCAGATCGGTGCGATGCACCAGTACCTGTTCCAGGTCGAGTCGGCGCTCCAGCTACCGGACGACACGCCGGCTGACTTGATCGTCGGCGATCGCCGCTACGAGGCGATCGTGGTCTCGGTGAGCGGCCTGGCGGTGACCCTGAGCATCCCTCAGGACCTCGGGCAGTTCGTCCCGGTCGCACGGCTCCAGACCGACATGACCTTCTTGCTGCGCAAGCTGATCGACCGCATCGAGGCGATCGGCCACGGGGACAACGTTGCCGGCGACCGTCTGCTCGAAGGTCCGGCCGCCGGCACGCCGGCGACGCTGGCGCTGGATGGGCTGAACCCCCAGCAGCACGCCGCCCTCGAGGCCTCGCTCGGGCGCGATCTCACCTTCATCTGGGGACCGCCGGGGACGGGCAAGACCCACACGATCGGCGCGATCGGCACCGAACTCCATCGGTGCGGGCGCTCGCTGCTCCTCGTCTCGCACACCAACGTCGCCCTCGACCAGGCCCTCCTTCGGATCGGCGAGGCCCTCGAGCGCGAGCGGCCGGGGACTCTCGAGGAGGGCAAGGTCTTTCGCCTCGGCACCCCGCGTGACAAACGCCTGCAAGAGCAACCTGAGCTCCTTCTCGCCACCCATCGCACGCGACGCTCGGCCGAGCTGGAGGAGCGTCGCCTCACGCTTGAGGCAGAGAGCGAGGCGCTCTCGGGCCAGGTCCGCGAGCTCAGCCGGGAGGTCGACATTCGCGAGTGGGTACTCGGCTACGCGGCCGACCTGGCGCGCATCGGCGAGGAGGTCCGCCGCGTCGCGGCTCTCGGCGCCCGGGCGGCGGCCCTCGAGCGTGGGGCCGCGCGGATCGAGGCCGGCGCATCCCGGTGGACGGCCGCCCAGGCGGCTGCCCGTGATGGGGCGATCCAGGCTGGAGCGATCGCGGCCGCCCGCGATCGGGCGGCGCGCGCCGAGGAGCGGGCCCGCTTCTGCGAGGCCGCCGGGCGCATCGCGGTGCAGGTCTTCGCGGAGGCCAGGGCGGCCGCGGCCGCCGGCCGCAGTGCCTTGCCGGCGAAGAGCTGGCCGGCGCTCGCGGGCGAGGACACACCACTTGCGGCGCTCGCCGAGCAGGTCGCGCGGGCGCTCGATGTGCTGGTCGCCGCTGGCGCAGACCTCGCGCAGGCTGAGGCGGTGCTCCCGCAAGCCGAGCGTCTCGAGCCAGGCCGAGCCGAGCTCGAGCAGCTGCCGACATTGGCTCGCCAGCAGCAGATGCTTGCGGGGTTGCGCGCCGCCCAGGCGTCGTCCCAGGACGACTATGACCTCCGCGTCGAGGAACACCGCCAGGCGAGCGAGCTACTCGAGGTGGCGGCAAGCACCGGTGGTCTCATGCGTCGCGTCCGCGGTCTGCCCGACCCCGAGGAGCAGCGCGCCGTCACCGAGGAGCTCGCGGGGCGCCTCGCCGAGGCGGCCGCGGCGCTCGAGCGCGCCGATGGGGCGGTCACCGAGGCCGATGCCCTACGAGCCCGGATCGAGCGCCTTACGCAAGAGACGGCCGGCCACCCTGGGGTTCCGCGGGTCGGAATCTTGCGCGAGCGGATCGCCGCCCACCAGAGCCGCCGCGACGCCGCGCGAGCTGGCATCGAGCACCGTCTCGAGGCGCTTCGCGCGGCGACCCTCGAGCAGGTAGAGGGTGCCCGGCTCGGTGCGCGGCAGGCGACCGAGGAGCTGCAGCTCCATGAGCGCGCACTTGCTGGGTTCATGGCGCGCTACTGGGCCGCCCCCGAGGCGATCGCGGCCCGGGCCGCGGCGGCGCTTGCCGGGCTGGCGGGCGCACGCGATGAGGCCCGCGAGGCCGAGGCAGCAGTCCGGGAGGCAGAGGGAGCCCTTCGCCGGGAGCTCGAGCGCACCGTCGCGGCGCTCCGCGACTGGGGGCTGAGCGAGGTGCGGGCGCGGGAAGTGGGGACGCTGATGAGCGCGATCGCCCGCGCCTACGAGCAGGCGAAGGAGCGAACCGCCGCCCTGCGCCTGCCGCGCGCGCGGGCCCAGATCGAGCAGTGGAACCGGCGCATCGTCGCCATCGAGGGGGCACTGGAGCAGATCGCCCAGGCCCTCGGGCGGGTGGAGGCCGACCTGATCGCCGGGGCGACGATCGTCGCCGCGACGCTCACGAGCGCCTACCTGCGCGATGAGCTCCAGGCGCGCCGCTTCGACACGGTGCTCCTGGACGAGGCGTCGATGGCGCCGATTCCGGCGCTCTGGGTTGCCGCCGCACGGGCTGAGGCGAACGTCGTCGCCGTCGGGGACAACCGCCAGCTGTCTCCCATCTGTGTCGCCGAGAAGGAGACCGCCAAGCGGTGGCTCGGGCGCGACGTCTTCGACGCCTCGGCGGCGTTCGACGAAGAAGCAGACGGCGAGGGCCCGGTCGTCCAGTTGCTCGAGCAGCGGCGCATGCACCCGCAGATCAGCCGGATCCCGAACCGGCTCGTCTACAAGGGGCGGCTGGTCGACGGCCCGGACTTGACCGGCGACCGAGAGCTTGCCGACTTCTACATGTCGCCCTGGTCTCCGGATGCGCCGGTGACGCTTCTTGACACTGGCAGTCTCGACGCGTGGGTAACGAGCGTCGCCCGCGGGGCGGGCTCGAGCCGGCTGAACTTTCTCTCGGCGGCGGTTTGCGTCGATGTCGCCGAGGCGATGCTGCGCCCGGATCGGCCCGTCCTCCCTGACGGCGCGCCGGCCCGCATCCTGATCGTGACCCCCTACCGCGCGCAGGCGCGACTGCTGGCGCTGATGCTCCGCGAGAACGGGATCGAGCGCGAGGTGCGCGCGGGCACGGCGCACTCTTTCCAGGGAAGCGAGGCACCCGTCGTGCTGCTCGATCTGGTGAACGACGATCCGCACTGGCGGGTCGGCATGTTCATGGCGAGCGCCGACGAGGACATGCGCCGACTCTTCAACGTGGCGATCACCCGGGCCAAATGCCGCCTGGTGGTCGTGGGCGACTTCGACTACGTCGCCAAGCTCGGCAAGAAGGCCTTCGTCGCGCGTCTGCTCGCGGCGCTCGCCGGCGCCCCGCGCCTCGAGGCGCGCCTGGTGGTGCCGAGTGGTCTGGCCGCCCGCGCCGCCGCGGCGAAGGGCATCGCAGGGGATCACATGGAGGCGCCCTCGCAGCGCCTCGTGCTCACCCAGGACGACGTCTTCCGCCACCTGGCCGTCGATCTCGACGCGGCCGCCGAGCGGGTCGTCATCTACTCGCCCTTCATCACCCACAACCGCCTCGCCGAGCTCCAGCCCCACCTGAAAGCGATCGCCGAGCGAGGCGTGGCGCTCTGGGTGATCACCAAGCCCCTTGGTGAGCGCGCGAAGGGCGACCAGCCCGCCTACCGGGAGCTCGAGGAGACCCTGCGCCGCTGGGGTGCGCGCGTGGTCCACAAGGCGCGCATGCACGAGAAGCTGGTGATCGTCGATCGGAACGTGCTCTGGCAGGGGTCGCTCAATCCACTCAGCTACCGCGACACCCAGGAGCTGATGGAGCGCCGTGACTCTGCCGAGGTGGTGGCCGAGTACGAGCAGGTCCTGCGGCTCGATGACCTGGTCGGAACGATCGAGGCCGGTGACGCGGTCTGCCCCTGCTGCGGCGCGGATCTGCAGGCTGCCGAGGCGACCAACGAGCCCTTCTACTGGCAGTGCTCGCGTGATCGCGACTGCTACAGCCGAAGCGCCGGTGAGGACCCGCCGCGTGATGGCCGCATCGCCTGCTCGCGCTGCGGGGGACGCTACGAGCTCGGCACGCGCGGGACCCAGACCGTCTGGAAGTGTCAGAACGACGGCCGGCACTACCGGGCGCTGCGCAAGGGTGACCTGCGTCTCCCCAGAATGCGCGAGGGGATCCCGAAGGCCACGCTCGAGAGGCTGCTCACGCAAATGGAGATCGTGGATGCTGGGGCACCACAGCAACGGCTCCTGTGAACCTGGCTCACGCGCGGCTCCTCGGCGCCGATGCTGGTATCGGTGCCCGACCTCACTCCCAAGCAGGCCGCGGCGATCGCGGGCGTCGCGACGAACACGGTCCGCTCCTGGGCGCGCGCAGGGCGCCTGCCCTATCGGCTAACGGCCGGTGGGCATCGTCGTTTCGATGAGGCGACGATCCGCGAGTGGGCAGCGCTTCGCTCGGTTGGCGGGCCCGAGGAGCCGGATGACCCTCGGGTCGACGGATGGCGGCGCTCCGCGGAGGCGCTCCTGCGTGCCGCGATCGCCGACCTCGGGGCCGGCTCGCAGGGGGCGGCGCCATTCCGGGCGGCTCTCACCTCCTTCACCGGCAAGCCGCCCGCACCGGTCGTCCCGGCCCGGGGGCGTCGGGCGCAAGCTGGCTAGCATCTGAGCATGGCCGCCGACCCTGAGGCCTGTCGCGCTGCGCTCAGGGCCGAGGTGGCGCTCCTGGTCGCCGATCCGGTCGACACCGCGGCGCGCGCCGAGTTGCTGGCGGACATGGAGGCCTTGGCTCCTGAGCTGGCGGAGGGCTGAGCGTCTCGAGCACGCAGGATCTCCATGTCCACGGGCGACGCGACGACCCGGTAGGGGCGCCGGTGTTCAGGAGACGTGCGTGGCACGGATCTGAGCCACATGGCTCAGATCCGTGCCACGCGGCTGATGCCGCCGAAGGGGCCGATCCGTGCCAGGCCGGGAGCGGGCGGGTGTCCGCCCGCCCGGCGGTCCCGTCCGCTCCCGGTTCATGGCGGTGTCACCCGGTGGGCTGATCCGGGCTGATGACGTGCTCGGCGATCGACGCTTCGGTGTAGGGGTGCATCGGCCCGGGCGGCTCGGCCCGGCGGGCGTAGTGCTCGCGGTCGTCCTCGGCGCGCAGGACCAGCAGGACGTCGTCGACCGGCACCCCGTCGCGGTAGCAGTCGCCCGCGGTGATCGTGCGCGCGCTGCCCGGCCAGGTGAGCTTGTGAATCATGGCCAGCAGGTTGCGCCGCGAGAGGGTCACCATCACGAGGCCATCGTGGAGATCGAGGCGCGCCATCAGGATGTCCGCCGGCGCGCGCCGAACGCGGAGGCGATCGACCCGCATCTTCGCGGCCGGCTGACGGGTCGGCCGGCCAGCGCCGCCTCGATCACCTCGAGCGCCCGCGTCAGGGCGATCTCGGTCCCGGCGCCCGTCAGCGACACGTAGGCCACCCTGTGGGCGCCGAGGTCCTCGTCGCCGGTGTGGAGGATGATCAGCCCGCGCGCGACCTCTCCGATCGGGTCGGCCAGCCAGGGCAGACCGCGGCGTCCGCCGCGCACCAGCGCACGCGCCTCCGCCCGGCCCTGTCGTCCTCGCGAGCCGATCAGCGCCAGGATCCGGCGGGCCTGCTCCTCGCCGATCTCATGGGCGGCCTCGGTCAGCTCCGCCTTGTTCGCCCAGGTCAGCCACCAGGGGACCCGGAACCCCGGCCGCCCGCTCATGCGTCCACCCCGAGACCGGCGAAGCTCAGCTGGCCGGCCGGCTCGATCGCCCCGAAGACCTCGATCCGGGCGGCGTTGAGCGCATCCTCCATCGAGACGTGGGGCACGAGGCGCGCCGCCTCGTAGAAGCGCAGGTAGTGGTTGATCGTGGTCTGGACGTGGCGGTGGCCGAGGCGGGCCCGCACGTCGCCGAGCCCGAGTCCCTCGTGGAACCACAGCGAGGCGGCAGTGTGGCGGCCGTCGTAGGCGCGGAAGGTGATCCCGCCCTGCGAGCTGGCGACCCACAGGGCGTAGGTGAACCGACCGCGCGGGATGAAGCCGCCGCCCTCGTCGGCGAAGATCGGATCGTTCGCCCGGGCGCCCAGGGGGCGGATCGCCTCGAGGTCGTCGCGCAGGGCCTGGGGAATCGGCACGGTGCGCGTCAGCGAGCCGCGCTTGAGCGGGCGCGCCCGTCCGCCCCAGGCCTGGTTTCGGATCTCCAGGCCATCGGGCCCGAGCGCGCCCCAGCGAAGCCCGAGGGCCTCGCCCGGTCGCGGCCCGGCGTAGGAGGTGACGCTGACATAGACCGAAAGCGGCGTCGGCGCCGGGCGGCCCCAGCGAAGCTGCTCGGCGACAAGCTCGCGCGCGAGCCGGTGCCCGCGCCCACGCCCCCGGTGGTTACAGAGCCAGATCTGGTGGCGGGCCGACCACCAGATCGGCGCGCCCGGGTGATCGGGGCAGACCGGCCGAAGCGGGCCCATCAGGGCCGCACGGAAGCGCTCGATCTCGAGCGGGGTGAGGGCGGTGTAGAACTCGGAGCGCGGCGCTTCGGGGTCGTCGGGGTCGTGGTAGTCGGCGATCCGCTCGTCCACGAGCCGATCGATGCCCTCGGTCGGGTCGTGGCTGATCAGCCCGCGCCGGCGCGCCGTGGCGAAGACCGCCTTGATGTGGGCCATCAGCAGGTTGATCTGGTTCGGCGCCCGGCCCTCTGTCTGGAGCTCATCGCGCAGGCGCACCAGCAGCGCCGACGGGCCGGCTCCGAACTCCCACAGGCGGTAGCCCCCGAGCCGCTCGAGGAAGGGCCGCACCTGCTGCGCCCGCTTGGCCGCGGTCTGCTCGGTCCAATTGCGCGGCGGCACGAACGCCTCGGCGTAGTAGCGGGCGACGGCCCACTCCTTGGTCGGCTCCTCGAGCTCGCCGTAGAGCCGCCCGGCCCCGGCCCCGGGCGCGGGCGCCGGCGACTTGGGCGCGGGTACCGGGGCGGCGGACGCGCCGGCGCGCGCCGGCCGGCCGGAGATCTGCTGGCGCCGCGCCGGGGTGATGGGGCGCTCCCCGCCGAGCTCCCAGGCGAACCGAAGCAGTTCCTCGAGGCGCTCGAAGCGCAGCGACTCACAGCGCCCGTCGGGGTTTCGCTGGTTGAGCTCGAAGGCGCTGCTGCCGTCTCGGCGGCTGACCGGCTTGATCCAGGTGTGCTCGGGCACGACCCCGAGGGCCGGGTCGCCCCGGCGCGCTCGGCGGCCCATCAGCCCCGCTCCCCGCTGAACGGCGCCGCGGGCCGCGGCGGGCGGACGGGCGGCGGCGAGACGGGCGACGGCCGGCTGTGCGCGAGGCGGCGCACGAGCGCCTGCGCCTCGCGCTCGGCGGCGTGCACCAGGGGGAGGCCCAGATACGGGGGCGTCCCGGCGGACGGATACCATCGTTCAGACATCGCTCCTCCTTCGTGGTCCGCACCCGGTGGGTGCGGGCGTGATGGGGCGGTGAGCAGGCGCCGGCCGTAGCCACGGCCGGCGCCTGCGCCTTCGCTGTGGGGCGGCCGGCGCCCCTGGCGGCCCGCGCGCACGGGCGAGCCCGCTCACGCGCCTCGCCCTCCCTCGCGCAGGGCCAGGACGTCGGCCTGCCGGATGCGAAGCAGGCCCTTTCGGCCGATCCGCGCCGCCGGCAGCGCCCCGCGCGCGACCTCCCGGCGGATCGTCGAGGCCGAGACGCGAAGGAGCGCCGCCGCCTCGTCGGTGGTCAGCAGCCGGCCGGGATCGGTGTCCATCGGTCGGGTCATCGGATTGCGTCCTCCTCCTGTACCCGAACATGTGTTCGGGCGCGGCACGCTATCACGACTCCCGGACGCAAAATCCCTGCTTACGCGTACCTTCTGCTTTCGCCTGTCCCGGGCGCAGCCGGTGGGTCGGGGCGGGGTGGCGCGCCCCGCCAGCGCCCCGCTAGAAGCCCTCGATCGGGCGGTTCCAGAGGTGCCAGCGGCGCCAGCGGTGCGAAAAAGTGCTGCAAACGCGCCACTGGCCGCCCCCGCCGCAGGAGCACGCGGACGTAGGACGTTGGGCGTGTCCTGCAGGTCGGGGCGGCCAGATCGCCCTGACCACGGCGATCTCGCTCTCACACTGAGACGGTGAGAGGGGCCGCGCCCCGCCAGCGCCCCGCTCGGGAGCAGGTCGGCGCGAGCGCTCTCACTGACAGATGCGCGGTTGCTAGCGTCGCCGGCGCCGGGGTCGGCAGACGTCGGGCGCGTTCGCGGTGAGACCTCAGGTGACACGCGCGCTCCTCGCTCATCACGGCGTCCTGTTCCTCGACGAGGTCTGCGCGTTCGCCCCGTCCGTCCTGGACGCCCTGCGCCAGCCGCTCGAGGAGGGGCGCATCGACGTGACCCGCGCGATGGCCAGCGCCCGCTTCCCGGCGCGCCCGCTGCTCGTGTGCGCCGGCAACCCCTGCCCGTGCGGCTTCGACGGCGACCCCGTCCGCCGCTGCGTCTGCCCGCCCGGCCGCGCCGAGGCCTACCGCGCGCGGCTCTCGGGGCCGGTGGCCGACCGCATCGACCTGCACGTCCAGGTTCCCCGCCTCGACCGCGACGAGCTGATGGGGCGCTCCGAGGCGGAGCCGAGCGCCACGATCCGGGCGCGCGTGACGGCCGCCAGGTCGCGGGCGGTCGCACGGGGCCAGCTGCGGCCGAACGCCGAGCTCGGCCCGCGCGAGGCGCGCGCTGCCGCCGGTCTGGAGCCGGCGGCAGCCGCGCTCCTCGAACGGGCCGTGGACCGCCTCGGGCTCTCGGCGCGGGTCCACGACCGGCTCCTGCGGGTCGCACGGACGATCGCGGACCTCGCGGACGCCGACCGCGTCGCGGCCGAGCACCTCGCCGAGGCCATCGGCTACCGCGAGCCGCCGGCCGGGGGCCCGGTGCCGTGAGCGCCGCGCCGGAGTGGCCGGTCGGGCTGGCGCGCCTGGCGCAGGCGCTCGGCCGCGACCTGCAGCGGGCCTCCCGCGCCGTGGGCGGACCTGAGGCCCTTTGGGGCGCCGGCCGGGCGCGTCTCGGCGGCGCGCTGCGCCTCTCGGGGGCGGAGCTCGAGGAGGCGCTGCGGCTGCGCGCCGCGATCGACGTGCCCGCCGACGTCGCGCGCCTCGCCGACGCCGGCGTCACCGTCGTCGGGTTGCCCGACGTCCGGTACCCGGAGGGCCTCCGGCAGCTCCCGGACCCGCCGTTCTGCCTCTTCCTCCGGGGCGGCGGTGCCGACGCGGGGCTGGCGCGGCTCGCGGAGGGGCCGGCGGTCGGCGTCGTCGGGAGTCGCCGGGCGACGGCCGCGGGGACCGCGCTGGCACATCGCCTCGGCGCCGACCTGGCCCGGCGCGGCGCCGCCGTGGTCAGCGGCCTCGCCCACGGCATCGACGCCGCCGCGCACGAGGGCGCCCTGGCGGCCGGCGGCTGCACCGTGGCGGTGCTCGGCTGCGGCGTGGACGTCCCGTATCCCCGCCGCAATCGCGATCTCGCGCGGCGGGTGGCGGCGTCCGGTGCGCTGGTGTCGGAGTTCTGGCCCGGGACGCCTCCGGCGCCGTGGCGGTTCCCGGCGCGCAACCGGATCGTCGCCGGGCTGTCCGGTGGGGTCGCCGTCGTCGAGGCCGGCGTCCGCTCCGGTGCGCTGATCACCGCCGACTTCGCCCTCGAGCTCGGCCGGCCGGTGCTCGCGGTGCCCGGCTGGCCGGGGGCGCTGGCCTCCGAGGGATGCAACGGCCTCCTGCGCGCGGGCGCCGCCCTGCTGGAGACGGTCGATGACGTCGTCGCCGAACTCGCGGACGCGCCATGGCGGCCTGCGGGCGACCCGCAGGCCGAGGCCGTCCCCGACGGCCTTGCGGCGCAGGTCCACCGGTGCCTGGCGCACGAGCCGATGGACGCCGACGCCCTCGCCGAGACGCTCGGCGCCGACCCGGGTGAGGTTGCGGGAGCGCTGGCGCTCCTCGAGGTGGAGGGACTCGCGGTCCGCGGCGAGGGGCGCCGCTACTGGGCCACGCCCACGCGGGTCCGACGGGAGGGGTGCTAGGTCGTCGGCGCGGGATAGACCCAGAGGGCGCGGACGACCCCGTCCGGGGCCACCTCGGCGCGGAGGCGCGTGACCGGCCGCCGGTGGCGGTCGTCGCGTCCGGCGACCAGGCGCCAGAAGGCGCCCCCGCGCCGGGCGTGCGGGTAGAGCGACCTCAGGCGCGTGAGCGGCTCGCCGGGCGCCAGGCCCTTGGTGGTGCGCCAGCCGGCGCCGGTCAGGCGGATCCAGCGCACCGACGAGGTGGCGTCGCAGGGGCGGGTGCCGCCGCGCACGAGGGCCGCCGCCCCGATGGCGTCCCACCGCACCAGGCACACCCCGCGGCCGGGGGTCAGGGACGTGGGGGCGCCGAGGATCCGGGTGCCGTCGGCGAGGGGCTCCTTGCGGGTGCGCCACCCCGCCAGGCGGGCGGCGCCGTCCGGGGCGACCAGCAGCGACTGGACCGGGGCGACGCCGGCGGTGCGGGGGGCGGGCTCCGGGACGCCGGCCGACCTGAGCATGCCGCGCCACAGGGTCAGGACCTTCCGGGCGTAATCCGGACCGGTCGCCCAGTTGCCGTTGCCCATCGACTCCCACAACGCGGCCCGGCCGGCCGGCTGGACGCGGGCGAAGCGGGCGTCGGCGAGCGGGCGGGCCAGGGCCGCGGGGGTCGCGCCCGGCGCGCCGTACGCGTAGAGGTGCTGGATCTGGGCCCGGACGCCGAGGGCGGCGCTCGGGAAGGCCAGCCCCCGCGGGCAGTTGTCGCACGCTCCGAGGCCGGAGAAGTTGAGGTCGCCCGGCTTCACGATCCCCCCGTAGCGGAGGTAGCCGGTCTCCAGCATCGACTGGGCGAACGCGATGTCGCCGCGGACGCCCTGGGCGGCGCCCTCGTCGATGAAGAGCCGGGCGAGATCCGCGACCGCGACCGGGCTCGTCGAGGTCACGCCGGAGGCGGCGTACCAGGCGGACAGCTGATCCGCGGTCATCGCGGAGACGCCGAGGACCGGTGTGCCCGCCGCCGCCGCAGGCGACGACGGGGCGGTCGGCGACTGCGCGGCCGCGACCGGGGCCACGATGCCGACGGCCGCCAGCGCCGCGAGGGCGGCGCCGCGGCGGGGGAGGCGGCGGCTCAGCGGGTGGGCGCGCGCCGGCGGCTGCCGCCGCTCGGGTGGTCCGCGCCGTAGGCGCCGAGGATCTCCTCGGCGAGGTCCGCGACGGTGCGCCGCAGGGCGACCGGCTCGAAGAGCACCGCCTCGCCCTGGTACTTCAGGAGCTCCTTCACCAGCCACTCCTCGCTGGCGTACGGGATCTCCACCAGGACGGAGCCGTCGGCGAAACGCTCCCGCGAGCGGTGCTTCTCGAGCATCCACCGCGCCAGGCCGGGATCGCACCACACCGACGCGCTCTGGGCGACCGTCTCGCCCGGCTGCGGGTGCGCGCCCCATGGCAGGTACGGGCCGGACGCCTCGATCTCGGCGCGCCGGCTGAACCGCTCGTCCAGGAGGACGGCGCTGCGGATGCGGTCCAGGCGGAACGTCCGCTGGGCCTCCGCGCGGCGGCAGTAGGCCACCACGTACCAGGCGTCCTGGGCGTTCACCAGCAGGTGGGACTCGATCCGGCGCTTCGTGATCGCCCCGCGCGACTCCGTCCAGTAGTCGATCTCCAGGACGCGGTCCTCGCGGATCGCCTGGCTCACCGCCGCGGCGACGCCGGTGTCGGCCACCTGGGCGCGGCCCAGCTCGACGGTGGGCAGGCTGTCGGCGCCGATCGCCGCCTCCAGCTTCGCGCGGACGCTGCTGAGCGAGGTACCGGCCTCCACCGGGAGGCGGTCGCCGATGAAGTCGAGGGTCCACAGCAGCGCCTTCGCCTCCAGCGGCGACAGGCGGGCCGGCCGGGCGAAACGGTCGCCGTACGTCTCCTTCAGGACGGCGACGGTGTCGCCCTCCAACTGGGCGTACAGCGCGTAGCAGCCGCCGCCGAAGTTGATGAGGTTCAGCAGGCCGATGTCGTCCTCGAGCACCTTGCGGTCGAGGTTGAGGGCCTCGCGCAGCTCGGAGACCGGGATGTGGGCCTCCGGGGAGTCCCCGCACGCGGCGAGCAGGCGCGTCATGAGCGCCAGGAGGCGGGCGAAGCGCTCCGCCGGCACCACGCGCTCCGGCGTGCCCTGGGCGCTCGCCGACGGCGCCGACGGCGCGGCGGCGGCGGCGCCGCCCGCGGCGCCCGTCGCCGGGGTGCCGGGCTCGTCGTCGGCGCCGGCCGCGACGGGCGGTGCGTCGGTGGGCGGGGCGATCCGCCCCCCGCCGCCGACCTGGTGGCGGTCGGCGACCAGCTCCAGGGCGTTCACGAGTGCCTCGCCGAGTTCCGCGGGCTCCAGCACCCGGGCCTCGGCCCCGAGGCCCAGGATCCAGGCCACCAGCTCGTGCTGGTTGCCGTAGGTCGTGGTGTAGACGCCGGAGCCGTCGGCGTTGATCCGGGTGGTGCCGTGGGCGCCGAACATCTGGTCGACCCACCAGGCGATGGTGGGGGTGAGGGCGACCGTGGCCGTGCGCGCGTCGCCCTCGAGCTGCCACGGCGCGCGGTCGCGGTACCGCGACAGGTCGAAATCCTGGGGCGCCGGGAAGTCGTGCTCCGCGCGGGTCTTGAAGGTGATGCGCCCCTCGATGCGCGAGAGCCGGAAGATCCGGGTGTCCTCGCGCTCGTGGGAGAAGCCGACCACGTACCAGTTCCCCGCCGAGTAGAGCAGGGAGTAGGGGTCGACCTCACGCTCAGAGGTCTCGTCGCGGCCGATGGAGTAGTACGTGAAGCGGATCGTCTTTCGCCGGCTGATCGCCGACTCGATCTTGGTGAGGTGCGCCGCGACCTCCGGGCCGTAGTCGCCGCCGAGCAGGTTCACGGAGACGGTGCGGGCGGCGTGGTCGTCGAGCGGGCTCGGGCGGCCCAGGGTGAGGTGCTGCAGGGCCAGGCGGAGCGGCTCGGCGTAGGCGAACTGCCCCTCCAGCAGGTACAGGCAGGTCTGCAGGGCGGAGAGCTCCGCCGGGTCGAAGTCGAGCTCCGGCAGGTAGTAGTTCTCCGGCGGCAGCGCGTAGAGGTCGCCCTGGAACGGGTCGTCGCCGGGACGCTCCACCGCGAGCCGCAGGCCCATCGACTCGATCTCGGCCCGGTCGGCGTAGAAGCGGCGCAGGAAGGCCTGCTCCGTCATGCCGCCGTACCCCTCCACCGCCTCGTGGATCTCGTCGGCGGTGACCGGCCGCTGCTGCGACATCAGGAAGGCCACCAGGGAGAGCTGGCGGACCAGCTTGTCGTCGTCTCTCATCGCCATGAACGGACCCCCGGAACCCCCTTCTGGAAGGGGTGGATGATAGCCCAGGCGCCTCCGCCGGGCCGTCGCGCGCGGGCCGGGAAGGGCGCACGGAGCGGGGAGCAGGGGCGGACCGTCACGGGCCCTCCCCGGCGGCGGGCGCGGGCTCGGCCCGGGCGGCCATGAGCTCCCGGTGGGCGGCCCCGGAGACCGCGAGCTCCAGCGGCACCAGCAGGGCCACCGGCACCAGCGCCCACGCCATCCCGGGGGCGAGCACCGCGGCGGTGCCGAGGCCGCCGGCCATGCCGGCGAGGATCACCCCGAGCTCGTTGCGGGTGACCGAGCCGGCGTCGTCCGGGTCGACCCGTGCGTGCAGCGCCAGCGCCACCGCCGCGCCGACGGCCATCACCGCGAACGCCCCGGCCACCAGCGCCGTCAGGAGCATCGCGGCGGCCAGCGCGATCGCCGCCCAGAGCACACCGTAGCGCCGCCCGGCGGCGCCCAGCATCACGATGGTCGTGGTCTTGGGCGGGCGGGCGAGGCTGTCGGGGACCCGGTCGAGGTAGTGATGCATCATCAGCATCGCCACGCACGTCGCGGCATGGGCGATGCCGGCCAGGGCGACGCCGCCGGTCAGCGTCCCGGTCTGCAGCACGTACGCGCCGGAGACGCACGCCCACGCGCACCCGAAGGCGATCGCCTCGCCCGTGAACGGCCGGTACGCCGCCCGCACCGGCGGCAGCGTGTAGAGGATCGCCCCCAGGATCCCGAGGCCGCCGTAGAGGGCCAGCACCCAGCCCCACGTCAGCGCCGCCGCCACGCCCAGCGCCGCGGCCGCCAGGGTCGCCGCCACCCCGATCGCGACGAGCGCCCGCGGTCCCAGCAGCCCCGACGCGATGACCTTGCTGCCCCCGCTGATCACGCGGGGCGAGGGGTCGCGGTCGGTGCCGGAGCGCCAGTCGGTCACCTCGTTGACGCAGTGGGCCACCAGCCCCTGCACCAGCACGCCCATCAGCACCGCCACCAGATAGCCCGGGACGGAGATCCCGCCGTCGTCGGCCCACGCCATGGCCGTGCCGAGCGTGATCGCGGTGTACGACCACAGGAGCACCGGGATCACGCGGATCTCGAGCCAGAACCCGAGGAGCGCACGGCGGACGGTCATGGTCCACCCTACCCCGATGCGGGGCCGCGGCGCGCCCCGGCCGGGCCCTCCTCCGGGGCGCTGCTACGCTGCGCGCCGATGCCGGTCTTCCAGCACGTCCACCAGCTGCCCACCGAGGACGAGCTCGCGCAGCTCGTGGGCGCGGCGACCCCGCACTTCGCGTTCCAGATCCGGGATCGCATCGCCCGGTACGCCGCCTCACTGCCGCCGGACCATCCGCGCCAGGCGGAGTTCCAGGCGCAGCTCGCGCGGCTCGATCAGCTGGGCTACGGCGGCGAGTCCGGCGGAGTCACCCGGCCGGATCTGCCCCCGCGGGAGCCGCTGGCGCGGCTCCACCCCGAGGGCTGACCACCAGGGCCTGCCGCAGCACCACGCTGAAGATGCGGAGGATGCGCGCGGTCGCGCCCCACACGTCCTCGCCGCCCAGCGGGTAGCGCAGCGCCAGCGGCGCCGGGTCGGCCGGGAGCACGGCGTCGGCACGGAGCACCTCGGCCACCGGCACGTGGAACGCCCGGGCCACCTCCGCGTCGCTCGGGACGGGCTCCCAGCGGCCCTCCAACAGCGCCACGAACGGCCGGATGATGAAGTTGGAGGCCATCGTGTGGACGTCGTCGAGCTCGCCGACAACGCGCAGGGCCGCGCGGGGCAGCCCGACCTCCTCCTCGGTCTCCCGCAGCGCCGCGGCCTCCGGCGAGGGGTCGCCCGGATCCACGACGCCGCCCGGCAGGGAGATCTGGCCGGGGTGGGTGGGCATGTCGTCGCTGCGCTTCGTGAGCAGCAGGCTCGCCTGGCCGGCGCGGTCGGCCAGCACGATCAGCACCGCCGCGCGCCGCCCCGGCCCCGGCAGCGACGCGGGCTCGCGGTCGCGGAGGACGTGCGCCAGCGCGTCGGCCAGCGCCGCCGCCCGCGGCACGCGCGGCGACGGGGGCGTGGGGGCGGCCGGGGACACGAAGCACGAGTGTGGCACAGTCCACCCATGGCCCCGATCGACCACGACGCCGCGGTGCGCGACCTCGT
>OEIU01000496.1_pt1 | contig 36070 bp, 32 predicted proteins | sample 1539221 | NCBI WGS metagenome assembly OEIU01 (sample SAMN03792071, study PRJEB22550) | activated sludge metagenome | feature: wastewater treatment plant; material: activated sludge; isolation source: Wastewater treatment plant of a petroleum refinery complex | place: Argentina: Zarate | collected...
GATCGCCGTCGAGGCGATGGCGGCGCGCGAGCCGGCGTCGTTCGACGTCGTGAGCTGCATGGAGATGCTCGAGCATGTGCCCGACCCGGGCTCGGTGATCAGCGCCTGCGCGGCGCTGGTGCGGCCGGGCGGTCATCTGTTCTTCTCGACGATCAACCGCAATCCGAAGGCGTTCCTGTTCGCGATCGTCGGCGCCGAGCATCTGCTGCGGCTGCTGCCGCGCGGCACCCACGAATACGAGAAGTTCCTGCGCCCGTCGGAGCTGATCGGCGCGGCGCGGGCGGCCGGGCTGCAGTCGCTGGCGCTGACCGGCCTGACCTACAACCCGCTGACCCGGGTCTACCGGCTGGTCGACGACGACGTCAGCGTCAACTACCTCGCGGCATTCGTCAGACCCGAATGAGCAGCATCGCCGACCGCTGGCCTCGTCCGCGTCCCGATGCGGTGTTCTTCGATCTCGACGGCACGCTGGCCGATACCGCGCACGACCTGTCGGCGCCGATCAACGCGATGCGCATCGAGCAGGGACTGGCGCCGCTGGAGCTCGCCGACCTGCGGCCGTTCGCGTCGATGGGCGCACGCGGCCTGATCGGCCGCGGACTCGGCGTGGCCAACACCGATCCGCGCTTCGCGGACCTGCGCGACGAGTTCCTGCGCCGATACGAACAGGCGATGGTCGTGCACACGCGGCTGTTCGACGGCATGCCGCAGTTGCTGCAGAAGCTGGAAGAGGCCGTCATCCGTTGGGGAGTCGTCAGCAACAAGGTGGAACGATACGTTCGGCGCATACTCGACGAACTCGAACTGGGCGGGCGCAGCGCGGTGGCGATCGGTGGCGATACCACCGGGCATCCCAAGCCGCGCCCCGAACCATTGCTGCTGGCCGCGCGGCTGACCGGCGTGGCGCCGGCCCGCTGCGTGTACGTCGGCGATGACCAGCGCGACGTGGCGGCAGCCCATGCGGCCGGCATGGCGGCGGTGGCCGCCGCCTACGGCTACAGCGGCGACGAATCGCCGCCGGCCGCCTGGGGAGCCGACGCGCTGATCGAAACGCCGCAGCGCCTGCTCGATCTGCTGATGACCGGATGAACACCGCCGGGCGCCGCCCGGGCACAATGGATGGACACCGTTCCGTGGAGGAGACCCGCATCGTGTTCCTGAACCGCCGCAACCTGCTGCGTCTTGCCGCCGTGACCGCCGCCGGCGCCGCCGTGCCCGCGTTCGCCGCCTACGATTCGATCCGCGTGATGATCGGCGCCAACCCCGGCGGCGGTTACGACCAGACCGGCCGCAGTCTGGGCGCCGCGATGATCGCCTCCGGCCAGGCCAAGGCCGCCACCTACGACAACAAGGGCGGCGCCGGCGGCACGATCGCGCTGGCCCAGTTCGTCAACTCCGAGAAGAACAATCCGGCCGCGCTGATGGTGGTCGGCTCGGTGATGGTCGGCGCGATCGAGAGCAACAAGCCGCCGATCACGCTGAAGAACGCCACGCCGATCGCGCGGCTCTATGCCGACACGATGATCGTCGTCGTCGGCGCGGCCTCGCCGATCAAGTCGATCGCCGACCTGACGGCGCGGCTCAAGGCGAATCCGGGCGCGGTGTCGTGGGGCGGCGGCTCCAAGGGTTCGGTCGACCACACGCTCGCGGGCCTGTACGCGAAGGCGGTCGGGGTCGATCCGCGCAAGGTCAACTACGTGCCGTTCTCCGGCGGCGGCGAGGCCTCGGCGGCGATTCTCGGCGGCCATGTGACGGTCGGCCTGGCCGGCGTCTCGGAGTTCCTGCCGTTCGTGAAATCCGGCAAGATGCGCGCGCTGGCGGTGTCGGCCGACAAGCCGATCGAGGGCATCGCACCGCTGAAGGCCCAGGGCGTCGACATCGAGGTCTACAACTGGCGCGGCGTCTATGGCGCGCCCGGCCTGAACGCCGAGCAGCGCGCCGCGCTGGTCGCCGCGGTGGTCAAGGCGACCGAGCACCAGTCCTGGCAGGACTCGCTGAAGAAGAACGAGTGGACGCCGTTCCTGCTGACCGGCGACGAGTTCGGCCGCTATGTCGACGGCGAGCATCAGCGGATGGGCGCGATCCTGCGCGATCTCGGCGTCGCCAAATGACCGGCGGCGCTCGCTGAGCCCATGCAGATCCGTCCCAACGTGGTGGTCGGCATCGCGGTGCTGCTGGCGGCGGCGTTCTTCGGTGCCGGGCTGACCTCGATCGACGACCAGGGCGGCTATTCGGGCCTGTCGCCACGTTTCCTGCCGATGCTGGTGACGATCGGTCTGGCGGTGTGCGGCCTGCTGCTGCTGACCCGGCCGGCGAGCGTGCCGGCGCAGGCCGAGGACAGCGGCGGACGGCCGGTGCGGCTGAGCGGCCTGGGCTGGCTGCTGGCCGGGCTGGTGCTCGATCTGGCGCTGATCGGCTCGCTGGGGTTCGTGCTGGCGAGCTGCGTGCTGATGGTCTGCGTCGCGCGCGGCTACGGCAGCCGCCGGCCGCTGCGCGATGCGCTGGTCGCGCTGCTGCTGACGTTGCCGGTCTGGGCGCTGTTCTCGAAGGTGCTCGGTCTGTCGCTGCCGCTGCTGCCCGTGCTCGGCATCCAGTAGCGGCACGAGGAGAGGCGCGACGATGGAGACATTCACCGCCCTGCTCGGCGGCTTCGCCGAGGCGCTGACACCGGCCAAGCTGCTGTGGGCGCTGGTCGGCTGCTTCATCGGCACCGCGATCGGCGTGCTGCCCGGCATCGGGCCGGCGCTGACGCTGGCGATGCTGCTGCCGGTCACCGCGAAGGTCGATCCGGCGTCGGCGCTGATCATGTTCGCCGGCATCTACTACGGCGCGATGTTCGGCGGCTCGACCACGTCGATCCTGATGAACACGCCCGGCGAGTCGGCGACGATGGTCACCGCGATGGAGGGCAACACGATGGCCCGCAACGGCCGCGCCGGCCCGGCGCTGGCCACCGCGGCGATCGGCTCGTTCGTCGCCGGCACGATCGCGACGGTGCTGCTGTCGTTCGTCGCACCGGCGGCCGCCGAGTTCGCGCTGAACTTCGGGCCGGCCGAGTACTTCATGATCATGGTGCTGGCCTTCACGACGGTGTCGGCGGTGCTGGGCTCCTCCACCTTGCGCGGCCTGACCAGCCTCGCGCTGGGGCTGGGCATCGGGCTCATCGGCATCGAGGCCACGTCGGGGCAGACCCGCTACTCGCTGGGCATCGCCGAGCTGTACGACGGCATCGACATCGTCGTGGTCGCGGTGGGTCTGTTCGCGGTCGCCGAGGCGTTGTACGGCGTGCTGTATCACGACAGCGACGGCACCATGAACCGGCTCACGCAGGTGAAGATGAACGCGGCCGACTGGCGGCGGTCGATTCCGGCGTGGCTGCGCGGGTCGGCGATCGGCTTTCCGTTCGGCCTCATCCCGGCCGGCGGGGCCGAGATCCCGACCTTCCTGTCGTATGCGGCCGAGAAGCGTTTGTCGGCCCACAAGGACGAGTTCTCGTCCAACGGCGGCCCGGGCGCCATCGAGGGGGTGGCCGGGCCCGAGGCGGCCAACAACGCGACGGTCACCGCGTCGCTGGCGCCGCTGCTGATCCTCGGCATTCCGGTTTCCAGCACCACCGCGATCCTGCTGGCGGCGTTCCAGAACTACAACCTGCAGCCGGGGCCGGCGCTGATGCAGACCTCGGGCCCGCTGGTGTGGACGCTGATCGCGTCGCTGTACGTCGGCAACGTGATGCTGCTGGTGCTGAACCTGCCGCTGGTCGGCATGTGGGTCAGAGTGCTGCGGATCCCGACACCGCTGCTGCACGGCGGCATCCTGATCTTCTCGACCTTGGGCGCCTACAGCCTGCGCCAGTCCTGGTTCGATCTGCTGCTGCTGCTGCTGATCGGGCTGCTGGGAGTGGGCATGCGGCGCTTCGGCTTTCCGACCGCGCCGGTGATCGTCGGCATGATCCTCGGGCCGATGGCCGAGAAGCAGTTGCGCAACGCGCTGGCCATCAGCCAAGGGGATTGGAGCGTGTTCGTCACCCAGCCGATCAGCGCGATCCTGCTGGCGGCGGTGATCGCCGTGCTGCTGATCCCGTGGCTGCTGAAGCGGCGCGCGCCGGCGCTGAACGCCGACGCGATCGACTGACGCCGCCGACAGGCGACGTCAGGCGGCTTTGCGGCTGCGCTGCTCGAATCGGTCGTTCGTCGGCCGGCTGCCGCGCGGCCCGCCGCGCTGATCCGCACGCTTCCCGCCGGCCGCTCCGACGCCGAAGCCGGGCTTGTGACCGAACCCGGGCTTGTGGCCAAAGCCGGGTTTGTGGCCGGCGCCCTTGCGGAATGCTCCGCCCCGGCCGTCCGAGGGCCGCTTTTCGATCGGCCGGAAGCTCGCCTCGAATCCTTCGATCGCCGACACCTGCACGCGGCGCCCGATGAAGTGCTCGATCCGGCGCAACGTGAACAAATCTTCACGGCCGACGAACGACAGCGCCTGGCCGCTCGCGCCGGCCCGCCCGGTGCGGCCGATCCGGTGCACGTAGTCCTCGGCGAACTTCGGCAGGCTGTAGTTGATCACATGGGTGACGCTGGCCACGTCGATGCCGCGCGCGGCCACGTCGGTCGCCACCAGCACCTTGCATTCGCCGCGGCGCAGACGGTTCAGCGCCCGGGTACGTTCGCGCTGGTTCAGATCGCCGTGCAGCGCATCGGCGCTGATGCCGGCATCGATCAGCTCGCCGGCCAGCTCCTCGGCATGCCGCTTGGTCGCGGTGAACACGATCGCCTGGCCCAGGCCGGTGTCGGACAGACACGCCTGCAGCAGCCTGCCGCGGTGCTCGGGGCCGTCGACGTACAGCACGTGCTGGTCGATCGCCTCCTCGCCGTTGTCGGCCGGCTGGCCGGCGACGTCGAGCCAATGCGGCTCGCGCAGCAGCCGCGACGCCAGGTCGCGCACGCCGCGCGACAGCGTGGCGCTGAAGCACACCGTCTGCCGTTCCCGCGGCAGCGCATCGGCGATCGCCAGCACGTCGTCGGCGAAGCCCATGTCGAGCATCCGGTCGGCCTCGTCGAGCACCAGCACCTCGACGCGCGACAGATCGACCCGGCCCTGGTCGAGCTGGTCGATCAGCCGGCCGGGCGTGGCGACCAGCACCTCGTGCGGCGCCGCCAGCCGGCGGTTCTGCGCGAAATACGATTCGCCGCCGGTCACGCAGACGGTGCTCAGCCGGGGCAGGCCGCGCGAGAACGCCTGCGCGCTCTTGGCGACCTGCTGCGCCAGCTCGCGGGTGGGTGCCAGCACCAGCACCCGCGGGCCGCGGCCCGGACGCCCGGGCGAGCTGGCCACCCGGTGCAGCGCCGGCAGCAGGAACGCGGCGGTCTTGCCGGTGCCGGTGGGCGCCGACGCGATCAGGTCGCGTCCCTGCAGCAGCACCGGGATCGCCTCGATCTGGACGGCGGTCGGCTCGGTGATGTCCAGACGGGACAGGGTGACGTCGAACGGGGATTGGATGCCGATATCGGCGAAAGAGGTCGGGGCGGTCATCGGGAACTCCGGATCGGTGAGCGAACCCGCCAGGCCGCGTTCGATCACGGCCCGGTGAGGGTCATCGGCGGCGATTCCGGCCCAGTCGCGTCCCGGCACGGACGTACGACGAAAGGGCGGCATCGATGCGCCAGGGGCGCCGAACGTTCCGGTTCAGCAGGCGGCGGATCGCAACAGCATCGACGCCAACCTGTGAAGACCGAACCGGCGGTTCGGCGGAGGGCCAGAGTTCGATGGAACCGGAGGACGCGGAGCCGTCGGGCAGGCGTCTACCGGACAGCCGGGACAAGCAAGCCTGCGATCATCGCATGTTGCGCCGCAAAAGTCGAGCGACGGTGCACACGAACAAACGGGGGGACCGAAGTCCCCCCGTCCGGCTGTCTTCTGTTGCCAGGCTCAAGCGGCCCCGTAGACCGGTTTTTAGGCGGCTACAGCAAATTGCTCATCGTTGGCATTTGCAGATTCGCTACCCTTACGGGGTTCGCCTTTCGAGTCGCCTGCTAGCCTTCTACGCCACGTCGAAGCCAGGTCACCCCCACCGGAGCGGTCTGTGCACGGGCCAAACCGCTTCGGTGGAGGTGGGCGGAATCGAACCGCCGTCCGTAACGCGCCCGGTTCGCCGGGATTACGACCATGCCCTAATGATGGGGCCTGATGCGTCCGGGTTCAAGCCCCGTCCATCGTCGCCCCCGGCGGGCGCCCCGGCCGCTCAATCGGTGATGTCCTCGCTGACCGGTTCCGGCAGCCGTTCGGCCAGCACCTTGTCGACGCGGTTCTTGTCCATGTCGAGCACCTCGAAGCGCCAGCCGAACGCGTCGAAGTTGTCGCCGGTCTTCGGGATGCGCGCCAGCGAGGTCATCACGAAGCCGCCGAACGTGTGGTAGTGGCCGTCCTCTTCGCCGGGCAGATCGCCCTCGATGCCCAGCGCCTCCTTGGCGCGCGCCACCGACACCGCGCCGTCCAGCAGATAGGACCCGTCCTTGCGCTGGACCACGTCGGAATCGCCACTGCCCTCCTGGCCCGAAACGTCGCCGACCAGTGCATCGGTCACGTCGTTCAACGTCACCAGGCCCTGCATCTCGCCGTATTCGTTGACGACCATCGCCATGTGCTGGCGGTGCTCCTTGAACTGGCCCAGCAGCTCCATCACCGTCAGCGAGTCGGGCACGTACAGCGGCTTCGTCAGGTGGCGGGCCACCTCGAGCTTGCCGTTGCCGAAGCCCTCGACCAGCATCGCCCGGGCATTGGCGATGCCGATCACGTTGTCCAGCCCGCCGCGGGTGACCGGGAAGCGCGAATGCGCGCGCTCCAGGATCACGTTGCGGTTGTAGATGTCGTCCTCGTCCAGGTCGAGGTAGGCGATGTCGGTGCGCGGCGTCATGATCGAGCGCACCCGCTCCTCGTCCAGGCTGAACACCCGGCTGACGATCTGCCGCTCGTGGCTCTCGAAGATGCCCGCCGACGCGCCCTGCTCCATCAGCACCTTGATCTCTTCCTCGGTGACCGGCGGCTCGGTCGATGCCCGGGCGCCGAACACGCTGAGCAGCCCGTCGGTCACCAGCGCCAGCAGCCGCACCAGCGGGCTGGCCAGCGACGCCAGCAGCCCCATCGGCCGCGCGACGAAACAGGCGATCGCTTCCGGATTGAGCAGCGCCAGCCGCTTGGGCACCAGTTCGCCGAACAGCAGCGACGCGGTGGTGATCGCCAGCACCACCAGCACGACCGCGACCCCTTCGGCATACGGCGCGATCGGCGGCCAGGAGGCCAGCCAGGCGGCCAGCGGCTTGGCGATCGCGGCCTCGCCGAACACCCCGGACAGAATGCCGATCGAGGTGATGCCCACCTGCACCGTGGACAGGAAATGGCTCGGGTGGTTGGCCAGCGCAAGCGCCGCCCGGGCGCCTGGCCGGTTCTCGTCGGCCCACTGCTGAAGGCGCGTCTTGCGCGACGACACCAGCGCGATCTCGGACATCGCGAAGACCCCGTTCAGCAGTATCAGGGCCAGCAGGAACAGAATTTCCATGGATTCACAGAATGGGACCGCGCGAGCAGCTTCGGGCGCCGCACCGGGCGGCGCCACGCGGGTTTCCGTCAGCTTGACCGGTCTGGTCAGGGGTCACTAGACTGCGCGCTCGCTTTCACCGATCACAGGCTGCGAACTGTCGTCGCAGCAAGGGCAGGAGACCATTGATGTCGAGATTCCGTACACTGGCCATTGCCGCCGGGCTGGTCGTTTCCACGGCAGTATTCACCAACAGCGCGTTTTCGCAAAACCTGTCGATCGCCACCGGCGGCACCGGCGGCGTCTATTATCCCCTGGGGGGCGGCTTGGCGGCCGTGCTGTCCAAGGTGCCCGGCATCCAGGCCACCGCGGAGGTCACCGGCGGATCGGTCGACAACCTGAAGCTGGTCGGTTCCGGCAAGCCTTACGTGGGTTTCACGATGGCCGACGCGGCGCTGGACGCCGCCAAGGGCGAGGACAAGTTCAAGAGCGGTGCGATCCCGGTGCGCACGCTGATGGTGCTGTATCCGAACCGCATGCACGTGGTGACGGTCGAAGGCACCGGCATCACGAAGATGGCGGACCTGAAGGGCAAGCGGGTGTCCACCGGTTCGCCCGGCAGCGCCACCGAGGTGATGGCATTCCGGGTGATCGAGGCGGCCGGCCTCGACCGCGACAAGGACATGAAGCGCGAACGGCTCGGCGTGGCCGAGTCGGTCAACGCGATCAAGGACAAGAAGATCGATGCGTTCTTCTGGGTCGGCGGGCTGCCGACGGCGGCGGTCACCGACCTGGCGAACACGCCGGGCACGACGCTGAAGATGATCGACCATGGTGACCTGGTGCCGAAGATGAACCAGAAGTACGGCAACCTGTACGTCGACGACGTGATCGGCAAGTCCGTCTACAAGGGCATGACCGCCGACAACCGGCAGGCCACCGTCTGGAACATCCTGGTCGCGCACCAGAACATGGACGAGACCACCGCCTACAACATCGTCAAGGCGGCGTTCGAGAAACGCGACGATCTGGTCGCCGTGCACAAGGAAGCCGAGAACTTCAAGCTCGAGAACCAGAAGGCCGCATCGTCGCCGATCCCGTGGCATCCGGGCGCGATCAAGTACTTCGCCGAGAAAGGTATCAAGCTCAATTGAGCACCGCCGGGCCGATCAGCGACGAGGCGCTGAAGAAGGCCGAGACCTACATCGAGGAGGAGGAAGGCGCGGCCAACAAGCTGGCCGGGCCGCTCGGCCTGTTCGTGACCCTGGCCGCGGTGGCGATGTCGCTGTTCCATCTCTACGCGGCCTATTCGATCGTGCCGACGCAGACGCTGCGTTCGGTGCACGTGGGTTTCGTGCTGTTCCTTTCGTTCCTGGCCTTTCCGATCGCCCGCCGGTTCCGCCACCGGGTGATGGTCTGGGACTGGCTGCTGGCGCTGCTGGCAGTGGCGACGATCGCCTACATGCTGCACGGCGGCGACGACTTCACCGATCGCAACACGTCGCCCGAGTTGTGGGACATCGTGTTCGGCGTCGCGCTGATGCTGATGATCCTGGAGGCGATGCGGCGGGCCAACGGCTGGGTGATGCCGGTGGTCACGCTGCTGTTCGTCGCCTATGCGTTCGCCGGCCCCTGGCTGCCGGCGCCGTGGACCCACAAGGGCTACGACATGGGCCGGCTGGTCGGCCACATGTACATGACCCTGGAGGGCATCTTCGGCGCGGCGATCGACGTGTCGTCGTCGCTGATCATCCTGTTCACGATCTTCGGCGCGGTGCTGCAGTTCTCCAACGCGGGCAAGTTCTACATCGACTTCTCGTTCGCGGCGATGGGCGGCAAGCCCACCGGCGCCGGCCGCACCGTGGTGCTGGCGTCGTTCCTGCTGGGCGGCCCGTCCGGTTCCGGCGTCGCGACCACGGTGACCTTGGGCTCGGTGGCCTACCCGATGCTCGCCAAGGTGGGCTACGAGAAGAACGCCGCCGGCGGGCTGCTGGCGGCCGGCGGGCTGGGCGCGATCATCTCGCCGCCGGTGCTGGGCGCCGCCGCGTTCCTGATCGCCGAATACCTGAAGGTGTCGTATCTCGACGTGCTGGTGATGGCGGCGATCCCGACGGTGCTGTTCTACCTGGCGCTGTTCCTGATGGTCGAGATCGATGCCCGCAAGTACCGGATGAGCGAGATCGCGATCGCGCGCGTCGAAAGCGTCTGGAAGCTGGTCCGCGAGTACTGGTTCCACTTCGCGTCGCTGATCTCGATCATCGCGTTCATGCTGCTCGGCTTCTCGCCGGTGCTGTCGGTGTTCTGGGCGACGGTGCTGGCGGTGCTGACCAGCTTCCTGCATCGCGACACCGCGCTGCTGCCGCGTGATCTGTTCACGAACCCCCAGGGGCTGTGGCGCGGCTTCATCGACTCGCGGCTGATCCGTGCGCTGCGCGAAGGTTCGATGGGCATGCTGAACGTCGGCGCCACCTGCGCCGGCGCCGGCATCATCGTCGGCGTCGTCACGCTGACGGGGCTGGGGCTGAAGTTCTCGTCGATCATCCTGGCCTATGCCGGCGGCTCGCTGCTGCTGACCGCGATCTACACCGCGCTGATCGTCTGGATCGTCGGCCTGGCGGTGCCGGTGACCGCGTCGTACATCATCTGCGCGGTGATCGCTGCGCCGGCGATGATCAAGCTGGGCGTGCCCGACTACGCGGCGCACATGTTCATCTTCTACTACGCGGTGCTGTCCGAGGTGTCGCCGCCGACCGCGCTGTCGCCGTTCGCGGCCGCCGCGATCACCGGCGGCGATGCGTACAAGACGACGTTGCAGAGCTGGAAGTACACGATGCCGGCCTTCCTGGTGCCGTTCATGTTCGTGCTCGACCCGGCGGGCCAGGGGCTGCTGCTGATGGGTTCGATCAAGAACCTGGCGAATGCCGACTGGCTGTCGATCGGGCTGGTCGCGCTGACCGCCGCGGCCGGCATCGCGGCGCTGGCCGGCGCCTGCCAGGGCTGGCTGCTGCGTCGCACCGGCGGCATCGAGCGCCTGCTGCTGGTGGTGGCCGGCCTGGCGCTCGTATATCCGACGCCGCTGGCCGACGTGGTCGGGTTCGGGCTGCTGGCGGCGGTGCTGCTGTGGCAGTGGCGTACCCGCCAGGCGAGCAGGGCCGCCTCCTAGCAGGGCCGCCTCCTGACGGCGGCGGCGCGAAGAAGCGGCCGCGCGACTTCGAACGGCTGCGCTACTTCGCCGGGGCGGGCGTACCGGCGCCGCCGGCCGGGGCCGATCCCGGCGTCGTTCCCTGCGGCGCGGACCCCGGCGAAGTGCCCTGCGGGGAACCGCCCGGTGAACCCTGCGGCGAACTGCCCTGCTGCGGCGACCCCTCGCCGGGCGGCATCGCCCGCACCAGCGCCTGCGCCAGCACCTCGGCGGCCTGCCCCAGGTTGGCCTTGGGATTGTCCTGGCAGAAGCGGTCGATCCAGGCAAGCAGCTTCTGCGGATCGGCCCCCTTCATGAAATCGACGTCGGCACCGCGGGCCACGCCGCTCAGATAGCCGAACAGCCACGGGCGCTCCCAGGTCGCGCCGCTGTCGCCCTTCTGACGTTCGGCGGTCCAGGTCTCGCAGGAGTTCGCGCCGTACACCACGATGTCGGCCTGCACGGACAGCGGCATCAGCAGGCAGGCCAGCGCCAGCAGCCGTCGGAGATTCATCATCATCGTCCCTTGAAGTCGGGTTTGCGTTTTTCCATGAACGCCCGCGCCCCTTCGCGGTAGTCGTCGCTGTTCATGCAGGCGGCCAGCGCCCGGTCGATCGACGGCATGTCGCGGGCGGCCGGTTCCTGCAGCAGCGTATTGACGGTCAGCTTGAGCGCCTTCAGCGTCAGCGGCGCGTTCTCGGCCACCATCGCCGCCCAGGCATCGACCTCGGCATCGAGCCGGTCGGGCGCGGCGACCTTGGCCACGAAACCCATCCGCAACGCGTCGTCGGCGCCGAAGATGCGCGCCGAGAAGAACAGGTCGAAGGTGTTCTGCGCGCCGATCACCGTCAGGAACCGCTGCACGCCGGGGGCGGCGTATCCGAGCCCGAGCCGGGCCGCCGGCATCCTGAAGCGCGCATCGGACGAACAGATGCGCACGTCGCAGGCGGCCGCCAGACCCAGCCCGCCGCCCATGCAGATGCCGCGGATCTTCGCGATCACCGGCTTGCTGCAGTTCACCGGCGCCTGGTAGGCGGCCTCGACCGCGCGGCTGTAGTCACGCTGTCCGTCCTCGGTGCCGCGGTTGGTTTCGAACTGCGAGATGTCGGCGCCGGAAACGAACGCCCGGTCGCCGTCGCCCTCGAGCACCACCAGCCGGACCGCCGGATCGGCCTCGAGCCGGGCAAGCTCCAGCGGCAGCGCACGCCACATGTCGACCGACATCGCGTTGAACTTCGCGGGATTGGAGAACACGATGCGCCCGACCGCACCCTCGCGCCTGACCAGTAGCTGAGCCAACCGTTACACCTCGACAGAATTCACCGTCACCGATCGTTCGTCGTCGCCTCACGCCGTCACCGCCGCCCGCCCGGCGTCAGCGGCTTGGCGGCGCCGCACGACCCGCTTCGCGCCGGGTGATCCAGATCGTGGAGGCCAGCACCACCAGACCACCGATGAGCGACGACTGACTCGGTATGTCGCCGAACACCAGGAAACCCAACGTCGCCGACCAGATCAGGTCGAGGAACTTGACCGACTGGGTCGACGAGATGTCGACGTTCTTGAACGAACGCGTCAGGCAGTAATGACCGGCGCTGCCGAGCATGCCACAAACCAGGAATCCGCCCCACTGCATCGCGGTCGGCCAGCTCCAGTGCATCAGCGCCATCGGCAGCGTGAACACCGATACCGTCAGCGCCTGCCACACGACGATGACCGACGCCGAATCGCGACGCGTCAGCGCCTTGGTGATGAGGAACGACGCGGCGAACATCGGCGCCGACGCCAGCATCACCAGGTTGTAGTAGCCGCCACCGCCGGAGCGCTTGGGCCCGACGACGATCAGCACCCCGACGAAGCCGATCAGCGCGGCGACCCAGCGCTCCCAGACCATCCGTTCGCCGAGCAGCCAGACGGCGCCTATCATCACGAAGATCGGGCCGGTGAAACCCAGCGCGGTCATGTCGGCCAGCGGCACGTGCGGCAGCGCGAAGAACCACAGCAGCAGACCGATGGTGTGGACGATCCCCCGCCACAACTGCCCGCCGAGCCCGTTGGGCCGATAGTGCGCCAGGCCGCTCCGGACGATCACCGGCAGCATCACCGCCAGGCCGAACAGATAACGCAGGAACTGCGCCTGGAACGGATGCAGCTCCATCGCCAGCAGCCGCAGGCTGGCGTTCAGCAGGCTGAAGATCATGCCGGCCGCCACCGCCCAGCCCAGCGCCCGAACCGCCGGACTGCCCCGCCGCAGGCTGTCGAGCACGCCCGCCACGATCGGCAGATGCGACCGCCAGCGATCTCCCGGCATGCGACTCATCCGGCGAGTATACCGGCGCGCTGGCGGGCCCGCCGCCGGGCACGTTCATTGCATGACAATCGCCAGGGCTTGCGGGCGGCCGTTGCGGTCTGCCCGTTGTGCCAGACGAAACGGCCGTATCGGCCCACCCTCCTCCCTCTTCTGCGGACCTTCGGGCCCGCTTTTTTTTGGGCGCCGCGGTCCGGGGCGCCGCGCGATCCGGCCGGCAGACCGGTAAATCCTGCCGGCAAGGATTGCAGCACCGGTCTGGCGTTGCTGCAACGACGTGAGCAGCGCCGTTCCGGCGGATCCGCTCCGTCTAGATCACCCCGCGCTCGCGCAGCCCGGCGATCACCGCGGCATCGTACCCGAGCGACGTCAGAATCTCGTCGGTATGCTCGCCGAGCATCGGTGCCCGCACCGGCCGCCGCGGCTCCCCGGCGCTCATCGACAGCGGCATGCCGGCCACCGGCGCCGGCCGCGGCAGGCCCGGAAAGTCGAGCGGCGTCAGCAGCGCCATTGCCGCCACCTGCGGATGATCGAGCGTCTGCTGCGGCCTGAGCACCGGGCCGCACGGAATCTTGGCGGCACCCAGCCGCTCGAACGCCTCGTCGCTGGTCCACTGCGCGCACCAGCGCGACATCCGCTCGCTGATCACCGCGGCATTCACGCCGCGCGCCTCGTCGTCCCGGAACCGCGGATCGTCGAGCCAGTGCGGCTCGCCCACCAGCCTGACCCAGCGCTCGAACAGCGGCTGGCTCACCACCTGCACCAGGATCCAGCCGTCGCGGGTCCGGAAGATGTCCACCGGCGCGGCGGTCTGGCCGCGGTTGCCGGTGGGCTCGCGGTTCGGCGCGGCCACGCCCTGCTCGATCAGCATCGGGTTGGCGAACGCCAGCGCGGTGCCGAGCAGCGACCCTTCGACCTTCTGGCCGCGCCCGCTGCGCTTGCGCTCCATCAGCGCGGCCAGGGTGCCGAACGCGCAGTGCATCGCGGTGCCGAAGTCGACCCAGTTGATCTGCGCCCGATACGGCTGATCGGGTTCACCGGTCATGTAGACCGCGCCCGACATCGCCTGCGCGACACCATCGAAACCGACGTGGCCCGACAGCGGGCCGACCGATCCGAATGCGGACGCGGTGGTCAGGATGATGTCGGGCTTCAGCGCGCGCAGGCTGTCGTAGTCCAGCCGCATCGCGCGCAGCGCCGGCGCCGACAGGTTGGCCACGACCACGTCGGCGGTGCGCACCAGCCGCTCGACGATCTCGCGCCCGTCGGCGCTCATCGGGTCGAGCGTCAGCGAACGTTTGCCGCGCGCCACCTGCAGGAACAGCGCCCCTATGCCCTGCTCGCCCAGCGGCGTCACATAGCGGTCCTCGCCGCCTTCGCGGCGTTCGACGCGGATCACGTCGGCGCCGAGGTCGCCCAGCATCGTCGCACAGTAGGGGCCGGCGATGTAGCGGCCGAAATCGAGCACACGGATGCCCTTCAGCAGGTCGGTCATGGTGATTCGTTCAGGGATGGTTCGTTCGGGATGGTTCGTTCATGACGATTCGTTCATGACGATTCGTTCACGACGCAGATGCCGGCGCCTGCCGGCACCGCACGAAGTTCATCGCCTGCATGCTCATCACCGTCTCGCCCTGCTCGTTCAGGGTCTCGAACAGCGAGCGGACCAGGCCGCGATCGGGCTTGCTGCGCGAACGGGTCGCCTGCAGCACCGTGGCGCGCACCGTCAGCACGTCGCCCGGCCGCACCGGCCGGATCCAGCGCAGCTCGTCTATGCCGGGCGATCCCAGGCTGGTGTCGCCATGCAGATAGTGGCCGACCAGCTCACGCATCATCATCGCGCTGGTGTGCCAGCCACTGGCGATCAGGCTGCCGTAGATCGACTGGCTGGCCGCCTGCGCATCGACGTGGAACGGCTGCGGGTCGTAGCGTTGCGCATAGCGCAGCACCTCGTCGCGATCGACGACGATGCGGCCGAACGACCACATCGACCCTTCCACGTAGTCCTCGAACCAATGGGGCGGTGCTGCCGCCCGGCCGTCAGTGCCCATCCCTCGCTCCATTCAACCCGGCGTAGCGGGTGCCTCGTTCCGTACCGGTCCGGCGCCCGGCATCGCCGGCAGGCCGCGCAGCCGCGGCTCGGCGCGCAGCGCATCGGCCAGCTCCCTGTGTCCGGCCTCCTCGCAGGCGCGCAGCAGCACCCAGGCCGGCAGATCACCCCGCGCGCGGCCGCCGCCCCCCCCCTGCACATCGTGCCGCAGCGGATGCAGCCAGCCAACCGCGGCCCGCGCATCGCCGGCGCGCAGCGCGCCGAACGCCCGCGCCATCGCCGGCACCACCGCGCCGGCCGGCAGCCGGCCGGCCGCCAGCAGCGCCTCGAGCGCGTCGACAAGCTGCTCCAGACGACGGTGGTCGCCGAGCGCGGCCAGCGCCATCGCGACGTGGCAGTCGGCGAACGCCAGCCCGGGTTGCGGAAAACGCGCCGCCGCATAGTCGCATACCGTCTGCCAGTCGCCGCGCGAGACCGCATGGCCCGACAGCTCGGCGCGCCACAGGAAGGCGGCGGCATCGGTCAGGATGTTGAGCTGCGGGCCGTCGCGGCCGGCCGGGTGAACCTGCGCCCGGTAGACGGCCCACGCTTGGTCGGGCTGGCCGGCACGCAGCAGCGACAGCGCCAGATGCCAGTTCAGATGCACGTTGAACTGCGCGTCCGCCGGATAGCCGGGCAGCCATTCGCGCAGGAAGCTCACCGTCGTGGCCGGATCGTCGACCTCGTACAGCAGGTGGGCATACGCATGCGCGCCGTGCGCATTGCGCGGCGCGAGCTCTAGCGAGCGCCCGATCAGCCGGCGGGCGCGGTCATGATCGCCGGCCTCGCCGACCGCGAACGCATGCAGCGACATGAACCAGCCGTCATCGACCCAGGCCGGCGCCAGCGCATCGAGGAAATCGCGCAGCTCGTATTCCCAGCCCGGGCGGCCGGAAAAGCCGAACAGGCCGAACACGTTGGTGCACGGCGCGACCACCATCGCATCGCGCGGGAACTCGGCCAGGTGCTCGCGGGCCGCGGCCAGCGCCTGCACCGGCCGGCCTTCGACGACCTCGGCGATCATCGCGACGTGCTGGCGTTCGCGCCGGCTCGACCCCTCCGCGCAGCGCCGGGCCACGGCCGACGCCTCGCGCGCCGCCGGCAGCTCGGCGCGCATCCACAGCAGCCGCGCCCGCGCGATGTGCGCCAGCGCGAAGTCCGGCTCGCACGCCAGCGCCTCGTCGAGCGCCTGCTCGGCGCCGACGTCGGCGGTCAGCATCGCCCGCACCGCGCGGCCGTAGGCATCGCAGGCAGCGGCGCCCGCCGACACCGGCAGGCCGAATTCATCGAGGCGGTTGACGGACGACAGGGGGGTCGGCATGTCGTCAATGCTAACCCGCCGCCCGGCGCTGCGCCGGCGGGTTCGCGGGAATCGCCGCGCGGCTTGGTGCGATGCGTCGTGAACCGGTATGTCCGGTGCCGTGGCCGATGACCGGCGGCCGCGAAGCTGAGCTACCATTCGCGCGATTCCAACGCCAACGGAGACGACGATGACCCCGCACAACCGAACCGCGATCGTGACCGGCGCAGGCAGCGGCGTCGGCAAGGCCAGCGCGCTGGCGCTGCTGGCCGACGGCTGGCGGGTGGCGCTGGCCGGGCGCCGCGCCGACGCGCTGGCCGCGACGATCGCAGCGGCGGGCAATGCCGGCGAACGTGCGCTGGCGATTCCGACCGACGTGTCGCAGCCCGATTCGGTGCGGGCGCTGTTCGACGCGGTGATCGCCAGGTGGGGCCGGCTCGACATGGTGTTCAACAACGCCGGCGTCAACGCACCGGGCATCCCGATCGACGAGCTGACGTTCGAGCAGTGGAAGAACGTCGCCGACATCAACCTGACCGGCGTGTTCCTGTGCATCCAGAACGCGTTCCGCGTGATGAAGGCGCAGACCCCGCGCGGCGGCCGCATCATCAACAACGGCTCGATCTCGGCCCATGCGCCGCGGCCGAACTCGTCGCCCTACACCGCGACCAAGCATGCGGTCACCGGCCTGACCAAGTCGGCCTCGCTCGACGGCCGGCCGTTCGACATCGTCTGCGGTCAGATCGACATCGGCAACGCCCGCACCGAGATGGCCGAGCGGATGGCGCGCGGCGTGCCGCAGGCCAACGGCACGATCGCGGTGGAGCCGCTGATGGACGTGCAGCATGTGGCCCAGGCGGTGCTGCACATGGCCAACCTGCCGCTGGAAACCAACGTGCAGTTCATGACGGTGATGGCCTCGAAGATGCCGTTCGTGGGCCGCGGCTGACGAGCCGGCGCGGCCGCCTTCCGGGACGGCCGCCTTCGGTGCGGGCGCAGCCTCCGCGGCCCCCGCCGCCTTCAGGCCGCTACGGGCAGGCTGCCGGCCGATCCGCCTGCGCTCACACGCCGGTGCCCGAGCGCCGCGCGTCCAGCGCGCGGTCGAGGAAGTCGAGCCGGTCCTGCCCCCAGAAGCGCTCGCCGTCGAGCAGGTAGGTCGGCGCGCCGAACACGCCGAACCGCTCGGCCTCGTCGCCGTATTCGCGATAGAGCCGCTGCACCGGCGCCGAGCTCTCGGCGGCCTGCAGCGCGCGGCCGTCGTAGCCGTTCTCGTCGGCGATCGCGATGCGCACCGCGGCATCGGCGGTATCGCGCTCCTCGGCCCACAGCGCGCGCAGCAGCGCATGCGACAGCGGCGCCGCATCGAGCCCGGCGAGCTGCGCGGCGATGACCATCCAGCCAGGCGGCTTGTTCCACCCGTCCGGCTTGCCGTCGGCCGGATAGTGGCGCGGCTCCAGGTTCAGCGGCATCCGCAGATAGCGGCGCCAGCGATCGAGCTCGAGCGCATGGTAGCTGCGGCGCGCCACCGGCCGGGTGCGCAGCGGAATGCCGCCGGTGCGCGGCACCACCTCCTGGAAATCATAGGGCTTGAGCACCAGCTTCACATGATGCCGGCGCACGATGTCCTGCTGGCGCGGGCCGGCGAAGTAGGCCCAAGGCGACGACAGGCTGTAGTAGCAGGAGACTTCGATCATGATCGCGGATAATGACGTGCACGGGCCGAGAATGGTACGCCGGTCCCTGTGTCATGCCGGTCCCTGTGTCATACCCGTCCCTGTGGTGCTCGTTCCCGTGATGCCCGTCCCTGTCATGCACGTTCCGCACGAGACTGCCCCGCCGTCCCGCACGAGGCCCGATCCGAGATGAACAGCGAAGCCGGAAACGGCACGGTCCCCGATGGCCTGACGGCCCTCGAACGACAGGTCGCGAGCGACCTCGCCCGGCTGAACCAGCCGGCCGCCAACTGGGTGCTGCCGCGCGAGGGCCAGGACGGCAATGCGCTGCTGGACGTGCTGGTGGTCGGCGGCGGCATGTGCGGCCAGACCGTCGCGCAGGCGCTGATGCGCGAAGGCGTGCGCAATCTGCGGGTCATCGATCGGGCGCCGTTCGGCGCCGAAGGGCCATGGGGCACGTTCGCGCGGATGGAGACGCTGCGTTCGCCCAAGCACCTGACCGGCCCCGATCTCGGCATCCCGTCGCTGACCTATCGCGCCTGGCACGAGGCGCAGCATGGCGCGGAAGGCTGGGCGGCGCTGCACAAGATCGACCGGCTCGACTGGCTGCGTTATCTGCTGTGGGTGCGGCGGATGACCGGCATCCCGGTGGAGAACGACACCCGGCTGCTCGAACTGTCGCCCGGCGCCGGGTACGCGACGGCGGTGATCGACGGCCCCGCCGGCTGCGAGCGCATCCACGCGCGCGAGGTGGTGCTCGCGCTCGGCCGCGACGGCAGCGGTGCGCCCCGCTGGCCGCGCTGGCCGTCGTTCGATCCGGCCAAACGCCACGGCCCGGTGTACCACTCGGCCGACACGATCGATTTCGCCGCGCTGCGCGGCCGCCGCGTCGCGGTGCTGGGCGCCGGCGCCTCGGCGTTCGACAATGCGGCCACCGCGCTGGAGGCCGGCGCTGCCGGCGCCGAGATATTCGCGCGGCGCAGCCAGCTTCCGCAGGTCAACAAGTCGAAATGGACCGCGTTCCCCGGCTTCCTGCACGGCTTCATGGCGCTCGACGATGCGCAGCGCTGGCGCTTCTACACCTACATCTTCGACGAGCAGGTGCCGCCGCCGTGGGAATCGGTGCTGCGCTGCGAGCGGCATGCGGGCTTCGCGCTGCACCTGGCCACGCCGTGGGACGACGTGCGCGCCGATGCCGACGGGGTCGCCCTGCTGACGCCGCGCGGCGAGCTGCGCTTCGATGCAGCGATCGTCGCCACCGGCTTCGACGTCGATCTGATCGAGCGCGAGGAATTCGCCGGCTTCCGCGATCGGGTGCTGTTGTGGGCCGACCGGATCGATCCGCCGCGCGCCGCGGCCCACCCGGAGGCCGCGCGTTTTCCGTATCTGGGGCCGGGCTTCGAGCTGATCGCCAGGGACCCGGCCGCCGCCGCGGGTCTCGATCGGCTGCGGCTCTTCAGTTGGGGCAGCACGATGAGTCACGGCGCGATCGCCGGCGACATCCCGGGGCTGGCGATCGGCGCGCAGCGGCTGGCGCGCGCGGTGGTCACGCGGCTGTTCACCGACGACGCCGAGCTCCACTGGCAGCGGCTGCTCGCCCACAACGAAGAAGAACTGCTGCCGACCCGCTGGTTCGTGCCGCTGGCCGAGCGGACCCGCTGACGGGGCACGCCGACCCGGCGATCGCCATCCTGGTGTGCTGTTCCGCCACCGCTCGAGCCCGCCACGGCCGGCCCGCGCGCGTTCGCCGCGCAAGGCCGCTCAGGACTGCATCAGTCCACCGTCGCCCCCGATGCCTTGACGACCTCGGCCCACTTGATCCGGTTCGTGCGCACCGTCTCGCGGAACTGCGCGAGCGTCTCGTATCGCGGCGTGTTGCCCGAATCGATCAGCTTCTGGCGGATCGCCGGCGTCTCCAGCGCCGCCTTGACCGCCAGGTTGAGCCGCTCGGCGATCTGCGGATCGAGCCCCTTCGGCGCGAAGATGCCGAACCAGGTGTAGTTGTCGAAGCCCGGCAGCGCCGCCTCGGCGATCGTCGGGATGTCGGCCACCGCCGACACGCGCTTGGGCGTCGTGACGCCCAGCAGCCGGACCTTGCCGGCGCGCCATTGCGCGAGCACCGTCTGCACCTGGTTGAAGATGCAGCACACCTCGCCCCTGAGCACCGCCTGCAGCGCCTCGGGCCCGCCCTTGTACGGCACGTGCACCATGTTGAGCCCCGCCTTCGCATTGAACTCGGCGAATGCCAGATGGGTGCCGGTGCCGTTGCCGGTCGATGCGTAGTTGTACTTTCCGGGGTTCGCCCGCACCAGCTCGATGAACTCCTTGACCGACTTCGCGTCGATGACGTCCGGGTTGACGGTCAGCACGTTCGACACGTCGACGACCGGCGAGATCGGCGTGAAGTCGGCCTCGACGTCGAACGGCAGCTTCCGGTACAGCGCCGCGTTGATGCCGTGGGTGGCGGCGGTGCCGAACAGGATCGTGTAGCCGTCGGGCCGGGCATGCGCGACATGCTCGGAAGCGACGTTGCCGCCGGCGCCGGGCCTGTAGTCGATGACGATGCGCGTGCCGAGCGCCTGCTCCATCGCCGGCTGAAGCTGCCGGGCGACCACGTCGACGCCGGAGCCGGCCGGGAACGTCATCACCATCGTGATCGGGTTGGCGGGCCAGGTCTGCGCGAGGGCTGCCGGCGCCGACAGCGCCGCGACGAACAGCAGAACGACGTGGGCAGGCAGCCGACGAAGCAGACGGCTGAACAGAACGGCCATCGCAGAACCCCCGTGCTTCAGATCAACGATCCAGGAAGTCTATCGGGGATCCGGCGACGGCGCAGGAACACAGGGGCCTGATCAAGGGAGAGTCCCCCAGGCACCGGCGCATGCATCAGGCGCGGCTGGAGGCCTTCGCAGCGTCGGCGATCACGCCTGCGGCAGCCAGCTTCTCGAGCGCTGCCTCATCGAGCGCGAGCTGCTCGCGCAGTACCTCGTAAGTATGCTGGCCCAGCAGCGGCGGCGCCATCCGGTAGCTGACCGGCGTCTTCGAGAAGCGCAGCGGACTGGCGACGCCGGGCGCCTTGCCGCCCAGCGGATGATCGATCGCGAGCCGGCTGCCGCGGAACTTCGCCTGCGGGTGCTCGATCGCCTGCGAGTAGTCGTTGATCGGGCCGGCCGGCACGCCGGCCTCGGTCATCAGTTCCTCCCACTCGGTCCGCGTCCGGCGGCGGGTCGATTCCGAGCACAGCTCGTGCATCTCGGCATAGTTGGCGATGCGGCCGGCATTGGTCGCGAAACGCGGATCGGTGGCCATCCATTCGAGCCCCAGCACCTTGCAGAACGCCACCCACTGCGACTGGTTGGCGCTGGCGACGATCAGATCGCCGTCGCTGGCCGGGAACACGCCGTACGGCGCGATGTTCGGCGACGCGGTGCCGGTGCGCGGCGGCACCTTGCCGCTGACGAAGTAGTTCGACAACTGGCCGGAGCTCAGCGCCAGCACCGTGTCGAACAGCGACAGGTCGATGAGCTGCCCTTCGCCGGTGTTGTTGCGATGGTTCAATGCCGCCAGGATCGCGATGCTCGAGTACATGCCGGTGAACAGGTCGACCAGCGGCACGCCGACGCGCTGCGGCCCGCCGCCGGGCAGATCGTCGCGTTCGCCGGTCACGCTCATCACGCCGCCCAGGCCCTGGAACAGATAGTCGTAGCCGGGGCGGTCGGCGAACGGGCCCTCCTGGCCGAAACCGGTCAGCGACAGATAGATGATGTCGGGCCGCACCTTGCGGATCGACTCGTAGTCGAGCCCGAAGCGCGCCATCGAGCCGCGCTTGAAGTTCTCGATGAACACGTCGCAATGCGCGGTCAGATCGCGCACCAGCCGCTGGCCTTCGGCGACGGTGATGTCGATCGCGACGCTGCGCTTGTTGCGGTTGGTGGACAGGAAGTACGCGGACTCGCGGGTCGGCTTGCCTTCGCCGTCGGCCAGCCACGGCGGCCCCCAGTGACGCGAATCGTCGCCGAAACCCGGCCGCTCGATCTTGATGATGTCGGCGCCCATGTCGCCGAACGTCTGCATCGACCACGGTCCGGCGAGCACCCGCGACAGATCGAGCACCCGCAGCCCTTGCAATGGTCCCGGCATTTTTGCTGAGTCTCCTTCACACGCACGTTGCCTGCGCCGCTACGGGCGCGGCCCCGATTCTAAAGCATGGTCCGTCGGGGCCACCGATGGTGCCGCCCGAGCTGTCCGCCGCCGGCGCACAAGACCCTTCGGGAACCGATCCGCCCGGCACGGTTTATCCTCCGCCGCACGATGACCGCTTCTGCTGCCCGCGCGACGCAACCGGCGGATCGCGCGATCCCCGCGTTCCTGTTCGCCTACCTCGTCATCGGCACCGGCGTCGTGCTGCTGATGGGAATCATGAACGAGCTGGCCGCCGGCCTGGCCGTGTCGGTCGCGCAGGCGGGACAGCTCGCCAGCGTGTCCGCCGTCGTGATGGCGGTCGGCGCGCCGCTGCTCGCCAGCATCACCTCGCGGATCGACCGGCGGCGGCTGCTGGTCGCCTCGCTGCTGCTGTACGCGCTCGGCCATCTGGCCTGCGCAGTGGCGCCCGGCTACCTGTCGCTGATGGTGATCCGCACGGTGGCGATGCTCGCGCCCGCCGTGTTCACGCCGCAGGCGGCCGCGACGATCGGCCTGATGGTGCCGCCCGAACGGCGTGCGTCGGCGGTCACCGCGATCTTCCTCGGCTGGTCGATCGCGTCGGTGGCCGGCATGCCGATCGGCAGCCTGATCGGCGCCCACATCGGCTGGCGGGCCAGCTTCGCCTTCGTCGGCATGCTGGCGGCGATCGCGACCGTCTGGGTCGCCCGGGTCACGCCTGCCGGACTGCGCGTGCCGCCGGTGTCGCTGGCCGCCTGGGGCCGGGCGCTCGGCGATCGCCGGCTGATGCTGGTGCTGGCGGTGACCCTGGCCTCGGCCGGCGCGCAGTTCGTGCTGATGGTCTACCTGACGCCGTCGCTCGCGATGCTGACCCGGGGCGGCCCGAACCTGATCGCGGCGCTGCTGGTGCTGTTCGGCATCGCCGGCGTGATCGGCAACACCTGGATATCGCGCCGGATCGACCGGCTGGGCACCGACCGGGCCGTGACCGCATGCCTCGCGCTGATGCTGACGGCGATGCTCGCCTGGGGCGCCGCCAGCCTGTCGGCGGCGCTGCTGTGGCCGACGCTGCTGATGGCCTGCATCGGCTGGGGACTGGGCTGCTTCTCCAGCAACTCCGCGCAGCAGGCCCGGCTGGTGGCCACCGCGCCGGCGCTGGCGTCGGTATCGATCGCGCTGAACACCTCGGGCATGTATGCCGGGCAGGCGATCGGCGCGACGGTGGGCGGAGCGACGCTGACCGCCGTTGGGCTCGGCGCCCTGCCGTGGGTCGCCGCGGCCGGCTTGGTCGGCGCGATCGCGTTGTCGCTGGCCGCCGCGCGACAGCCGGCGCGCGCGGTCGCCTGAATCCACCGGCGGATAGCACGCGCTCGTCCGATCCGTTCGGCGTGCCCGGATCAGGAACCGCGCAGCGCCTGCACGAAGAAAGCGTCGTCGCCGACCTGCCCGCCCTTCAGCAACACTTCCAGGCCTTCGAGCGCAGGCGGGCCGCCGACGATCCGGAACAGATGCAGGTTGCGCCGCAGGTCGCTGCCGAGCACATCGAGCGCATGCGCCCCGCTCGCGCGCAGCGCATGACTGGAGGTGTCGCCGCCGGCCAGCACCAGGCGGCGCAGCAGGCCGCCCTCCGCACGCAGGCGTTCCATCAGCCGCGCGAACAGGTGCCCGATCGATCGCGCCAGCCCGGCCTGGTCACGGCCGGTAGCGATGCGGGCCGCCGCGATCGACGGATCGGCCGGCCCGCGCGCGGTGTAGACCACGACGCTTCGTCCGGCGGCCAGCGCCTCGCGCACGGGCGCGGCAAGGATCGCCGCGGCTCTGTCGCCATCATCCGCTCCGCCCAGGCTCGACGGGTCGACGCGCAACGATGCGAATCCTTCCGCTTCGGCACGCGCGATCTGCAGGGCGGTGGCCGGAGAGGCGCTGCCGGCCAGCACCAGCAGGCGGTCGACTCCGGCGATCGCGGCAGCCGGCGGCGGACAGGTCGCGTATCCCTGCGCCGCCAGGTGTTCGCCCAGGCCGTGGGCGAAACCCTGGGCGGCCAGAGCGAACACCGGTCCGCGCATCGCCCTGCGCCAGATCAGCTCGCAGCCCCGCCGGAGGTCTTCGTGGGACAGCGCATCGAACACCACCGGATCGCCGCCGATCCGGTCCAGCAGCGCCTCGCACGCCGGCAACCCGGCCGCCAGCGCGACCAGGTCCAGCAGGGCCACGCGCTCCACACCCAGCGCCGCCAGGTGCCGGGCCAGCTCGGCCTCGTGCATCGGCGTGACGGCGTGGCGCGACATCGACGGATGCCGGTCCAGCCGGTAGACCTGGTCGCCCTGGCGGGCGAAATGATGGCCGAACGCCGTGTACCGGCCGAACTCCGGCACCGCCGCGAGGACCGGCACCGCACAGCCCGGCCAGTGACGCGCGGCCTCGCCCAAGGCCACCGCGAAGTTGCCGGCCGTCGGCGACGAATCGAACGTCGAACACAGCTTGTACTGGATCAGCCGCGGGCGCAGGCGGGCCAGCAGTCCGAAGGCCGGCCGCAGTTCATCGGCCATCGGCTGCGGCGCGAGCGACCGCGCGATGCCGGCGAACCCGACGACATCCAGCCCGGCGTCACGCACCGACTGCTCGTCGATGGCCGCCGCATCGAGGAAGAGGCGCGCCCGCAACCCGTGCCGCCGGAACTGCGCGAGATTGTCGGACGCGCCGGTGAAGTCGTCGCCGTAGAAACCTGCGAGCGGCCGAACGATGTGCGGTCCCGCGTCGGGGCGGCGATTCAATGACGCGCCTCGGTCGCGCCGAACGCGGTCAACGCCTGCGCGAGCGCCGGCGACCGCTGCGCGCGCACGACCAGCGGTTCGCCTTCGCGTGCGGCTGCCCAGGCCTCGTGCAGGCTCTGCACGCCGGCCGCGATGCCGCCCGGATGCGCGGCGATGCCGCCGCCGCATGCGTGGATCAGGTCCTGCGAACCCAGCGCTGCATGGGTATCGTGAACCTGCCCGGCCCATTGCCCGGACGAGAACACCGGCATGATCCGGCAATCGGGCGCGGGCGGCGCGAACATCGGCTGCAGGCAGGCGCGCGCCGAGGCGATCACCGATTCGTCCGATTCGCAGAACTTGTTGCGCAGGCCGTTCACGTGCAGATGATCGACGCCGGCCAGCCGCCAGAACTTCTGCCAGGCCACGTTGTCGAAACCGAGTATGGGGCAGCGGGTCAGTGCGCCCCAGCCGTTGCGATGGCCGTGGATCACGAGCTGCGCGTCGCGCCTGAGCGCGAGCAGCCCTGCCAGCCCGACGCTCAGCAGGCTCACCATGATGCAGGTGCCGCCCTGCGCAAGCACGAAATCGTGCCGGCGGCGCATCTGGTCCAGATCGCCGGTCACGTTGAAGGCATACATCACCTGGCGGCCCACGCGTTGCGCATGATCACGGATCACCCGCATCACCGCGCTCACCCGATCCTCGAACGGGCAGTCCACGCCGTCGGACTGCAACTCATCGTCCTTGATGAAATCGATGCCTCCGTCGCACAGCGCCCGCACGTGCGCGGCCGTCTCCCCGGCCGACAGGCCGATGCTGGGCTTGATGATCGTGCCGATCAGCGGCCGGCCGTATACGCCGGTGGACGCGCGCGTGCCGTCGATGCCGAAGGCCGGCCCCGGACCGGCGGCCGCGAACGCCGGCGGCAGCTCGATGTCGAGCAGCCGCAGGCCGGAGAACTGCCCGAGCTCGAACAGGTTGCCGGCGACCATCGTCATCAGATTGGGCAGCGACGGCCCGCAGTTGCGCAGCGGCCAGGACAGCGTCACCTCCGCGCGCCGCCAGACCGGCGGCTCGCCACGGGGCACGCGCGCGCCCGGCAGACTCGGCCCGGCGCATTCGCCGAGTTCGCGCACCGCCTCGACGACCGCGCCGTTGCGCTGGCGCAGCAGCGGCGTTTCACCGGGCACCGCGACGAACGTTCCGGTCGACTGCTCGCCGGCCATCGACCCGGCGGCCTGCTCCAGTCCGAAGGCGGTCTCGATCAGGTAGCGCGCACGGATCCGATCGTCCACACCCACCTCCGTCGCCGTCCTTCAGCGCGCCAGCAGGCCGCGCTCGCGAAGCTGGTCGCGCACCCTAGTGATCCCCAGCAGCGGACTGGTCAGCACCGGCGTGCCGAAGTCCGGATCGCGCCCTTCGAGCAGCCGCGCCATCGACGCCTGCGCCAGCACGATCACGTCCTGGGTGGCCGACAGCCGATCGATCGCCGCCCGCAGCAGCGCATCGTGCCGCTCCGGATGACCGCGCGACAGCTCGTCGAACGCGTCGTCGCACAACTCGCGGTGCAGCGTGATGGTCGCGCCGAGTTCGGCCGCCCTGGACTCGATCAGCCGGCAGGTGGGCGCGAGCGTCGTGGGCAGCGTCGCGACGACCCCGATCCGCGGCCCGCGGCGCACCGCCTCGATCGCCATCGCCTCGTCGATCTTGAATACCGGCAGCCCGACCGACTCGGCCATCGGCCCGGTCATCTCCGAGATCGACGAGCAGGTCACGACGATCGCCTCGGCCCCCGCGGCCAGCGCGCAGCGGGCCAGCGCGCCCAACCGTTCGTGCACCGGCGCCGTGATCCGGCCCTCCCGGTAGATCTCCGGCACGATGCTGTCGTCCATCAGATTGACCACGCGCAGGTCCGGCATCAGCGAGCGGACGATGTCGTTGATCGGCTTGATGACCACCGGTCCGGTGTGCAACAGGGCCAGAGTCTGCATGCGATGCTCCCTCAAACTCACAGTTCGAAATCGATGGCGGGCACCGAGCGCTCGATCCGACCGACCTGCTCCGAGCGCAGCGCCGCGCGGTCGTAGAGCGGCATCCGGCTGCCGCCCGGATCGATGCCGACGACCGTGTCGGCGCGCCAGCCGACCCGATAGGTGGTGTCGAGCACCGTCTCGTCGGTGATCGATTCGACGACCGGAAACTCGACCTCGACCAGCGTGCCGGGTTCGACCTTTCCGATGCCGAGAAAGGCGGCATCGACGAAGCGGCCGGCGACCGGCTGGCCGCCGACCCGCACCGAGAGCCGATGTCGGTCGACCCATGAAGGGATGCGGATCTGCAGCTCGGCCGCGATCCGCGGCTCGATCTCCAGACGGCCGCGATGCGGCAGCCAGCTCCTGACGACAGCCTGCCGGTTCGCGTTGTTGATCAGCAGGTTCACCCGCATCACGCCACGCTCCACCTGCAGCGCCTGCGTCCAGGCATTGAAGAGTCCCCGCACGCCCTGGGCGCTGCAGCAGGTGTAGAGGTCCCAGCGATGCATGACCTTGGAGAAGAAGTCGTTGGGCTGCGACCAGCCGGCGAAGCCGCCGAGCGAGCGGGCGGCGACGTCGCGCGTCGATTCCCATTCGCCTCCCTGCTCCGCTCCGGTACCTGCGGGCAGCCCGTCGATCCGCGTGAGCTGGCTTTCGACCAACTGGTTGCGCAGAAAGCGTTCGGCGGTTTCCCAGTGCTGCACGTGCCCGGCACGCGCCAGCCAGATCGCCGACTCCATCATGTCGACGATCGCGCAGGTCTCGCAGCCGTGCGCCCGCGACTTGATCAATCGCTCGGGAAACCAGCCGAAGCGGGTGCCGTAGCGCAGCGCCCGTTCGAACACCTTGAGCCCCCACTGCACCGCCCGCGCATCGTGCTGGCCGACTCCATGGCGGATCACGCCCAGCATCGTCACCGCGCGGCTGTGGAAATGCCCCTCGCGGAACTCCATGCCGGTGGCGAAGCTGCCGTCGTCGGCATAGGCGCTGCTGGCATCCATCACATGACGCGCGTAGGCACCTGCCAGCGCGCGCGCCACCGGATCGTCGTTCAGCTCGGCGAGCCGTGTGAGGCCGAAGATCAGCCGGCCGTTGGTGTTGGCCGGGTCCACGCCCCAGCCGAGGATCTCCCAGTCGCCGCGCGGCCAGCCGTCGGGCAGGCGCTCGACGGCCGGGAAATAGGCGTAGCCGTCGCGATGGATCGACACCCGGTCGAGCGCGCGCACCAGCGCACGGCCCCGTTCGCGGGCGCCGTCGCGCTGCCCGGTCAGCGCCAGCGAGATCAGCGCATTGATCACCGAACGCTGATAGTGCATGTTCGCGTGACGGAAGCTCCACGGATTCTCCGGCGTGTAGTGCAATCCGTCGTCGCCGAAGCCTTCCTCGAACAGCGCCTCCAGCGCCGGCAGGTTCCGCGACGCCGCCGCATCGCCGGTCATCGCGCCGGCCAGCAGCAGCGCGTCGATCACCCGCGACGTGTGGTCGCTCCAGTCGAACTGCGTATGAGCCATCCGCGGCGGCGACCCGGTCAGGTCGGTCAGACAGAACGGCAGATGCCGATGGGCCGGGTTCAGGCAGCCGTTCAGGCAGTTGATCGCCAGCCGCGCGCGATCGGGCAGGAACAGCGTGTCGGGAAAACGTTCGGTGTACATCGCCGTGCCGCTCACCGTCGCGCCGGCTCGCCGCCCAGGTGGCCCATCCAGGTCGCGAGACTGCGCTGCACGACGCGGGCGTAATCGGCGGCGGAACGACGCTTCAGCGCATCGAGGATCTCCAGGTGATCGGCCAGCGCGATCGCGTAGCCGCCGTCGGCGGTCAGCGCATGCTGCATCGTCGACGCGAACGCCGACATCGCCGCCTTCCCGAGCCGCGCGAACATCGGGTTGTGCGTGGCATCGAACAGCAGGTCGTGGAACTCCAGGTCGAGCCTGCGCAGCACCGACGGCGACTCGTCGGCCTGCACCGCCTCGCGAAACCGTTGAACCTGTTCGTCGAGCCGCTCGAAATCGTCGGGCCGCGCGTTGCGGATGACCAGTTCGCCGCAGGCGCTCTCGAACACCTGGCGCAGCTCGATGAGGCTGCCGGACGACGTGGTGGTCAGCATGAAGGCCATCGCCAGAAGCTGCAGCGGCGCCTCCTGCGGCGCGGTGGCGATGAAGGTGCCGTTGCCGCGCCGGACCTCGACCAGCCCGACGGCCGACAGCGTCCTGATCGCCTCGCGGACCGCGGTACGGCTGACCCCCAACTGTTCGCACAGCACCGGCTCCGGCGGAATGCGGTCGCCGGGCCGCAGGCTGCCGTTGATTAGCAGTTCCTTGAACTGCTCGACGACCTGCGACACGACGTCCTGGCGGGCGTTGACGGATCTCAAGACGATCGGCTTCATGGTGCGGGCGAAGAAATCGGGATGAACGGAGCGTGCCGCCCGCGCGGCGCCCGCCTCCTCCCGATTCCCGCGCCCGTGCGACCCCGGTTGCGTCATCGTCAGAGCCTGTTCGCCCGCTGCTGCTGCATCAGGAATGTATCGTAGGTTCCCTCGGCGACCTGGAACCACAGATAGCCTTCGCGACGGAACGCGGTCATCGCGTCGTACACCTTCTTGAAGGTGGCACTCTTCTCGGAGAACTCGGCATACATCGCGGCCGAGGCGTCGAACGCGGCCTGCATGATCTCGCGGCTGAACGCATGCAGCTTGGCGCCGCTGCCGACGAGCTTGCGCAGCGCGAGCGGGTTCAGCGCATCGTAGCGCGCCTGCATGTCGCAGTTGGTGGCCTGCGCCGCCGCCCGGATCACGCCCTTGTAGCTGTCGGGCAGTGCGTTCCACTTCTCCAGGTTGATCATGATGTGCTGCATCGCGCCGCCTTCCCAGAAGCCCGGGTAGTAGTAGTGCGGCGCGACCTTGACGAAGCCGAGCTTCTCGTCGTCGTACGGGCCCACCCATTCGGCGGCGTCGATCGTGCCGCGTTCCAGCGACGTGTAGATGTCGCCGGCGGCGATCTGCTGCGGCACCACGCCGAGCCTGGCCATCACGACGCCGCCCAGCCCGGCGACCCGCATCTTCAGACCCTTCAGATCATCGACCGAGCGGATCTCGCGGCGGAACCAGCCGCCCATCTGCGCACCGGTGTTGCCGCATGGCAGCGCATAGATGCGGTTGGCCGCGAAGAACGGTTCGAACAGTTCGATGCCGCCACCGTGATACATCCAGGCGTTCTGCAGCCGCGCATTCAGCGCGAACGGCCCCCCGGTCGCGAGCGCCCAGGTGGGTTCCTTGCCCCAGTTGAACTGACCGACGGTGAAGCCCAGGTCGACCGAGGCGTTCTGCACCGCGTCCAGCACCTGCAGCGGCGGCACCAGCTCCCCGGCCGGATGCACGGTGATCCGGAAGCGGTTGTCGGTGGCGGCGGCGACGTAGCGGGCGAAGGTTTCGCCGGCGCCGAAGATCGTATCCAGCGACTTCGGATACGACGACGCGCAGCGCCAGCGGATTTCCGGACCGCCCTGCGCCTGCGCTCGCAGCGGGGCCAGCACCGCGGCGGAGCCGGCCGACGCCGCTGCCAGCGCGAAGGCTGTTCGCCGACTGCGCGACGGCACGCGAGAATGATCTGCCGGACCGGTTGCTTCGGCGCCGGCGGCGCCTGCTGTCCCCCTCGGGCCTTCCTGTGTCACGTCCGCCTCCTTTGATATGGCGTCATACGTATGACGTCTTATGATAATGATCATCGGCTACCGCCTCCGGGTTGTCAATCCCTTCCGCTTCAGCGCATCGCGCCGAACACCTTCTGCAGCAGCTTGCCGCCGGCCTGGACCGGGTTGGCGCGGATCGCCTTCTCCTGCTCGGCGATCACCGCGTAGAGACCGTCCAGCGCCTTGCCGGTCACGTAGCGTTCGACGCTGGCCTGCTCTTCCTTGACCAGGCCGAACTTCATGCCCTGCTCGGCCAGCCGGTTGTAGCGCTGCGCGAGGCCCAGCTTGCCGACGGCCTTGGTGACCTCGGGCAGGAACTTGTCGGTCAGCCCCGTGTAGGTCTTCTCGCGGAAGAACCGGGTCACCGAGTCCTCGCCGCCGGTCAGGATGCCCTTGGCGTCCTGCACGCTCATCGAGCGGATCGCATTGGTCAGCATCTGCCGGGCCTGCGGCACCGCCATCTCGGCGGCGCGGTTCATCGACGCCTCGAGCGCATCGAGCTCGTCGCCCTTGCCGGCCAGCCGGATCAGCTTCTCGGCCTGGCGCAGACCGTCGGGCAGCGGAATGCGCAGCTTCGGATCGTTCGAGAAGCCGCCCGGCACGCCGAGTTGCGAGACGGCGGCGGCAGCGCCCTTTTCGAGCGCCTGGCGCAGCGCGCCGCTGGCATCGGCATTGGTGATCGAATCGAGCGCGGCGGCGCGCACGACACCCGCGGCCGGCCCCAGCAGCACCAGCGCGGCAAGCAGCCGGCGGCGCGGCACGAGGCCCGGACCGGCGATGTTTCGAGGAGTTTTCATCGGGAAGGAGCTCATCGGCGGGTCGGAATCTGATTGTATGGGATGCCGCGATCGGCACGCAGGTCGGCCGGCAGGCCGAGCACGCGTTCGGCGATGATGTTGCGCAGGATCTCGTCGGTGCCGCCCTCGATGCGGGTCGCCGGCGAGCGCAGCAGCATCGCCTGGAAACGGGCCGATGCCTCGACCTGCGCCGGATCGGTGGCGATGCCCGCCTGGCCCTGCAGGTCCAGCGCGAACATCGCGATCTCCTGCAGCGTCTGGCCGGCCACCAGCTTGCCGATGGAGTTCTCCGGGCCAGGCGTCTCGCCGCGCGACAGCGCCGAAATGCTGCGGTAAGCGGTGTAGCGCAGTCCGCTCGAGCGCACCGCCCAGGTCGCCAGCTTCGAGCGGACCGCCGGGTCGTCGATCGCCAGCCCGCGGCCGGTGTCGAACGTGCAGCAGAAGTCGAGCAGCTCCGGAAAGCCGGTGGGCATGCCGGCGCCGATCGACAGCCGCTCGTTCATCAGCGTCGTCAGCGACACCTTCCAGCCGTTGCCGACCGCGCCGAGCCGCTGATGGTCGGGCACCCGCAGGTCGGTGAAGTAGACCTCGTTGAAGCCCGATTGACCGTTGACCTGCTTGATCGGACGAATCTCGATGCCCGGGCTCTTCATGTCGATGAAGAACATCGTCAGGCCGTCGTGCTTGGCCACCGTCGGATCGGTGCGGGTCAGCAGGATGCCGAAGTCGGAGTAGTGCGCGCCGCTGGTCCAGATCTTCTGGCCGTTGATGCGCCAGTGATCGCCGTCGCGTTCGGCACGGGTGCGCAGGCCGGCCAGGTCGGAGCCGGCCACCGGTTCGGAGAAGAGCTGGCACCAGACCTCCTCGCCGCTGGCCAGCGGCGGCAGATAGCGGCGCTTGTGCTCCTCGGATGCGAAGGCCATCAGCGTCGGGCCGCACATGCCCTGGCCGATCAGGAACGGCGACGACAGCTTGGCGAACACGCCCTCCTCCTGCTGCCAGATCACCCGCTCGATCGGCGTGGCGCCGCGGCCGCCGTATTCGGCCGGCCAGTGCAGGCAGGCCCAGCCGCCGCCGTGCTTGCGCCGCTGCCAGGCCTTGGCGGCGGCCAGCACGTCGCCACTGCGCAGCGCCGGCTGCCCGAAGCCGGCGGCTTCCAGCTCGGCGTGCAGTTCGTGCGGCGCATTGGCCTCGATCCACGCGCGCGCGGCGGCGCGGAACTCGGCTTCCTTCGGAGTGTCGTCGAAGTTCATCATCGGTCCCGTTGCGATGCGATCAGGCGGATACGATCAGGCGGATGTTCAGGCAGCCTCGCGGCGTTCGCGCAGCCGTTCGACCAGCCGGTCCTCCCAGGTCGACGGCGCGCCCAGCGCGACCGCCAGCAGATTCGAGCGCCGGTAGTACAGGTGGCAATCGAATTCCCAGGTGAAGCCCATGCCGCCGTGCACCTGGATGTTGTTGCGCGAACAGTGCTGGTAAGCCTGCGTCGCGCTGACCCGCGCGGTGGCCGCCGCCACCGGCAGCTCGGCCGAGCCGGTGGCCAGCGCCCAGGCGCTGTAGTAGCAGTTCGAGCGGGCCAGGGTCGCCGACACGTACATGTCGGCCAGCATGTGCTTGATCGCCTGCAGCGAACCGATCGGCCGGCCGAACGCGAAGCGCTCCAGCGCATAGTCGCGCGCCATCTCGAGCGCCCGGTCGGCACCGCCCAACTGCTCGAATGCGATCAGCACCGCCGCGCGGTCGAACAGCCGCTCCAGCAGCGACCAGCCGGCGCCCGGCTCGCCCAGCGGCTCGGCGGCGGCCTCGTCGAACGTGATCCGGGCATGGCTGCGGGTCGGATCGATCGTGGCGATCGGCGAGCGCGTGACGCCCTCGCCGGCCAGATCGACCAGGTACAGCGACAGCGGCGCCTGGCGCTGCGCGGCTGCCGCACCGACCGCCGACGACGCCCGGCCAGCCGCGCCATCGGCCGGCACCGCGGCGACGATCGCCAGATCGGCGATGTCGCCATCGGCCACCGCGGTCTTGCTGCCGGTCAGCCTGACGCCGCCGCCACCGCCCTCGGCGGTCGCGGTGGTGGCGATCGCGCCCGGCAGCAGCGCGCCGGTGTGCTCGACCAGCGCCGCGGTGCCGATCAGCTCGCCGCGGGCCAGCCCCGGCAGCCAGCGTTCCTTCTGCGCATCCGAACCGGCCATCATCAGGCATTCGGCGGCCAGCGCGATCGTCGATGAATAGGGAACCGGCGCCACCGCGCGGCCCAGCTCCTCGGCGATCACGCAGGCTTCCGGATAGCCGGCGCCCGGCCCGCCATAGGCCTCCGGAATCGTCGCGCCCAGGTACCCGAGCTCGGCCATGCTCTGCCACAGCGCCCGGTCGTAGGACTGCGGGCCGTCGAGCACCGCCCGCACCGCCTTGCGGTCGCAGCGGTCGGCGAGGAAGCGGCGCACCTGCTCCTTGAGCTGCTTCTGGTCGGAGGAGAAATCGAAGTCCATCGTCGTGTCCCCGTCAATCAGTATCGAGTCGCCGCAGGTGCCTGCAGGCCGGACCGGCCGTAAGAAGCCGAAGGGTCGAAAGCCGAACCGTCGAAAGCCCAACCGTCAGAAGCCGAACAGCTCCGGACCCTCCCGGTCCACCCAGACCGATGGCCCGTCGGCCCATACCAGCAGCCGCGCGCCGAAACGCGAAGTCAGGCCGGTCTCGGTGCCGGGCTCCAGGATGCCGAAGTGATTGCCGTGCGCAAGCCGCCCGTCGATGTCGACGATGCCGGCCTGCACCCAGAACTCCGTGCGAGCCGATACCCGCAGGCGCGGCACCACCGCGCCCGGCCGCAGCATGAGCTGCACGAACCGCCGCTGTTCGCCGGTGCCGGCATAGTCGAACAGCATCCGGCGGCCGACGCCGGCGACACCGGTGCCGGCCACCGCGACCTGGTCGGGGTGGACCATCAGATCGGCCGGCGCATCGGGGTCCGGATTCTCGAACCGCTCGGCGCGGGCACCGGCATGCAGCTCGAACACCGGCCCTTCCTCGGGCAGGTAGCTGACCGGCCCGTCGAGCCGGCTGACCAGCAGCGTGCGGCAGTAGGCGATCGCATCGTGCGTGGCGCCGCGCAGGTTGATGCCGACCTCGCCCTTGGCGCCCTGCCCCTGGTAGTCGGTCAGGGAGCCGTCGATGAAATAGCTGGTGGCCACGTCCTGGTGCTGGTGCGTGCCCGAGCGCACCATCGGCTCGAACCCGACCAGACCGAGGAATTCGCCGCGCTCGCCGTCGAACCGCACCGGCCGCAGCATGATGCCGCCCTTGCCGGAGGTCTGCCAGTCGAGCGCGCTGGCATCGCACAGATACACGCCGCGGTCGTCCCGCCTGACATAAGCTTGTTTCATCGATGCACCTCTCTGCGATCCGGCGAACCGGGGGCATGCCGACAACGTGCCGCTCATATGCGTGCCGCCTGTGTGCCGGTGTACCTGCCTGCCACCCGCACCCCGCCGCCGTGATCGGGCCCGCGATCCGCAGTCTACCGGCTCCGGCGCCCGCGCACGAACGCAGGTACGACGCCGGCACGACGCCGGCAGTCCAGCGACGCCGCCTGCCGATTCGCGAGGCCCCGACGTCAGGCGTACACTTCGCGCCCATCGCATCGAGTGCCGCGCGGCCCGCGGCCTATCTGCATGGACACACCTCGTTCCCGGCCGCTGGAGGAGCGCATCGCGGTGGCGGCGATGGCGCTGCTCGTCGTGATCACGCTGCTGAACGTGATCACCCGTTGCCTGACCGATGAATCGTTCGCCTGGACCGAGGAGATCTCGGTATTCCTGATGATCGTGCTGACGCTCGCCGGTGCCGCGTCGACCACGCTGGGCGACCGTCACATCCGGATCGAGTACTTCTACGACAGCGGCTCGCCCGCGCGGCGCCGCCGGCTGCGCCTGCTGAGCGCGCTGGTCTGCACCGCGTTCTTCCTGCTGTTCACCGGCCTGTACGGCGTGATGGTGTGGGACGAGGTGCGCTGGGGCGAGACCTCGATGGGCCTGGGCATTCCACGCTGGTGGTACAGCGTCTGGGCGCTGCCGCTACTCGCGGCGATCACGGTGCGCTGCGCGGTGCTGGCCCGCAACGCCTGGCGCGCCCCGCCCGACGAGCCGTCCTCGCCCACGCCCACGCCAACGGTCTGATCGGCGATGATCGTTTCGCTGCTGTTCGGTTCGTTCCTGCTGCTGATGCTGGCCGGCGTGCCGATCGGCGTCTCGCTGGGCATCGGCGGCTCGCTGGCGATCGCGCTGGCCAATCCGCAGGCGCCGCTGTTCGGGCTGATGGCGGCGCCGCAGAACTTCCAGGCCGGCATCGCCAAGTATCCGCTGCTGGCGCTGCCGATGTTCGTGCTGGTCGGCTCGGTGTTCGACCGCTCCGGCGTCGCCCGCCGGATGGTGGACTTCGGCATCGCGGTGGTCGGCCGCGGGCCCGGCATGCTGCCGGTGGTGGCGATCCTGGTGGCGATGGTGCTGGGCGGCATCTCCGGCTCCGGCCCGGCCAATGCCGCGGCCGTCGGCGGCGTGATGA
>OEIU01000497.1_pt1 | contig 36048 bp, 27 predicted proteins | sample 1539221 | NCBI WGS metagenome assembly OEIU01 (sample SAMN03792071, study PRJEB22550) | activated sludge metagenome | feature: wastewater treatment plant; material: activated sludge; isolation source: Wastewater treatment plant of a petroleum refinery complex | place: Argentina: Zarate | collected...
CCCCCCCCCCACCCCCCCCCAACGGCCCCCCTCCCCCCCTCCCCCCCCCCCCCCCGCCCCCCAGCCCATGTCCCCCGGGCCCCACCCCGCCTGTCTCCCCGACGACCGCCTGCTCGCCCAGTGCACGGTCGGCACCGGGCGCACCGGCGGTCCGGGCGGCCAGAACCGCAACAAGGTCGAGACCCTCATCAAACTCCGCCACACCGCCACCGGCGTCGAGTCCCACGCGGGCGAGCGGCGCAGCCAGATGGAGAACAAGCGCGTCGCCCTCCGCCGCCTCCGCCTGAGCCTCGCCGTGGCCGCGAGAACTCGCGTGCCCGAGGGTCCCGTCGGCTCCGAACTCTGGCGCTCCCGCCGCCGCGAGCCCCCCAAGCACGCCACCGCCGGCTCGCCCCCCAAGTCCGCATGGGATTCCGGCGGCGAGGGCACGCTCGAGATTAACCCGGACCACCACGACTACCCCGCCATGCTCGCCGAAGCCCTCGACGTGCTGGCCGCGTCCGGATGGGACCCCAAGCCCGCCTCCCTCCGCCTGAACTGCTCGGCCAGCCAACTCGTCAAACTCATCAAGGAACATCCCCCGGCGTTCCTGATGGTCAACCAGCAGCGGGTGGCGTTCAACCTGCTGCCGCTCAAGTAGAACCTCCCTCCCGGCCCTTTCCCGCTACCCTCGTTCCATGCTCTACACGGTGTTGCGCTACGCCATCCCCCTCGCCGCGCTGCTGCTCGTCGGCCCGCTGGCGTGCCACTTCACCGCCTCGCTCACCGGCGTGGACGGCGGTGAGCAAGCCTCGCTCCTCCTGTCTTCCACGCCCTTCAAGGGCGTGATCGCCGGGTGCATCGCCTTCGCCCTCGCCCTTGTCCCCGGCGTGCTCGGCGCACGCCTCGTCGGCAACCGCTCCGGTCTCCTCTCCGCCGGACTCGTCCTCGCCTGGGCCGCATGGGGAACGGGCCGCAGCGACCTGATCCTCATGCGGGTGATGAACGGCGCCCTCACCGGCTCCCCCCTCGGCGCCCTCGCCCTCGAGGGCCTGCTCGTGGGCGTCCTCGGCGTGCTCACCGCGTGGGTCATCATGCGGATTCCCACCGCCGCCTCCGCCCTCCCCGAGTCCCGCGACCCGACCCACTCCCACCATCACCTCCCCAAGGAGCCGCGCGGCATCGTCGATTCCACTCTCCCCTTCGCCCTCATCACCGCCGCCATCGTCGGCGCGGCCGCCGTCTGGATCATCGCCCAGGAGACCCTCAAGGGGCAGACCTTCGCCGCCGCGGTGCTCGCCGGCGTCCTGGGCGCGGCCGGGGGCCGTATGGCCTCGCAGCGCGTCTCCGCCGTGGTCTTCGTCGCGGGCATCGCCATCCTCGCCGCCATCGGCCCGGCCATCGCCATGGGCATCCACAAGTCCCCCGAAGGCGCGGTCTTCGCGGCCCAGGCCGGCAAACTCTTCTTCCTCGCCCGCCCGCTCCCGCTCGACCTCCTCGCCGGCGCGTTTGTCGGCGTCCCCTTCGGCCTCGTCTGGGCCGGCTCCATGATCGACAAGCACCAGCCCGCGCCCGCCGCGGCCCGCCGCTGACAGACGGAGCCCCCCGTGCCTCACGCCCTCGTCATCGGCGGCACTGGAATGCTCCGGGGCGCGTCCCTCGAACTCGCCCGGCGCGGCCACGATGTCTCCGTGGTCGCCCGCTCCCACGCCCGCCTGAGCGAACTCGCCCACGCCGGCGCCTCGACGCGTGGACGCATCCACCCGACCCCCGCCGACTACACCGACACGCAGCCGTTCGCCGCAGCCCTGCGCACCGCGATGATCGCCCGCGGCCCCTTCGATCTGGCCGTCTGCTGGGTCCACTCCACCGCGCCGCAGGCCGTCGGCCTCATCGCCCGATTCATGGAGCGCGAGTCATCCGCGACCCCGCGCCGGCTCGTCCACATCCTCGGCTGCGAGGCCGATCATCCGGAAGACGCAATGCGGACACGCCCGATGATCGCGCCCACGCCCGGCGTCCAGGTCACCCGCGTCGTGCTCGGCTTCGTCGTCGAGGGCCAAGCCTCCCGCTGGCTCACCCACGAGGAAATCTGCGCGGGCGTCATCGAGGCGATCGACGCCGTCCCCGAGACACACACAATCGGACAAACCCGCCCATGGTCGATGCGTCCCTGATCAGAGCCCCGGCGGGCGCACATGCTCGCGGCTGGCAAACCGGTACGCACTCGCAAGCCCCAGCCCGATCCACAGCAGGTTGTTCATCGCCAGCACGCCCCGGCGCGTCGCCAGCCAGAGGTGATGCGAGAAATCGACCGGGCTGAAGGTCTCGCGAACCGCCAGCCACGTCGCCGGATACGCCGCGCCGAGGATCACCACCAGCGTCAGCGCCAGCGCCCACACCCCCAGCGCCGTCGTCCCCTTCTTCCCATTGGCCCCGGCAGCGCGAAGGGCCGAAAGCCCGACAATCACCCCGACCGGCCACGCTAGAAAATCCAGCCGATCCTTCACCGACGCGGCGATCGCCATCCACCCCGCAAAGCAGAACGCCGCCGCGACCAGCGCCCCCGTCGCCCCCGTCAGCAATGGCTCGGTAGCACGGGCATCCTGCCCGTGCTCTTTGCCGTCGGTAGGTGCCGACGCACAGAGCGCGGCCGACATCCCGCGCTCCCGGTCATGCCCAAACGCCGAGTGCATCCACCCAAGTTCCGGCACAGGCTCAATCGCACTGGTTCCCCCGGGCTTCTCCGAAGCGGCCCGGTACTCCCTCACCGACTCGAGATACCCCGTCATCCGCGCCTCAAACTCCGGCGTCACCTCCAGCCCCAGTTGCCCATACGCCGCCCGCACCTGCCCGATCGGGTCCGCGATCAAGTCCTCGTACCGCACCCGCACCACCCGATCCGCCGGCAGCGCCGCCGACTCGGCCAGGAACTTCTTCTCCGTCGCGTCATACTCCGCGATCACCCGCCGCCGAACCTCTTCGTCCCCCGGGTGCGGCTGCAGCAGGAACGGCGCATACCGCCGGTGCATCGCCACGTTCGACTTGAGCACCGCCCCCGCCTCGCGATGCAGGTGGATGAACTTCGCGTTCGGATACAACCGGCATAGTTCCGCCACGCGGGCCGTGTGGCTCGGCGTCTTGAACAGCAGCCCCCGCCCGGGATTCAGCCGCGCCAGTCTCCACGACACCGCCAGTTGCGCCCGCCGAAACCGATCGAGTTCCGCCTCCGTCAACCTCTCCAGCGAGTGGAACCGCGCGTAATAGTCCCAGCACCCCGGCAGCACCATCCGCCCCGGCATGGCGCACGCCGCGCTCAGGTTGCACACCCCGAAGTCATCCTCCGCCGGATACTCCGGCCCATACGCCACATCGTCCTGCGGCCGCTTCGACGACAGAAACGGCACCAGAAAGTACCGCAGGATCGTCCACGAGATCGCGAACCCCTGCGGGGCGAGCATCTGATACCACCGCGGCGTCGCCAGCCCCGGATCGCACGAGAGAAGGTAGTGCAGGTGCGTGGTGCCGGAGCGGTAGTAGCCGAGCACGAACAGCATGGGAGCATGGGAGCGTGGGAGCAGGGGAGCAGTGGGGGACACCCGCTCCCGCTCCCTTGCTCCCCTGCTCCCTTGCTCCCCTGCCCGTCCCGCCAGCGCCATCACCGCCCCAACCACCACCCGCTCCGGCAGCGTCACCGCCGTCCCGATGCACGAGGTAAACACCCCGCCCGCCACCCGGACCCAGTACCGCGCGGGAATCTTCCGCCACGCCCCATCCTGCGTCAGCAGCCGCCACCACGCATCCAGCGGCGCAAAGCCCATGAAGTGCGGGTAGGGAAGGGGGAGGATGCGGTCGAGGGGTTCGAGCACTGGGCAGAGGATAATGCAGGCCGAGGGGCAAAGCACACGGCAGGGCTTGCGCGGTATGGTTCAGTTCTCCGAGTCCTCACGCGTCGACGCCGTCGGTGGCAGTGTTGAGAGCACGCACCCCGCGCTCTCAGGTGCCCCGAACACGGACGCAGGAATGCCAATGCAGCCCTTCGCCAGAAGTTCGTCGAAGCGGAGCGATGTCCTCGCGAAGTAGCCGTTGACAGGCGATGCGGGAATATCGAGTTGAGCGGTGCGTTGCGAGAGCGCGTCGCCGAGAACACGCAGGTGATTCGCGACCTCGATCGGTCGAGATCGGTGCGCCGAAAGACCAGCGAAACTCACCCGAAGGCGATGCTCGTCTCGTGGAAGAGAAGCGAACACTTCTCGTGCTTCGGCCCGCCAGGAATCCGGGACAACGCAATACCCACCGTGATCGGGAATCAGCCAGCCCTTGGACATCGATCCAAGCAGTGCGCACCCGCCAGAAACGGTCAGCCGTACGAGATGGGGAGATGGAACGAACTGGTAGGCGGCGTCAATGATGGCGAGGCGTTGACCATTCCCGGTCCAGGTGGCGAGCATGTTGCATTCAACCGGGCTCAACGAGCCTCCCCAGGGCTTGAGCGGATCGCAGATGAGCAGCGCATCGTGCTGATTCAGCCGATCCGATTCGGGCAGTCCGTCGCGCGCCGAGTACGGATCAAATCGAACCCCGGTCGTGCGGGCGAGTTGCTCATACACCGGATACACATCCCCGGGTATCAGGACCGTCCTGTCATGTCGCGAGAGCAAGTCGAAGAGTGCGGACAGGCTCCGCCGCACGCCGTGGCTCACAAGCGTTCGCGAGCGCAACTCCTCTCCCAGTTGGAGCGCATCAAGCAACAGATCAACGAAATGGCAACGATGCGCGGCACGGGTACTTTGAGAAGGCTCTATCGGAGGAAACACGTCCGGCCACGCCGCCGGAAGGCTTCGATACAGATTGGTTTCGGCGAGATCGATCAGCGTCGGGTCGTCGTCCACGAGAGTTCTTCGGCGCAACTTGAGTTCCGTGTGGTCCATGCGTTCCGCTACCGGGAGAGCCGGGACAGTTCGAGTTTGCTCGATGGATCTTCGAGCGACGCGAAGCAAGCCCCGTCGGCCATCAAGTTCCAGGATCGAACCAGCCGGTGGGACCGTTCCCACCCCACCGAAGGCTCTGTGTACGCGGCTACACGCACTGGGGTGCCATCGAGGTCGCCCCCGAACACCGGACTTCCCCACGGCAGCCGATCGCGTTGAGTGAAGCCAAGACGCTCCAGGCACTCAACCGCCATCGACAGCGGTACTTGGTTGTTTTCGCAGTAAAGGTTGTACACGCTCGGAGCCCATGGGTTTTCCGAGAGCGAGGAGACATACAACTCCTTGAAGCAGACCTCGCCGAACCCTTCGCGGGCCATGCGGCACAAGTACTGTTCGACTCGCTCGGGTGAATCCACGCCGCCCCTCTGAAGCACGCAGATGGAGCGCAGCCCCAAACGCGGCGCCGTCTCCCGTGCCGCACTGGCCACCTTTGCGGCATCGACGCGAAGACCGAGGATCCGCTCATCCTCGGCCTCGTTGATTCCGTGGCGGCTGATTGCAAGTCGGGACAATCCGGCCTCCGACAAAGTTTCGAGACGTCTCCTTAACTCGGTTGGGTTGAGGTCGGCGAACTGTGAGCCGTTGGTAATTAGCAATACGCTGTCGAGCTGGGCGGCAAGGCAGCGAGTCAGGCGCTCAAGGGCATCCCATCCCATCAGGCCGGGTTCGCCGCCGCCGGTGATCACCGCGCGCGATGCGCCGCGTGCATGCGCCAGTTTCGCCCACGCTTCCCACGCCGACTCGTCGGCGGGCTCTTGGTGGGCCAGTTCGGAAACGCTTGCTTTGGAAAAGCAGAAGGCGCACCTTGCGTTGCAGGCCATGGCGATGGGGAGCACGGAGAGCGTCCGCGGTGCGCACTCCCGCCAGTCCGCGAGGCTGCTCGTCTTCAATGCGTAAGCCATCGCGGTCAGGTTCTCGTGCCGCATCGGACGGAAAGAACCCAATTCGGTGGCCAGGCCGAACTCTCTCAACGGAATCCAAGGGTGCGGCCATCGCCACCCGATGCCGGTCCCGGTGTGTGTGTTTGGCTCTGCCGCGCCGCGGCCGATTGGAAGCGTGCACCTCAATACGACGGGGCGATCACCCTGAACGCCAATGCGATCGATGAGTGCCCGGGTCTTTGCCAGAACGGACGCCAAGTCGTCGCCCTCTTTCATCATGTAGAAGCAGTCCGGATGGCGAGACTCCGGGATGAGTTCCTTGGAGTACCTCATCGCGTACCGGTCAAAGCCTCGCGTCCAGTTCGAGAGCGGCACGAAGGCGATAAAGCCGGCGTTTGGCATCGTGGTCGCAATGGTATGGAGTGTTCTCTTCATGCTCCATCTTTCAGCAGTGAATGAAAGCCATGCCGGCGTCGGCTACGCTTTGACAATGAGTGCTGTGACGCTGCTAGCGCAGGAATGCCGGTCGGTATCGCGCGATCCGAGAGCGGAGTCGTTGGCGTCAATTCGCTCAAAGGTTGAGAATGGCCAGCGCCTCACCATCGAAGACGGCGAGACCCTCTTCGCCACCCCCGACATCTGGTCCGTCTGCGAGATGGCCGACGCCGTCCGCCGCCGCCTGCACGGCAACACCGCCTACTACAACATCAACCGCCACCTGAACTACTCCAACGTCTGCGCCCTTTCCTGCAAGTTCTGCGAGTTCTATCGCAAGACCGACCAGCCCGGGTCCTACACCCGCGACATGGACTACGTCAAGGCCGAGGTCCGCACCGCCGTCGAGAACGGCGCCACTGAGATCCACTCCGTCGGCGGCCTCCACCCCACGCTCCCCTTCTCCTACTACACCGACCTCGTCTCCACCATCCGCGATGAGGCCAGACGGCTTGGCGCAGGGGGGGGCGAACTCCATGTCAAGGCCTTCACCGCCGTCGAGATCGTCCACCTCGCCCGAATCGCCAAGGTGTACAAGGGCGCGACGATCCAGGGCCCCGAGGGCCAGGCCGCGCGCCGCGAGGGCATCCGCTGGGTCCTCACCCGCCTCAAGGACGCCGGCCTCGGCTCCCTCCCCGGCGGCGGGGCCGAGGTCTTCGACGACCGTGTTCACGACGAGGCCTTCAAGGGCAAGATCCGCTCCGACGTCTGGCTCGACGTCCACCGCGTCGCCCACGAACTCGGCCTGAACACCAACGCCACCATCCTCTACGGCCACATCGAGCAACGCCGCGAGAGGCTCGTGCACATGGACATGCTCCGCAAGGTGCAGGATGAGGCTATCGCCAACGCGAGCAGGGGAGCAGAGGAGCAGGGGAGCAAGGGAGCGTTCGAGAATGGCGCATCTTGCTCCCATGCTCCCATGCTCCCATGCTCCGCTGCTTCCCCCCCCCCAACCCGCGGCCGCTTCCAAACCATCATCCCCCTCCCCTTCTTCCCCGACGGCTCCGAACTCGAGCGTCTCCCCGGCCCCGGCGGCCTGGAAAATCTCCGCACCCTCGCCATCGCCCGCCTCATGCTCGACAACTTCGCCCACGTCAAGGCCTTCTGGATCATGCAGACCCTTCCCATGGCCCAGCTCATGCTCCAGTGCGGCGCCGACGACCTCGACGGCACCGTGGTCTGGTACGACATCACCAAACTCCCCACGGCCGGCGCGGCCTCCCAGGACCGCTCGACCCACCAGGAAGTCACCGTCCGCACGCTCCAGAAAGCCTGCCGGGATGCCGGTTTCGTCCCCGTCGAGCGCGACACGCTGTACCGGCGCGTCGTCCGCGATCGGGCCGACGGCAGAAAGTGGAAAACCCTTGCCGCCCATGACCCGATTCAGATGGCAGGGGCGCCCCGCTCCGTCCCCGTTGATTTCCCATGATTCGAGCGACAAGCGACACGCTCGCAAGGGTCCGCAACCGCACCGACATCTCCCGCGTATGGAGTTTATGCGGGCCAGTTCTGGCCCATCGCGCTGGCTTTCTGCCCGTCCGTTGGGCGGCGATGCATGAACGTGGCAATATGTGTTCGAAACATCGCTCTTCTCCGCCCGAGTTCTCGGACGTGGTAGAGCGATCGTCGATGCGGGGAATCGGGTGCGAGTGCCCTCGGGCACCGAGCACGAAGGTGGTCCTACTGCACAGGAGTCGATGATGAAGAGCGAGAATCGAGCTTGGAAGGTGTCCCTCGGCGCGGCGGCGGTGTTCGCGTGTTGCGGTTTGGCCGGCGCACAGGTCGTGCAATCAACCGGCCCCGACGTCATCGTCGGCGACCTGCCCGACATTTCCAACAACGGTGCCAGCGGCCTCTATGACTCCGTCGCCGTCGGCACGACCTCGTGCAACCGCGGCAACACCCCGCTCAACTGGTTCACCGGCGGCACCGACAATCGCCACCCCGCCATCAGCCAGAACGTGTACCGCTACATGAACGGCCGCTTCGAGCAGATGGGCGAGGGCTGGCTCAAGCACGGCTTCACCGCCCTCCAAGGCTCGGTCTGCAACTCATACTTCGGCACCGCTCTCGGAGCCAATCCCCCGGGCACCCCCATGGGATGCAGCGCCACCGGCGGCACCACCCTGGGCATCGGCTGCTCCGACCCCTATTCCTCGGGGCTCAACAACGGCGGCGCCAACGGCATGGGGCCGAAGTGGCAGGTCAACGCCGCTACCGGTCTGTTTCCGTATCCCTACGCCGGCAGCTCCATGTCCGCCGCGCCGCGAATCCGTCTTGCCGACCTGAACCAGGGCGTGCAGGCCGGCGCCCGCTGGTTCATCGAGGGCCAGTACGTCGCCGGCGACGATGCCGCCGCCGTGACCAACAACCCGTTCACGCGCGTGCCCGCGGTCGCCCCGTACCAGAACAAGAACAACAACGCTTCATGGCGTGAGATCTCCTGGACCGCGGCGACGGGCACCGTGCCCAACGCCACGAACTTCACCGCCTCGCTCACCTCCGGCCAGGTCGTCCATCGCGAGCAGCCCGCCATCTACGCCTGGCAGGCCATCGACCCGACGGTCGTCATCAGCACCTTCGACGTGCCGAGCGACGGCCGGTTCATCCTCGCCTGCAAGGTCAGCGGCACCGGTCCATACACCTACGAGTATGCCCTGCACAACCTGAACTCCCACCGGTGCGGCGGCTCGTTCATCGTCCCGCTCCCCGGCACGCAGGCCGCGCTCACGGGCGTCGGCTACCACGACGTGGAGGCCGTCGGCGAGCCCAACGGCCCGACCAGCGAGACCAGCATGCCCGACGCGTCGTCCAATGACTGGGCCCTCTCCGGCGGCGATGCCGGCTCCACCAGCGTCTCATGGTCCGGCCCCAGCTATGCCGGCACGCCCCCGGTCTACACCATGGACCCCGTTGTCCAGTACAAGGTCGCCTCGTTCACCCCCGGCACCGGAAACGACCACAGCGCCAACGTCATCCGCTGGGGCACCATGTCCAACTTCCGCTTCACCTCCGAGGTTGCTCCCGCCAGCACCGGCTCCGTCGCCGCCGGCCTCTTCCGCCCCGGTCCCGGCAGCGCGATCGTCTTCACCAACATCCCCACCCCCGGCGGCGCGACCGTCGGCACCTTCACCGCCACCTGCTGCGTCGGCGGCGCGTGCTCCGTGGCCGCCCAGGCCGACTGCACAGGCTCCTGGGGCCTTCCCGGAACGACCTGCACGCCCGACCCCTGCGCCCTCGGTGCCTGCTGCAACACCGGCGTGTGCTCCATCTCGCTCAACGCGGCCTGCGATGGCGCGTGGACCGTCGGCGGCGCCTGCGACCCCAACCCCTGCCCGCCCCCCAGCGGCGCGTGCTGCGCCAACAACGTCTGCACTGTCATCGCCGCGTCGGAGTGCTCGTCCAACTACCTCGGCCACAACTCCTCCTGCACCGGGGCTCCCTGCCCGCAGGCCAACAACCCCTGCTCGGGCGCGTTCTGGATCGCCGCCGGCGTGCCCGTGACGGGCTCCACCGCCGTCGCCACCGCCGACGGCACCGCCTCCTGCGGCAGCTCCGCCGCCACCGCGGACGTCTGGTACAAGTACAAGCCCCAGACGGCCGCGACCGTCGGCTTCAACCTGTGCGGATCCAGCTACGACACCGTCGTGTCCGTCCACACGGGCGTCTGCGGGGCCCTCACGCAAGTCGCCTGCAACGACGACAACGCCTCCGGCAACAACGCCTGCGGCGGCGGGCTTTCCTCTGGCGTGAACTACACGGTTTCCGCGGGGGCCGTCGCCGCCGAAACCGTCTACTACATCCGCGTCTCCGGCTACAACGGCTCCACCGGCACCTACACCCTCACCGTCGTCGGCGGCGGGGGCGTCATCCCTCCCACCGGCCCCGCCAACGACAACTGCTCCGACGCGACCGCCGTCGCCACCGGCGCCAACCCCTTCTCCACCATCGGCGCCACGACCGACGGCCCCACCCACGCCGCCTGCAACTTCAACGCCAGCAACCAGATCACCAGCGACGTCTGGTTCACCCACACCGCCGCCGGCAACGGCGGCCTCAAGATCGACACCTGCGCCGGCGCGGGCTTCGACACCAAGATCGCCGTCTACTCCGGCTCCGCCTGCAACGTCACCGACGCCCGCCTCCTCGGCTGCAACGACGACGCCTCCTGCTCCCCCGGGCGCTCCGTTGTCAGCATCCCCGTCACCTCGGGCCAGTCCTACCTCATTCGCGTGGGCAGCGCGGCCGGCGCAACCGGCGCCGGAACGCTCTCCCTCACCGCCTGCCGGGCCGACTTCAACGGCGACGGCATCGCCGACGTGCAGGACATCTTCGACTACCTCAACGGGTGGCTCGCCGGCAGCCCCCGCGCCGACTTCAACCTCACCGGCGGCGTCACCGTCGATGACATCTTCGACATGATCAACGGCTGGTTCGGCGGCTGCTAGACCCGCCGAGCAACACCCCGATAGCCCAAGGCCTCGGATCGCGCGATCCGGGGCCTTTTTCGTTCCCGCTCGACATACGCTCCCCGCCTTGACCGCCACGCCCTCTCCCCAACCAGCCCCGAAGCACGACCCCTACGCCGCGCTGCGCGAGCCGAACTACCGCTACTTCATCTCCGGCTGGGTCCTCGCGAGCATGGGCCTGCAGATGCAGGGCGCCGCCCTGCTCTGGGAGATCTACCAGAAGACCGGCGATGCCCTCTCCCTGGGCTACGTCAGCCTCGCCCGCGCCCTCCCCGTCATCCTTCTCGCCCTCCCCGCGGGCCAGATCGTCGATCTCCTCGACCGCAAGCGGGTGCTCATCGCCACCCAGATCGCCTTCGCCGCGGCCAGCATCCTCCTCGCCGTCGGCTCCTTCCACGACGTCAGCGTGTGGTGGATGTACGTGCTGGTCTCGCTCACCGGATGCGCCCGCGTCTTCAATGGCCCCAGCCGCTCGAGCCTCCTCCCCCAGATCGTCCGCCCGGAGAACTTCCACAACGCCGTCACCTGGAACTCCAACATGTTCCAGGTCTCCGCGATCTCCGGGCCGATCGTCGCCGGCGGGCTCATCGCCCTCACCGCGGGCAGGGGCATGGGCACGCCCGACGCCAGCGGTGTCGCCCACGGCGTCGCCTGGCCCGTGTACGCCATCACCGCGGCGACCTGCGTGGTGTTCGCTTTCACCTGCTCCTTCGTCCGCCCCCGCCACCGCCGGCAGGGCATGCACGGGCGAATCATCGACGCCATCCGTCCGAGCGTGATGCTCCCGGGCATGCTCGAGGGCGCTCGCTATGTCTGGCGCGAAAAGACCGTGCTGGGCGCAATCGCTCTGGACCTCATGGCCGTCCTTCTTGGCGGCGCAACCGCGTTGCTCCCTGTCTACGCCAAGGACATCCTCCACGTCGGTCCCGCGGGCTATGGTGCGCTCAAGTCCGCCCAGTATGTCGGCGCGCTCGTCATGACCCTGCACCTCGCCCATCGGCCCCCCTTCCGGCGGGCCGGCCGCACCCTCCTGCTCAGCGTCGCAGGCTTTGGCCTCTTCACAATCTGCTTCGGCCTGGCGACGAACTTCTACGTCGCCCTCGCCATGCTCTTCATCCTCGGCGCCCTCGACGGCATTAGCGTCGTGATCCGCCACGTCCTCGTCAGCGTCCGTACTCCAGACCGCCTCCGCGGGCGCGTGAGCGCCGTCAACAGCGTCTTCATCGAGTCCAGCAACGAACTCGGCGGCTTCGAGTCCGGCGCGCTCGCCAAGATCGCCGGCACCTGGCTCGGCGTCGTCGGCGGAACCGTCTTCAGCGTCGTCTCCGGCGGCGTCGGCACGCTCCTGGTCGTCGCGGGCGTCGCCGTGTGGCTCCCCGCCCTGCGACGCCTGGGCGCCCTCGACCTGCCCAAGTCCGAGGTCGAGGAGGCCGCCGAGGAGGAGGAGGCCGCCCGCTCCTCCGTCTGACCGCCGCCCGGGGGCCGAGTCGTGTAGACTGCCCCGATGGCTGCCCACCTCTCCGACGACACTCCGGCCAATCCCCACGCCATCCACGCGTTGATGTCAGGCCTCATCGACTACGCCGGCCTGTTCCCTCCCGCCAAACTCCCCATGGCCGCGGCCGTAGCCAACTACGCCAAGTACCTCGCCTCCCCCGACGCCTGGATGCTCGGCCGGTTCATCCTCCCCGTCTCCCGCCTGGAAGAGTTCCGCACCGCCGCCGCCCATCTGCTCCCGAAGCGCCTCATCGACGAGGACCCGGTGAACTCCCCCTGGCCCATCTCCGCCATCGCCGACGGCGACCTCGACGAAGACCTCGACTCCATCTTCGCCTTCAACCACGAGCACTCGCAAGCCGCGAGTGGCCTCGCCATCATCGACGCCATCGAGATCAAGGTCCCCGCCACCAGCGAGACCGACCCCGCGCCGAGCATCCCGTTCATCGAGCACGCCCTCGAGATCATGGCCGAGGGCGTGTACCCGTTCTTCGAACTCGGGGTACCCCGACACTCCGTGGCGGGTTCGGCCGGGGTACCCCGACACTCCGTGGCGGGTGCTTCCACCGACCTCCGAGGCGCCATCGCCGCCCTCTCCGGCGCCGACGCGGCCGCCAAACTCCGCACCGGCGGCATCACCCCGGACGCGATCCCTTCGCCTCTCGCCGTCGCCGAGTTCATCGTCGCCTGCGCCCAGGCCGACGTCCCCTTCAAGGCCACAGCCGGCCTCCACCACGCCGTCCGCAGCGAGTTCGACCTCACCTACGAGCAGGGCTTCCCCCGCGCCGTCATGCACGGCTTCCTCAACGTCTTTGTCGCCGCGGCGATGGTCAACGAGTTCCGCCTCCACGCCGAAGACGCCGCGAAGATCCTCGAAGAAACCGACCCAAAGGCCTTCGCCATCACCGAAAACACGATCACCTGGGGCCCCGGAACGCTCGACGTCGAGCAACTCGAAAACGCCCGCGACATGTTCGCCCTCTCCTACGGCTCCTGCTCCTTCGAGGAACCCGTTCAGGAACTCAGGGCCTTGCATCTGATCTGAACTGGATCGCTCTTCTCCGCGGCCTCTGCGCCTCTGAGGTGACTTCCTGCCGGATGCGGTGAACCCCTACCGCTGCATCATCGCCGCCACCATCACGATCACCCCCACGATCGCCAAGCACATGAGCACAAACAGCGTGATCTTCACCGCGCTGTACGGCCGCCGCCCCACAACCTCCCCAGTCCGCGCGTTCACCATGAACCGGTACACCCTCTCGTTGAACCGGTACGCGCTCAGCCACACCGGAAGAAGCAGGTGCTTGAACGTGATCCGGTCGTAGCGAGTCCGCGTCGAGCCGATCCGCTGCTCGTCCCCGCCGATGTCGGCCCGGATCGCCGACTCGATGCGCGGCCGCATCTTCTCCTTGGCGATCTCGAACCCCTGATCCAGCCCCACCTGATAACTCTCCGCCCGGAACCCGGCCAGATAGTCGTCGGCGTACACCACGCACGACCTCAGGTCCCACGGCTCGAGCTGCTCCAGGTCCTTCGCCGGCAGGCTCCGGCTCGCCATCACCAGCACATCGTCGAACCCCACGTTCACCACGCCCGACACGCTCGTCCACCGGATCCGCCGCACCGTCCGCGTCTGCGGCTTGCCGTTGACCCAGTACGTCTCGGTCGTGTAGTACGCGTCGCCCCGCTCGCCCGAATACGCCGTGGTCGTCGCCGTGTCGTACGTCCACGCGGGCAGATACGTCCCCGTGAACCTCGCATCGAGCATCGACCGGGTCGTGAGCTTGTTGGGCGCGAACCAGCGCGACCTCACCCACGCCCGGAACCGCGCCACCGCGTCCTCCCGCGTCGTCTTGAACGGCAGCACCGCGTTGGGCTTGATCTGCGTCGCCGCCTGCGCCGTGGCCACGATGTTCGACCCGCAGAACGGGCACGAGATCGACGTCACGTTCGGCGGCGCGGTGACGCTCGCCGCGCACGCGTCGCACCGCATCACCATCGCCCGAACCGTCGTGGCCTTCTCTTGGAGCGCCGCCAGCGTCGAGGCGTAGTCGATCTCCTCCACATCCTTGAAGTCCCGCGGCGCGCCGATCTCGTTCTGGCACCCGCAATACGGGCACGCCGTCACCCACGTCCCCGGCGTGAACTCCAGCTTCGCCCCGCACTGCTTGCAGGGAAATCGGTTCAGGCCGTCGGTCGCGGCGGGCACTGGCTGCGGGTTTGGCGCGGCGTCGGGCATGTGCTCATCTGAACAGAGGCGTGGGCGCAAGCCCACGCACGGAGCGTGCGGGGGAACTGTTGCCGAAAATGCCCGGGCTGGCGCCCGGGCCGCTGTTACGGCATCGGCGGCGGCGGGCTCCCGCTCGCCAAAACGCTCGTCAACTCCGGCACATCCTTCGCCGCGGCCCACGTCGGCATCCCCGCCCGCCACACCAGCGTCTCGGGCTTGAGTTCGCCCGTCATCACCTTGGATCGAAGCAGGTTGAACTCAAACGGCCCCGCCTGCTTCCCGCCGATGGCGAGAAAGAAGGGGTACCCCGCCACGGCCGCGCCGCCTCCCATCGGCGGCGGCGTCCCCGGTCCGCCCATCGCCGCGGCACCCGCCCCGGCCATCTGCTGCCCCATCGCCCCGGCGAAGTTCCCGCCCAGGCCCATGCCGATAAACCCGCCCGCCGCCCCGGGGTTCTTGGCCGCGTCGCGGATCGCCTCGGCCGTCTGGAACTTCGTGTACGAGTCGAGGTTGCCGATGACCGACATGCTCGACCGCTTGTCCAGCGCGGCCTCGACCTCCGGCGGCAAAGAGATGTTCTCAACGTTGAGCTTGGGCAGCTCCAGTCCATACTTGGCGAACTCCGGCGACATCTTCTCGGTCAGGAACTTTCCCAACTCGGAGTAGTTGCTCGCCAGGTCGAGCATCGGGATCTTGCTCTCCCCCAGGATGTCGGCAAACTCGCTCACGATCAGGTTGCGCAGTTGGTTCGTGATCTCGTCGGTCGTGTACCGCCCCTCGGTCCCGACGATCGTCCTGATAAACGTCCCCGGGTCGCTCACCCGCATCGTGTAGTTGCCGAAGGCCCGCAGCCGCACCGGCCCGAACTCCGGATCGCGCAGCATCACCGGGTTCAGCGTGCCCCACTTCAGGTCCGTGAACGTCCGCGTCGAGACGAAGTACACCTCGGCCTTGAACGGCGACTCAAACCCATACTTCCACCCCAGCAGCGTCGCCAGGATCGGCAGGTTCTGCGTCGTGAGCGTGTACGTCCCCGGCTTGAACACATCCGCGAGCTTCCCCTCGTTGATGAACACCGCCGCCTGCCCCTCGCGGACGACCAGCTTGGCCCCATACTTGATCTCGTTCTGGAACCGCTCGAAGCGGAACACCATGGTGTTCTGCGTGTCGTCCAGATACTGGATGATGTCGATGAGTTCGTGCTTCAGGCGATCCCAGATACCCATGGCGCGAGGCCCTTTCTGAGAAGAGTGCGAGCCGAAGGATATGGTGTTCCCGACGCGCGGGACGCAAAAAACATCGGTCGCCGCTACCGCGTCTGCCCGCTCCCCATCACCACCCACCGCTGCGTCGTCAACTCCTCCAGCCCCATCGGCCCATACGCGTGCAGCTTGCTCGTGGAGATGCCGATCTCCGCCCCCAGCCCCAGCGAGAACCCGTCGTTGAACCGCGTGCTCGCGTTCACGAGCACGCACGACGACTGCACCCGTGCCGTGAACGCTTCCGCCGCGTCCGCGTCCTGGGACACAATGGCCTCCGTGTGGTTCGACCCATACGTTGCGATGTGCTCGATCGCGGCATCCATCCCCGGCACAATTCGCATCGCCACGATCAGGTCGAGAAACTCCCGCCCGAAGTCCTCCGGCGCGGCCTGCCGCAGGTTCCCCCCATCCACCGTTTCCTTCAGCCCGCTCGGCGCCAGCCCGATCACCGTCGGCGTCCCCCGCACCTCCACCCCGTCCACCGCAAACCGTGCAAGCATCGGTGGAATGAACGCCGCCGCGATGTCCCGGTGCACCAGCACGCACTCCAGCGCGTTGCACGTCGCCGGCGCGCTCGTCTTCGCCGTGGCGCAGATCTCCACCGCCATCTCCACATCCGCCGCGGCGTCCACATAGATGTGGCACACCCCCTGAAAATGCTGGATCGTCGGAATCCGCCCCGCCGCGGTCCTGGTCACCAGTTCGATCAACTCCCGCCCGCCGCGCGGAATCACCAGGTCGATCGACTGCGAGAGCGTCAGCAGCATCGCCAGGTCCTCGCGGGCGGTCCCCGACAAGTTCACGAGGGCGTCCACCGGCGCGCCATGCGCGGCCAGCGCCTCATGCACCAGCCCCGCCAGCGCGCCATTCGACCCCGCCGCCTCCTTCCCGCCCCGCAGAACGCACGCGTTCCCCGCCTTGAAGCACAGCGCAAACGCATCCACCGTCACCCCGGGGCGGGCCTCGTAGATCATCGCGATCACGCCCAGCGGCGCTCGCACCCGCCTCACCCGCAGCCCCGACTCCACCTTCCGATCCGTCGTCACCACGCCCACCGGGTCCGGCAGCGCGGCCACCAGCCGCACGCCCTTGGCCATCTGCCCGACCGCGGCCTCCGTCAGCCCAAGCCGCGCCACCTTCGGCGCCGAAAGGCCCGCCTCCCGAGCCGCGACCAGATCCGCCTCATTGGCCGCGAGAATCTCCTTCCCCCGCGTCTCGATCAACCCCGCCAGCGTGGTCAGCACCGCGTTCTTCGTCTCCGTCGGCAGCACCGCCGTCAGCCGCGATGCCTCCTTCGCGCGCCCTGCCAGCGCGGCCACATCCACACCGCCCGCCGAGCGAGCCGTCCGAGATGCAGGGGTGTGAGTGGGGGAGTTGGGCACAGGAGTCTTCTCTTACCGGCCGGCGCCGCCCGCTGGTTCGCGATTCAGCACAACAAGATCATCACGGTGAACCGCCTCCTCAGCGTAGCAGAACCCCAGAATCCCCAGAATCTCGCCCGTCTTCCGCCCCTTGATCCGGGCAAGGTCCTCCGACGCATACCCGGAAAGCCCCCGGGCGATGGCCGCTCCGGCGGAATCCACGATCTCCACCAGGTCCCCCGCATCAAACTTCCCGCGAACATCCGTCAGCCCGCTCGGCAGCAGCGAGGCCCCGCGCATGGTGATCGCCCGCAGCGCGCCATCGTCCACCACGATCGACCCGCTCACCCGCGCCGAGAACCCGATCCACTTCTTCCTCGCCGCCCGGGCCGCGGGAGCATCCGCGGCGGGAAACCACGTCCCGATCGCCTCGCCGCCAACGAGCCGCTCCACCGCCCGTGCCTCCGCCCCCGACGCGATCACCACCTCGATCCCCAGCCCCGCCGCCCGCCACGCCGCCCGCACCTTCGTCTCCATCCCCCCGGTCCCCACCGCCGACGCCTCCGCCCGGACCAACTTCAGCCCCTCCGCCAGCGATCGAACCTCCGGCACAATCTCCTCCTGCTTCCCCGCCGCGCTCGTGGCCCAAACCCCTCCGACCGCCGACAGAATCACCAGCAGGTCCGCATCCACCAGCGAGGCCACCAGCGACGACAGATGGTCGTTGTCCCCCAGTTTGATCTCGGCATACGACACCGAGTCGTTCTCGTTGATGATCGGCACCACGCCCGCCTCCAGCAACGCCTCCAGCGTCCGGCGCGCGTTCAGGAACCGCGCCCGGTCATCGATGTCCTCCGCCGTCAGCAGCACCTGGGCCACGGGTGTGTTGCCAAACGCCTCCGCCCACGCCGACATCAACCGCGGCTGCCCCACCGCCGCCGCGGCCTGCTTGCGCACGATGTCCTTCGGCGGCCGCTCCAAGTCCAGCACCCGAAACCCGCTCGCCACCGCCCCGGAACTCACGATCACCACTCGCCGCGTGCCATCCCCCGCCAGCGTCTGCCCCACATCCTCCGCGATCCGGCGCACCGCCGCGGGATCCAGCGCCCCGTTCGGCGCAATCACCGCGCTCCCGATCTTCACCACGATGCGCCGCACCGGCGTTCGCCTCTTCCCCGGTTGGTCCGCACGGTCCGACATGGCCGGGAGCATACCGCGGATTCTTCGGCCGTTGTCGCGTTAGCACAAGCAAACGTGCGTCGCCGCAAGCCCCCCGCCCGCCCATCCCTACAATCCCCCGATGCCACAGACCACCACCAAGCCGCGCCTCAAGATCGGTGCGGGCGTCTCCGGCCACCTCGACGCGGCCATGGCCGCCGAATACGCCGCCAACCGCTGTGCCGAGGCCCTCTCCGCCTCCACCCCCGGCGCGCCCGTCGCCTCCACCGACATGGCCGTGGTCTTCTTCTCCATGCACCACGCCGACGCCGCCGGCGCCATCGCCCAGGTCGTCCGCAAGCGCCTCGACCCCAAGGTCATCATCGGCTGCACCTGCGAGGCCGTCATCGGCGGCGAGATCGAGATGGAGAACTCCCCGGGAGTCTCCATCTTCGCCGCCTCCATGCCCGGCGTGAAGGCCCACGCCTTCTCCACCGACGAACTCCCGCTCCCCAAGGAAGCGACCAACGGTCCCAATCCCCCGGGCGGCAGCAGTGGGGGGGCCGCCACCATCGACCCGGAGCCCCTCGCCCGCGCCGCCGGCCTCGTCGCCGATCATCGCGCCACCATCCTCCTCGCCGACCCGTTCAGCGTTCCCCTCAACGCCCTCCTCCCCCTCATGGCCCACGGCCGCAACGAGGCCACCGGCCACACGCCCGACCCCAACTACGCCGGCTCCCTCCTCCGCCGCTCCAGCCCCATCATCGGCGGCCTCGCCTCCGGATCGAACAAGCCCGGCGGTAACGTCCTGCTCCTCAACGACCGCGTCCTCCGCTCCGGCGGCGTCGGCCTGAGCCTCTCGGGCAAGGTCCGCGTGGACAGCCTCGTCAGCCAGGGCTGCCGCGCCATCGGCCCCACGCTCATCGTCACCGGCTGCAAGGGCCAGATGATCACCCACCTCGGCGGCCGCCCCGCCCTCGAGGCCCTCGAGGAGATCCTCGACTCCCTCGGCCCCGCCATGCGCGAGCGTCTCCGCCGCGGCCTCTTCATCGGGCGGGCCATCAACGAGTACAAGGACCGCTTCGGCCGCGACGACTTCCTCATTCGCCACGTCATCGGCGTGGACAAAGAGCACAAGTTCATCGCCGTCGCCGACCTCCTCCGCATCGGCCAGACCATCCAGTTCCACGTCCGCGACGCGGCCACCGCCAGCGAAGACCTCGCCCTCCTCCTCGACATGCAGAAGTTGTACGAGCCCCCCGCGGGCGTCCTCCTCTTCACCTGCAACGGCCGAGGCACACGTCTCTTCGAGCGCCCCCACCACGACGCGGCCGCCTTCTCCCGCGCCTTTGCCCCGCCCACCACGGGCGAACAGCAGGCCAAGGGCGGCACGCCCATCCCGCCCCCCAGCGCGGGCGTCCCCCTCGCGGGCTTCTTCTGCGCCGGCGAGATCGGACCCGTCGGCGATCAGGTCTTTGTGCACGGCCAGACGACCTGCGCGGCCCTCTTCAGGCCGATGGCCTGAGTATCGCGCGGCGATTCCACAGCGTCACGATCCCGGCACAGAGCAGGAACAACGCACCGCCGGCGACGGTCGTGACGATTGGCCCTACCAGCAGGGAGATGCCGCGGTACGGGCCAGAACCGCCCAGATCGTCGATCCAGAATGCCGCGTTGCCGATGGCTGCGGCAACCGCCGGGATCAGCATCAGCCACCCCCGCGATCGATGGATCCGCCTCGTCGAGATCCACGCCGCCCCGACCATGGCCGAGAGTGCGATGGTCGAGGCCGCAAGACCTATCCACACGCCCTCCTTGGCCCGCTCTGCGAATGCAAGGAGCGTGCTCGCATCGATGAGCCACGCAGCGCCCAGGACGCTCCAGACGAGCCGTCCCGGAGTTCCTTGCGGTCCGATGTTCGGAATGGGCGACAGCCCGCACTCCGGGCACACCGCGCTCTCGCCGAGCCCCGCGAGAGAATAACGGCAGTAGAAGCACGTTCCGGGCGTCCATGCGCGGGTGCCGTACGCCGCGAGCACCGCCATCCCGATGGGGTAGGTGACCAGCACCAGGAGCAGCACGCACAACTCCACACTACGCCTCCGCGGTGTCACACCCCCGACACGATCTTCCCTCGACACTCCCCAAACCCAACCCGCCTGAACCCCTCCCGCTCGCAATACGCCTTGATGATCACCTCATCCCCATCGGCCAGAAACGTCCGCGTCTCCCCCGTCGGCAGCGTCACCGGCACGCGCGGCTTGGGCTTCCCATCCGGCCCGTTCCCATCCCACGTCAGTTCCAGCAAGCACCCGCGCGACGACTTCTCCGGCCCGGAGATCGTCCCCGACCCGAGCAAGTCCCCCGGCATCATGTTGCACCCGTTGCTCGCGTGATGCACCAGCATCTGCGCCAGCGTCCAGTACATGTGCTTGAACGACCCCCGGCTGATCATCACCGGCGCGGCCGCCTTCTCCCGCATCTGCGCCGATTGCAGCCACACCTCGCACGTGATGTCCAGCCCCCAATCCTCCGCGCTCTGCAAGTATGGCAAGGGCTTGGGATCATCACCGCCGCGCTCCGGCCCCGGCACCCGGAACGGCTCCAGCGCCTCCATCGTCACCACATACGGCGAGATCGTCGTCGCGAAGTTCTTCGCCAGAAACGGCCCGAGCGGCTGATACTCCCACTTCTGCATGTCCCGCGCCGACCAATCGTTGAGGATCAGCATCCCGAACATGTGCTTCGACACCTCGCCCATCGGGATCGGATACCCGAGTTTGCTCCGCTGCCCGACGACAAGGGCCAGTTCCAACTCATAGTCGAGCAACTTGCACGGCCCGAACGACGGCCCCGCCTTGGGATCGGCATCCGGGGGCGATTGCTGCCCGCTCGGCCGCCGCACATCCCTCCCCGACACCACGATGCTCGACGCCCGCCCGTGATACCCGATCGGCACATGCGTGTAGTTCGGCAGCAGCGGATTGTCCGGTCGGAACATCGCCCCCACGTTGCTCGCGTGGTGCTTGCTCGCGTAGAAGTCCGTGTAGTTGAACGTCGAGACCGGCGGGCCGAGTTTGACATCCGTCGCGGCCAGCATCGCCTTCTGCCGAAGCCGCCGCCCCTGCTGCCCCACGTGCAAGTCGGCCCGTAGGAACTTCTGCAGCATCCGCCGCAGCACCGGCCACGTCGCCGGCGTATCCGCGATCGCGATCCAACACGGAATCTCCAGGCACATGTCGATCATCTCATCCCCGCCGCCGGGCGACCCCTCGGCGAAGAACCCCGCCTCGTGCAGCATCGACACATCCAGGATCTGATCCCCGATCCGCACGCCCATGTGGTCGTGCGTGTGTCCATCGTGCGACTTCTCGAACGAGCACAGCGCAAGGTTCTGGATCGGAAAGTCCGTCCCCGGATCGTTCGCCGACTCAACCCACGACTTCATCCCGGGATCATGCGTTTCATTGGTCGCCATGGCCTGAGAGTATCCCGCCAGCGCGAACCGCAATGAAACACGGAGGACCGCCGAGAGCCACGGAGAAGACCCCGGAGAAATCGCCATGGTTTGAACACCATGCCTCTCTCCGTGTCATCCTCCGTGAGCCCCGTGGCCCTCCGTGTTTCACCGCCCGCTCCGCCGGGTACCCCGACACTCCGTGGCGGGCCGAGCCCCGTGGCCCTCCGTGTTTCACCGCCCGCTCCGCCGGGTACCCCGACACTCCGTGGCGGGCCGGCCCCGTGGCCCTCCGTGTTTCATGGCTCACCTCTGCGTCCTCCGCGACCCTGCGGTGATCCATCCTCACGGCCTCGGATGAAACTTCCTCTGGATCTCCCGGAATCGCCCCGAATCCACGTGCGTGTAGATCTGCGTCGTCGCGATGTCCGCGTGCCCGAGCAGTTCCTGCACCACCCGCAGGTCCGCCCCGCCGCCCACGAGGTGCGTCGCAAACGAGTGCCGCAGCAGGTGCGGATGCACCCGCGGCAGGCCCGCCAGCTTCGCGTTCTTCCGCACCAGTTGCCACACCGCCACCCGCTCGAGCGGCCGCCCGGTCTTCGACAGCAGCAGTCGTCCCTCCGACCGATCCGGCCGCGCCGCGTTCCCCGTCCCCTTCACCAGCGTCGCCCGACACTCATCCAGGTACTGCCGCACGATCACCTGCGCCGGCTTCCCCACCGGCACCAGCCGCTGCTTCCCCCCCTTCCCCGTCACCGTCACCACACCCAGGTTCGGATGGAAGTCCCCGATCCGCAGCCCCGCCACCTCGCTCGCCCGCAGCCCGCACGCGTACATCAACTCCAGCATCGCCTTGTCCCGCAGCCAGAGCGGCAGCGGCGCGCCCTTCCCGGCCTTCGCCTGTGCCTCCGGCCTCGGCGCCTCCACCAGTTGCTTCATCTGCCGCGGCGAGAGCACCCCGGGGAGTTTCTTCCACCGCGTCGGCCTGTCCAGATCCCCAGCCGGATTCTCCGTGATCAGCCCCGTGGACTCCAGCCACCGGAAGAACACCCGGATCGTGGCCAAGTGCCGGATGATGCTCGTGCTCGCCATGTGCCGCTGGTTCTTCAGCGCGGCCAGATGTCCCACCAGGTCCCGGGGGGTCACTTCCGCGACCGATCCCCGCCCCGCCGCGCGCAGGTCCGAGAACAAGTCCCGCAGATCCCGCCCATACGCCTCCACCGAGTTGGCCGCCAGCCCGCACTCGATCCGGCAGAAGGTCTCGAACCGCTTGCCAAGGCCGTCAAACGCCGTCGGCGCCTCCGCGCCCGGCGTCGGCGAGGCATCAGGCTGGACAGCGGCTCGGGGCATGCACCGATTATCGGATGCACGCACCCCATCCGACATCCCACTTCCACTTCCAAACACCAAAAAGAACCGCCCCGGGGAGGAAATCCCCGGGGCGGCCGAGTTCACGGAATCGGATGAGAACCTTACTGGAGCAGACGCAGGGCCTGCTGCGGGGCCTGGTTGGCCAGCCCGAGGACGTTGGTCGCCGCCTGCACCAGGATCTGGTTGCGGGTCAGCGAGGCGGTCTCCTCGGCGAAGTTCGCGTCCTTGATGGAGGACTCGGCGGCCGTGGTGTTCTCCAGAGCGACGCCCAGCGAGCGAACGGTCGCACCGATGGTGTTTTTCTGGAAGGCGCCCAGGCGCCCGCGGAGGGTAGAGACCTCTGTGATGGCGTTGCCGATGATCTTCTGGGCCTGCGCCAGGTCGGTCGAGGTGACCACGTTGTTGGTCTGGCCCGAGCCGAGGCTGTTGAGGTACTCGAGCACGCCCGAGGAGTTGGTGTTGCCGCCGATGTTCCGGATGGCGACGTTGCCCACGCCGAGGCTCACCTTGCCGGCGATGTCCACGTTGCCGGCAAGCTGGAAGTCGGCTCCGCCGCCGGTGATGGTCAGGGCGTTCACCGAGCCCAGCGTCTGGGACACGGAGTTGGTGAAGGTCAGCTCAACATCGAGGAAGTCGGTGTTGACGCGGGCCGTCTTGCCGTTGGCCGTCGCGGTGATGCCGTTGATGGTCGCCTGCACGTCCTGGCCCGCGTCGCGAACTCCGTTGGTGGCGTTGGCGAACGTCGTCGCCGAGCCGGTGTTGGCCGTGGCGAAGTTGGTCGTGGTCAGGCCGTAGATGCCCACGCCCGTGCCGGTGATGCCGCCCGTGCTGATGGTCTTGACGGAGACGAACTGGCTCGAGCCGAACTCCGTGCTCGCCAGCTTCAGGCCCGTGCCCGAGGCCAGAGCCGAAACGCCCGTGACCGTCTTGAACGAGTTGATCGCCGTCACGATCGACGCCGCGGTCGTGCCGGACGCGAAGGTGAACTGTCGGGAGCCCTGGGCGCCCGCAACCTCGACGGAGAACGAGCCGTTGGTGCCGCCCAGGTTCAGGGCGCCGTTGGTGGACAGGAACAGGCCGGCGTTCTGGGCCGAGCGCGTCACCAGGGCCTGCACCGCGAGGGTGCCGCCGTTGGAGAGCTTGGCGCCGTTCACCTTGTAGGTGCTCACGCCCGCCGCGACCGAGGAAGTCGTGTAGTCCAGCGTGCCGTTGAGCAGCTTCTTGCCCTGGAAGGCGGTCGCGCCCGAGACGCGATCGATGGTCTGCAGGATCGAGTCGATCTGCAACTGGTTCGCCTTCTTCTCGTCGTCCGAGAGGCCGGCGGAGTTGGCGGTGTTCGTTACCAGGCCCTGGAGCTCGGTGAGCAGGCCCGACACCTCGTTCAGGCCGCCCTCGGCGATGTTCACCACCTGGTCGGCGCGATTGGCGTTGCTGATCGCGGCGCCGATGGCCTTCGCCTCCGAGTCCAACCGCTGGCTCGCGATGAGACCGGCGGGGTCGTCCTTGCCGCGGTTGATCCGCAGACCCGTGCTCAGCCGCTCCAGCGACTGGCCCAGGTTAAAGTTGTTCTGCGTCAGCGTCCGCTGAGCGATGAGGGACTGAACGTTAGTGTTGATACGACTCATGTGTGTTGACCTCCGTGCACCGTTCTGTCCGAGCGTCCGTGACTCTTGTGAAGATCGCTCGGCCCCGACCGTGGGGCGCCGGCCGCAAACTCCAGGCGGCGGTTGAGTTCCGGAGCGTCCGGTCGAGACCGGCCGTGGCGCTCGCCCGGCCTCCATGCCGGGATCGATTCAACCCGGGGCTCAACAAGAGCCACGGGCCGACTGGGAAATCGGAGTCTCCGGGCCGTGAGTTGAGCGAGGGTTGAACGAGTCGGCCGGAAAAAACAAAAAAACCGTGCCGGGAGCCCTTCCGGGGGGCTCCGACACGCTGTTATCAGGACGTTCCGATGTGCCCCCATCCTTACTACAGCGCCCGGCCCGGCCCCCGCGACCGCACACAGCTCTCGGGATCCCCGGCGCCGGCACGCCGCGCCATCATCCCGTCACCGTCGTCCGCTACTTCAGCAACTGCAGCACCTGCTGGGCCTGCGAGTTCGACAGCGACAGCACGCTCGTCGCCGCGCTGGTCAGGATCTGGGCCCGCGTCAGCGCACTCGTCTCCGCGGCGAAGTCCGCGTCGCGGATGGTCGACTGGCTGGCCGTGAGGTTCTCCACCGCCGCTTGCAGCGAGCGCACGTTCGTCTGGAGCGTGTTCTTCTCGAACGCACCCAGCCGGCCCCGCAGCACCGAGACCTCGTCGATCGATGAGGTCAGCACCGTCGATGCCTGCGAGAAGTCGTTGCGCGTCCGGCTCGCCGCCAGGTCGTTGGTCCCGCCGGTCTTCAGGCTCGAGAGGTACTCCAGCGATCCATTGATGATCGAGCCGCCCAGTTGCGAGGCCGCCAGCGACTGGATCCCGATGTTCGTCTGCTGGCTGTTGGTGATCTGTCCGCCCAGCTGGTACAGCGCGCCGCCGCCGGTCACGTAGAACGTCGTGGACGATCCGTTGGTCGTTGCGAACGTCGTGTTCAGCGTCGCCGCCAGCGACGTCGAGGACGTGTTCTGCACCGACACGTTCAGCCCGTCCCCGTTGGCCAGGTTGCCGTTGACGATCGCGGAGACGTTCCGCCCGCTGTCCCGGTTCGATGAGATCAGGTTCCCGCCCGCCTGCAGCGTCGCCAGCGACACGCTCGCGGGGAAGTTGTACGAGTCCGGCACGCGGTAGGTATTGAACCACCCGCCGCCCGCCGGCCCGCCGATCCGCTGCACCGACACGAACTGCTTGCTCCCATACCCCGTGGACGAGAACCGCAGCCCCGAGTTCGGATTGCCCGCGTTGACGTACGAGGCCGACACGCCCGTCGATTCCCTGAACGCGTTCACGGCCGTGAGCACGCTCGCCAGCGACTGCCCCGACAGGATCGAGATCTCCTGCACGCCCTTGGGCCCCGTGACCGAGAACGTCGTCGTGGACAGGAACGCCCCCGTGGACGCCGACAGGAACAGGCTCGCCGTCTGGGCCGAGTTCACGACCGCCACATCCACCCGGATGTTCGACCGCCCCGCGAAGTTCGCCGAGTTCACCGCGATCTTCCCCAGCGCCGCCGTGTTCACCCCCGAAAGGGTGTAGTCCAGCGAGCCGTCGAGCAGCTTCAACCCGCCGAACGACGTCGAGTTGCTGATCCGCGTGATCGAGTCGATCGCCGAGTCGATCTGCACCTGGTTGGCCGCCCGCTCCTCGTCCGACACGGCGCCCGTGTTGGCGGCCTGCACGATCAGCCCCTGGATCGAGCTGAGCAGGTTCGAGACCTCCGCCAGCGCACCCTCCGCCGTCGAGATGACCGACGAGGCCCGGTTGGAGTTGTCCACCGCCTGGTTCAGCCCGCCGATCTCCGAGCGCAAACGCTCCGAGACGATCAGGCCCGCCGGATCGTCCGCGCCGCGGTTGATCCGAAGGCCGGTGGACAAGCGCTGCAGGCGTAGCTGCAGATCGTTGTTGGCCGAGGTCAGGTTCGATCGGGCGATCAGACTGGGTATGTTCGAGTTGATCCGAGCCATGGCAATCCTCCGTGATTGAGGCTTGGACGGCGGCAGGCGGCGAGGTCACGCTTCCGGTGTTCGCTTGGCTGGGCCTGGGCCGTTTGGGGGCGGGGGGCTTCGTGGAAAGGCGATTGAACTCAACAAAGGGTTCTGGGGAATCTGGACACGTCTCGAGACGGGACTCAGGAAAGTGGGGGGGAGGGTGGAAACCGGTCTACGCCGATTTCGCGTCCCCGGGCTTGATCTGCCCGGGCGGCGACTGTGGAAACTGGTGGGGGTTGATGCGGGCCGCGGGACCCAGCCCGTTCGCCGCCGGGCGCGGCCGCTTCATCGGCCCGGGCGACGGCAACTGCGACAGGTCCGTGCCCGAGATCTGGCTGGCCCGCAGATTCTCGGCCTTGATCGACTCGTACACCTCTTTCCGGTGCACCGCGATGCGCGTGGGGGCCGTGATGCCCAGGCGCACCTTGTCTCCTCGAATATCGACGACGGTGATCTCGATGTCGTCGCCGATCATGATGGTTTCGTCGCGTTGGCGGCTGAGCACCAGCATCTGGAGGCTCCTTCCTCGTTGGACTCGTTCGGTCATCCATGACCGACTGGGTAGACACGTGCAGGTGAACTGATGAAGCGGTCGGTAGCGGTGCGTAGTGGGTGCCGGGGGAGAGCGGGTGAATCACCTGTTCACCCGCGCACCTTCTCACCTGTTCATCCCTCAGGCGCTCATGGCCTTCGTGCCCGTGGCCGACTTCACGCCCAGGGTCACCAGCGGGTGGCGGGTGTTCCACCGCTTCTCGGCCAGCACGAACTGCTCGCCCGAGCGCGTCAGTGTGTTGATGACCAGCGGCCCCTGCAGGTTCCCCGTCAGGGTCTGGTCCACCTTGTTCACGATCACGAACACCTGGGCGTCCTCCAGCTTGGACATCCCCAGCTCCCCCATCTGCTCGGCCCGGATCGGCACCGAGTAGTCGGGAACAAAGAACGAGGGGTCGGTCACGACAAACGCCAGCGCGGCATCGTCGATCGACTGCAGCCAGAAGAAGGCCGAGTCGTCCGCCGGCTCGAGCAGGCAGAACCGCCTGTGCTCGCTGAACCCGAGCAGCCCCTTGGGGAAGCTGATCACGCGGTCGTCCGCGATATCCACATTGCCAAACCGTGTCGTCCTGACGTTCATCGGGATCCTCCGAAGTGAGATGGCTCCGCTCTGCTCAACCGACTCGCCCGCCCCCGCCTTGGGCTACCTGAGAAAGTCCAGAAGGCTCAAGTTCTGCGATTGCGCCCCCGTCTGCAGCGCCGCCTGGAGCTGCGTCCGGAGGTTGCTGTACCGGATCGCCGCTTCCGTGTAGTCCACGTCCTGGAGCTGCGATCGGAGTTGTTCGTTCGTCGTGTTCACCGAGGTCTGTCTCTGCGTTGCCTGCTGCACGCGGTTGGCATACACCCCCACCAGGGCCTGCGCCTGCGCAAGCCGATTCACCTGGTCGTCCAAAGCCCCTCCAGCAACGGTGATGCCAGCCGAGCTGTCGGCCCGGAGCGCATCCCGCAGCCGTACCAGCGCCGTGAAGATGTTCTGCACCCGGATCCCCGCCGTGTCCTGCGCGGTAAATGTTGCGCTCGTCGCGTCGTATGTGCCGTTGAGCAGGCCCAGGTCCTCCGCCGCACCCGAGTTGTTCAGGGATTCGAGCTTGATCTCCGACGGGGTGCCACCCAGCGTCTGCGTGAACGCGAATCCGTTGCCGGTCGTCGCCAGCCCCGCCGAGAACTCCCCCGGCGCCAGCGGCGGGGCCGACGCGTTCAGCGGCGGCTGCCCGATCGCCGTCGAAAACTCGGAGTTGATCCGGGCCAGGATCGACTGAGCGTCCACCATGTCCTGCGGCCGCAGGTCCACGTCGAACGCCTGCCCGTTGCCCAGCGTGATGCGGAAGTCGGTGTTCAGGGCCCGCGTGACGGTCCCCGTGATCGGGTCCGTCCGGTTGTCCACGATCCCGATCCCCCGCCCCTCGTTGAACTCCGACACCCGCGTGCTCAGGTCCAGCGAGCGAATCCCAAGCTCGGACGCCGTATTGGGCCCCGTCCCCGTCGGTTCGACCGACAGCGATGGACCCGCGATCTCGTTGAACAGGTCGATCCCGCTCCCCGCGGCATTCACCTGAACCCGAACCCCCGGAACACGGGTCTCGATGAGGTTCCGAACATCGTCCAGCGTCTGGGCCGAGGAAAGGTCCACATCCGCGATCGACGCCCCCTGCGACGAGGTGAACCGAAACCGGATCGTCCCCATCGGCACCGTCACCCCCGACAGGGCCGACACCGGCGTGAGCAGGTTCAGCCGCGGATTCAGGTCCGCCCCGTTCGCATTGCCCGCGGTGAACGCCGCCTGGCTCAGGCCAAGGTCCGCCGCGACCTGCCCGACCCCCACATCCCCGAACGTGAGCGAACCCGCCCCCGCCACGTCCAGGCTGATCGACCCGCCGCTCAGGGACACCCCGCCCGGGCCAAGGATCGTCACCGAGTTGGCCGTCTCATACTGCTGGATCGCCGACGCAAGCGCGGCCTGCACATCCTGCACCGTGTCCACCTGCGACAGGTCCACCGTCGTCGCCGGGCCCCCGTTGAACGAGAACGTGATCGAGCCCTTGGATATCCCCAGCGTCCGAGCCCCGGCCAAATCGCCCAGGCGCGTCGTGCCCGTCAGCACCGGGTTCAGGTCCGCCGTCCCCCGAAGCCGGGCCGAAACCTCGCCGATGGCGTTGTCGCCCCCGATCGTGATGGGCACATCCGCCGCGGGACCAAGATCGGCCCTCAGCCCCGATCCTCGCCCCACGTACCGGTATCCACCGTGGAGTTCTTCGATGGGCGCCCGCGTCGCGGTGGACCCGCCGAAGACGTACAGGCCGTTGGTCTCCCGGTTGGCCAGTTGGAAGAGCGACCGGAGCATCCCGTCGATGACCACCGCCTGGTTGTTCCGCGTCGTCGCGTCGGAGGTCACGCCGATCTGCCCGGAGGCGATGGACTTGGCCTCCCGCACCAGGTTGGTCGCGTCGCCGATCGAGGAGTCCAGGAAATCCAGCGAGTTCTGGGCCGAGGAGAGATTCCCCAGAATCTGCGACCCGCTCGCCAGCCGCTGCTGGAGCAGCCCGATCGCCCCCGCCGCGATGGCGTCGTCGGAAAACCGCGACACTCGCTTCCCCGAAGCCATCTGCGTCTGCACCGTCAGCAGGTCCACGTTGGTGCGCGTGATCGTGCTCAGGAGCAACTGGCTCGCCAGCAGGTTCGGCACTCGGCCCAGGTTGGCAGGGATTGAAGACATTGCGCTCTACTCCGTCACTCTTCGCTCTTCGCTTCTCACCCAATCAGCCCCAACAGCGTCTGCGTCATCTGATCCACCACCGTGATGAACCGCGCCGCCCCCTGATACTGCCGCTGGTAGTTCAGCAGGTTGATCGACTCCTCGTCCATGCTCACCCCGCTGATCGCCGCCCGCTGGGCCTCGAGGTTCTGCCGCACCAGGCTCGACGACTGCGCCTTGGTGGTTGCCGCCTGCGACTCCGCCCCGATCTGCTGGGCCGTGTCGCGCCACGCCCCCAGGATCGACTGCCCCCCCAGCGCACCGTTCGCGGCCGTCTGCAACCCCGCGATCAGCAGCGCCGTCGCGTTGTCCGTCGGCTGCCCGTCCTTGGTCGCGCCCGTGGCCAGGAGCCCCGGATTGCTCGACAGTTCCGACCGCACCCCGATGTTCGTCCCGTCCGTCCCCGTGAAGTAGGTGTTGATCCCCAGCACCGCCAACACGCCCGAGGTGTCCTCCCCGAACGACACCGTGTACCCCGTGGCCGCGTCGATCTTCAGCGTTCCGTCCGGATTGATCGTCGCCGAGAGATTCGGAATCCCGTTCAGGTCCGCGTTGAGCGAGGCCAGCGACGTGTCGTCGGTTGTTCCCGGCGCCCCGGCACTGGTGATCCCGTCCAGGTCGATGTTGACCCGCACCGACTGGCTCGCCCCCGTCTGCGTGTTCTTCACCGTGACCAGGAACCCGCCGTTGACCGCCTGGAACGGCAGGCTCGCGAACGACTGGTTCGCCGGATCGTTGAACGGCGTGGTCGTGTCCGCGCTGGTCACCACGCGCGTACCCGTCACGCTCGTGAGCGGCGTGGACCCGTACCCCTGCGAGTGCAGCCGATTGACCTGGAAGATCAGTTGGCTCGCCACCGCGTCGAGCTTCTTGATCGTCCGGTCCAGCGACCCCGACCGCATCGACAGCAGCCCGCCCACGGTCCCGCCCGTGATGTTCAGCTGCGTGCCATCCTGCGCCACGTGGATCGAGACGTCCGTCGAGGCCCCGTTGGTCGTCTTGTCCAGCCGCAGGCCGCGCGAATCCCCGTTGAGCACCACCGGCACCGACCCGACCAGGATGTTGTACGCCCCCGACGGCTGCTCCACGACCGTCACATCCATCAGCTGCGACAGCTGCGTCACCAGCTGGTCCCGCTGGTCGCGCAGCGAGTTCGACTGCCCCCCACCCCCCCCCTCGCTGTTGACGATCTGCACGTTCACCGACGCGATCTGGTTCAGGATGTTGTTCGCCTGCGTCACCGCATCGCCCGTCTGCTGGTCCAGCTGCGTCTGCCCGTTGACCAGGTCCGTCCTCATGGATCGAATCTGCCCCGCCAGCGCTCCCCCCTGCGACACCACCAGCGCCCGCGCCCCGTCCCGGTTCGGGCTGTTGCCCAGATCGCTCCACGACGAGAAGAACTTGCTGAACCCGTCCGACAGGTTGTTGTCGCCCAGTTCATTGAGCACCGACTCCAGCCCGCCCAGAAACTGCTGGCTCGCGCTCGTCGAGGCCTCCTGCGAGTACCCGTTCCACAGCCGATTCTGCAGCCCGGCGTCCACCCGGCGGGTGATCCCGTTGATCCCCACGCCACGCCCGGTGAAGAACTGCCCGTAGTTCTGGTCCCCCAGCGGCACCATCGACACCATCTGGCGCGAGTATCCGGGCGTGGACGCGTTGGCGAAGTTGTTGCCCGTGACCTGGATCGCCACCTGGCTGGCGTTCAGCGCCGAGCGTCCGATGGCGAGCGAACTGGTAAGGCTCATGGAATGCTCCGGCGATCACGACCGAACATCAACCGACGACACCACCTGCACGCCCCCCCGCCCGTCCGCCCCCGCCAGCCCGCCGCGCCCGTAGGTCCCCGCGTGCGACATCCGCTGGCACACCTGCCGCACCAGGCCTTCCATGTGCGACGAGAGCGTCTCCGCCGCGCTCCGCACGGCCATGTGCTCGCCGTGCAGACGATGCAGGATCTCTCGCAGCGCCGCCGCCACGCTCGTCAGCCGCGACCGCACCGGCTCGGGCGCCTGCGCCGCCACCCCCGAGAACGTCGGCTGCTCCTGCGACAGCCGCGCCGGCCCCTGAACCGCCGGCATCCGCACGATCGCCCCCACGATCCCCTGCCTCTGGCGCTCCAGCGCGGCGATCCGCTGCACCACCTCGTTCTGCTTCCCGATGCACACCCCAAGCCGCCGCATGTCCGCCGCGCCGATCGCCGCCTTGTGCTCGCCGGTCAGCACCAGCAGCCGCTCATGCTCCGAGACCATCAACCGCAGTGTCGCCTCGAGCTGCTCGAACGCGCCCATGGCGGGCGCCGCTCCGGCCGTCGATTTGGGTTGGGCCTGGATCACGCTGCCACCTCCACGCCCGCGCCGGTCGTTTCAGCCCGCAATGCCGCCCCGGCCCGGTACCTGTCCATCAGCCGTTCCGCGATCTTGTCCACCACCGGGAACCGCGCCGCCCGCACCATCCGCTGCGCCAGCTCCGCATCCGCCAATCCCTGGAACTGCTTCTCCGCCTCCGTCGGTGCAAACGGCGGCGCGGCGTGGTTGCTCTCCCGCATCTGCTTGAGCAGCGGCTGCACCAGACCGATCGCCACGAAGTTCTCCGCCGTTCGCCGGGCGAACGCCGCGGGCGTCTCATCGCCCGCCTGCTGCATCTTCCCCAGCACCGACCCGAAGTCCGAGGCCCCCGTGGACGCCGTCCCGCGCCCGAACAGCGCGCCATCCCCCGCCTGAACGGCGCTGCGGGCATCAACATTGAGCGTCGGTGCGTCCATGTCTGTGTGCCTATTCCCTGACAAACCGCGCGTGCAACCGCCCCGCCTGATGGATCTGCGCCAGGATCTGGATCTGCTCCTTCGCCGGCACATTCAACTGCTTGAACGCCTCCAGCAGGTCCTGGATGCGAGCCCGATCCGCGCCCGTCCCCGTCGTCCCGAACTCCGCCCAGTTCTGCTGGCTCACCCGCGGGTCCTGGGCGCTCGGCACGGGAGGCGGCGTCGTGGTCGTGATCACCAGCTTGTCGTTCCCGACGGTCACCGCCGAGATCTCCACATCCGCCGTCACCACGATCGACCCCGTCCGCTCGTTGACCACCACCATCGCCGGCAGGTCCAGCAGCGACGGGCTGAACTTCTTGCCCATCACGCTCGCCATGAACCCCGTCGTGTTCCGCTGCTCGGGGGCGGGGATCGTCACGTGCACCATCGTCTCGTCCACGGCCACCGCGATCGGCTCGAACGACCCCTCCGTCGCGTCCAGGTTCGCGTGCAGGTCGTTGATCTCGCTGGCGATCGTCCGCGCCACCTGGTACGACCGAAACGGCGGCCGCAGGATCAGGTTGAAACTCTCCCCGACCCGCGCCGGCCGGATGTCCCTGGTCAGAACCGCCCCGCCCCGGATCCGCCCGGACGTGGGAACGTCCGTCTCCTCGATGATGATCGGCCCGGACGCCATCGCGAAGATCGGCGACTTGGGCGTCGGACCCAGCAGCGGGCTGATGATCAGCGTCCCGCCCTTCAGGCTCGAAGCGCTGTGCGACACCTGCACGAACACATCCAGCGCATCCCCCTCGCGCCCCCCGCCCTCCGGCACGGTCACGCTCAGCGTTACAAGCGCGGCCGACTTGGAGTTCGCAAGGTCCTTGAGCTCCCCGATCGGGTTCCCGTTGTTCTTGTACACCTCGGCCAGCGGCCGCGCCAGGGCCAGCTCCTTGCCGCTGTCCCCCGTCTTGTTCAAGCCCGTCACGATCCCGATCCCCCGAAGCGTGTTGGTCATCTGCCCGTCGAGGCGGACAAACTCCTGGATGCTCACCACCGGGTTCTCACGCCGCGGTCGCATCAGGCTCCCGGGCACCAGCGCCGGCGCCACAACCGGGGCGACCGCCGCCGGCCGATTGGCCCCCAGCGGCGAAGCCGTTTGCGCAAATCCCGCGCTCGCCAGCGCACAACCGATCATGATGGAAAACAGGCATCGTGCCATAGGAGGTGCATCCTGCAATGTCCGCCGGTCGGCTCGCAACCCGAGTGCCAACCGTTCCGCCCGGCCGACCGGCTCCGCGGCCGCCCTCTCACCCTTCACTTCTCTCACCTCTCACCGCCTCAGAAGTTGAAAATCGTCTCCAGCACCCGCGGGATCAGCCCCTTCTCCGCGTTGTTCTTCACGTCCCCCTCGTGCATGATCCGCATCTCCAGCCCCGCCAGTTGGCTCGACTGCACCGTGTTGTTCCGCGTGATGTCCTCCTCGCGGCACGAGCCGGAGAGCACCATCGTCGTGATCTCCTTGTCCGTCTGGATCGACTCCCGGGCCTCCAGCACCAGCGTCCCGTTGGGCTTGACGTCCACCACCGTCGCGGTGATCTTCGCCTGCACCTGGTCCTTCCGGTTGAACTTCGAGTCCCCCTTGTACTTGTTCCCGCTCTTCACCCCCAGCCCCGGCTTGACGCTCCCGATCCCCTCCTCCAGCGTCGCGCTCTCGATGAGCGACTTGAGCGACGGAAACTTCGAGAGCTCCGCCGTCAGGTTGTAGTCCTTCTTCGTGTCCACCGTCTGCGCCAGGTTCTGCACGCTCGACTCGTTGACGATCACCTCCACCAGGTCGTGCTTGGCGTACTTCTTCGGCGGCGGCGCGCTCACCACGAACAGGCTCACCCCCTCCAGATGCTCCGCCGCATACCCCATAGGCGCGGCCGGCGCCTGCGCAGGCGGGGCTGGCTGTGGTGGGGGTGGGGGTGGGGGGGTTCCGGGTGTTGGCAGGGCCGGGATCGGCCGCACCGCCGGCGCCTGGGCCGCCGGCTGCGTGACCAGGTTCTGCCCAAACGCCGTCGTGCAGCACGGCACCAGAAGCGATCCGATCGCGCTCAAGAGGCACGCAAACGGGCGGCAGAGCGGGTGGTTCCTGTCCATGCTGGTCTCCTTGAGCACACGAGCCTCGATCACCTGTCCCGGCGGGATCCGACCCGTCCGCCGAGGGTCCGGATGGACGGGTCCGCCCCCGTCCGCCCGACCGCATCGCCGACGCCCGCGGCATCCGTGCCATCGGACGCGGGCGACGAGGTGGGGGGGATGGACGATTGGTCGGTTCCGTCGTCGGTCAGCATCACCGCCCGCCCCGGCCCCGACATCCGGGCCGTGAACGTCCGGTCCGATCCGTCGAGTTTGAGCTGCACCCGCTCCCCGTCCCGGGCCTGGGCCATGGCCCGGGCCTTGGCCTTCACGCTCATCCCTCCCGAGAGCACATGCACCCACACGATGTCCCCCCGCTTGCACACCACCGGGGCCGTCACATCCGCGGTCGTCACGATCGCCCCCGCTGCGATCGGCCGCGCCGCGACCTGCCCGACGGCCTCCTCGAGCGTGACCGAGAGCCGCGCGTTGGGCGGCAGCCACTGCCGCCCGACCTCGACCATCTCCTCCGCGATCGCCTGCCCGCGCGTGACGGGAGCCCGGGCCGTCACCACCGTCCGGTTCACCAGCGCCCGCGTCCCCACCAGGCGCGTCTGCGTCAGCCGGTCCCCCTCGTAGATGAACACGTTCACCGGCGTCCGGGCCGAGGCCCCGCCCGACGAGGGCTGCACATCCACCCGCCGGTCCCCCGCCCCGCTCGTCACCGCCTGCGACAAGAACGCCTCATCCGGCGAGTCGAACGCCACGCGCAGGTCCTCCCCCGCCACCCCGTACAGCGCGGCCAGCCTGGCCCCGATGGCCCCGCGAACCGTCCCCGCATCCGCCCCCCCGATCGCCTGCGGCACCGCCGACAGCGGCCCGGGGTCCACCGTCGGCCCGCCCCAAGGCCGGGGCTCCATCGCCCCGTTCCCATCCGTCACGCGGCAGCTCGACCCCCGCAGCGTCGTCCTCGCCCACATCACCCCGGCCGCGTCCATCGCCGCCCGCACCTGCGAGATGGAGATCATCACAAACCCCGCCGACCTATCCAGCCGCCCAACCTCGATCTGCCCGATCGCCGTCCCCTCGGGCGTCGT
>OEIU01000498.1_pt1 | contig 35985 bp, 37 predicted proteins | sample 1539221 | NCBI WGS metagenome assembly OEIU01 (sample SAMN03792071, study PRJEB22550) | activated sludge metagenome | feature: wastewater treatment plant; material: activated sludge; isolation source: Wastewater treatment plant of a petroleum refinery complex | place: Argentina: Zarate | collected...
AGAAGCGGTTAGGGCGGCGATCAAAACGGGTTCTTGCGCCCCTCGCGCCGCGGTCCCTCACCCCTCGTAATAATCCTTCACCAGCCGATCCAGCAGCCGCACGCCCCAGCCCGAGGCCCAGCTCTGGTTCACGTCGCTCGAGGGCGAACCCATGCCTGTGCCGGCGATATCGAGGTGGGCCCAGGGGGTCTTCTCAACGTAGCGCTGCAGGAATTGCGCGGCGGTGATCGAGCCGCCGTAGCGGCCGCCGGTGTTCTTCATGTCGGCGAATTTGGAATCGATCATCTTGTCGTAGGCGGCGCTGAGCGGCATCCGCCAGACCTTCTCGCCGGTCGCCTCGCCCGCCTTCCTCAGACGTTCCGACAATTCGTCGTTGTTGGAGAACAGGCCGGCGTATTCCTGACCGAGCGCCACCATGATCGCGCCGGTCAGCGTCGCCAGGTCGATCATGAACTTCGGCTTGAACTTGTCTTGCACGTACCAGAGCACGTCGGCCAGAACGAGCCGCCCTTCCGCGTCCGTGTTAATGATCTCGATGGTCTGGCCGGACATGGAGCGCACGATGTCGCCCGGGCGCTGGGCCGCGCCGTCGGGCATGTTCTCGACAAGGCCGATCGCGCCGATGGCGTTGACCTTCGCCTTGCGGGCGGCCAGCGCGTGCATCAGGCCGCCGACGCAGGCCGCGCCCGCCATGTCGCCCTTCATGTCCTCCATGCCCGCGGCCGGCTTGATGGAAATGCCGCCGGTGTCGAAGCAGACGCCCTTGCCGACGAAGGCGACGGGCTCGCCCGGGGCGGCGGCGCCGTTCCAGCGCATGACGACGACGCGGCTCTCGCGAATCGAGCCCTGACCGACGCCGAGCAGCGCGCCCATGCCGAGATCGGTCATGGCCTTCCTGTCGAGACTGTCCACGGACACGCCGAGCTTTTCCAGCTCCCTGGCGCGATTGGCGAATTCCTCGGGGTACAGGACGTTCGGCGGCTCGTTGACGAGGTTGCGGGCGAGCACGACGCCCTCGGCGAGGCTGGCGCGCGGGCCGTAGGCGGCGCGGGCGGCGGCGGGATCGGCGACGGCGATCGTGAGCGTCGCCGGCGCGTCCTTGTCCGAATCGTCTTTCTTCTTCGTGCGGTAGAGGTCGAACTTGTAGGCGCGCAGCGTCGCGCCCAGGGCGAAATCCGCCGCCGCGCCGGCGTCGGCGCCGCCGGCCGGCTCGAACAGGACCGCGACGCGGGTCGCGCCATTCAGTTTGCCGACGGCCTGTCCGCCGAGGCTCGCGAAATCGGTCGGTTCGGCGGACTCGTCCTTTTTGGCCGTCCCCAGCACGACGAGACGGTCCCAGCCGAGGCCGTGCGGGGCGAGCAGATCGAGCGCGGAGCCGACCTTGCCCTTGAACTTGGCCGCGCGGGCGGCGCGTTCGATGGCCTGGGCGGCGGGCGCCGTCAGGCGCTGCGTCTGCGGGCCCAAGGCCATGTTCTCGCCGGCCAACGCCACCAGGACGCTCGCGCCCTCCTCCGCGCCGGCCGCGCCGGGACCGCCGGCCGCGATGTCGGCGAAGGAGACGAATTCGACCGTGGGAGAAGCTGGCATCGGGGCCTCGGAGGATTGGTGGAAATGCGGCGAATGCGGCCCGCACTATATCGACCGAGCGCCCGGGACGGTCAATGCAGGGGCGCCCGCAAATAGCCGCATCGGCGTGCGACCTCGACAGCGCAGTGTCTCCAGCGCAACGGGCGGGGGCCAAATGGCCCGCGGGAGCGGTTGAAGCGCCGGAAAGGCTTGCTGTTTCCGGGCTCTAGCTGTAGCCAAGGCGAGACGAGAGATGAGCGGTCGACTGAAGCGATGAACGAGGCGGCGCATATGGCCGACGCGGCGCGGACAAGCGCGAGGCCGACATGATCGGCCTCACGCTCGGCCGCTATCTGTCGGGCCGGTTCCTGCAGCAGATTCTCGTCGTCTTCCTCGCGATCAGCGCGCTGTCTTTCCTGATCGATTTCGTCGAGATGCTGCGCCGGTCGGCCGATTCCCACGTGGGGGCGGGATTCATCGCCTTCATGACCTTCCTGCGGGCGCCGGTCGCCTCGGAGCAGATTCTTCCCTTCGCGGTCCTGTTCGGCACGATGGTCGCCTTCGTCAATCTCACGCGGAAGCTGGAGCTCGTCGTCGCGCGCGCTTCCGGCGTGTCGGTCTGGGGCTTTCTCGTGCCGCCGCTGGCGATCGCGCTCCTGATCGGCCTCGCCTCGGTCTTCCTCTACAATCCCATGGCGGCGGCGATGAAGCAGCGCGCCGACGAGATGGAAATCGAAATGTTCGGCAAGGCCGGCGCCGACAAGGACGCCGGCGTCTGGCTGCGCCAGCGCAGCATCGACGGGCGGGCGACGATCAAGGCCGACAAGATTCTCGACAAGGGCAGCCGGCTCGAGAACGTCACGGTCTACCTGGACGATCCCAACGACCATTTCGTCGAGCGAGTGGATGCGCCTGGGGCGATCCTGACCCCCGGCGCCTGGAAGCTGACCGACGCGACCGTGGTGCGGCCCGGCGAGGAAGCGCAGAAGACGAGCGTCTATTATCTGGCGACCGACCTGACGGCCGAAGACGTCATGCGCAGCCTGATGTCGCCGGATTCGGTGCCGTTCTGGCAACTGCCGGTGTTTCGGGACCGCGCGGAAGAAGCCGGCCTCGACGGCCGCGGCTTCGCGCTTCGCTACCAGACGCTTCTGGCGCGGCCGCTGATGCTGATCGCCATGGTCCTGATCGCGGCGGCCTTTTCCTTAAGATTTTTCAGGTTTGGTGGCGTCGGTAAAATGGTTGCAGGTGGCGTGGCGGCCGGCTTCGTGCTTTACGTGGCCACGAAGATGGTCGGCGACATGGGCGACGCGGGGCTTCTCACGCCCTCGATCGCCGCGTGGTCTCCGGCTTTGGTCGGGAGTTTGTTGGGTGCGCTTGCGTTGTTGCATCAGGAGGACGGTTGATGGGGCGCGAAGGCTGCCCTGTTGAACGTCTGACGACTGGCGACGCCGCCATGTCCGCGATCCTGCGTGCGGCGCGCGCGGGCGCGCTGGCGCTTGTCTGCCTGCTGGCCGCGCCGCTGGCCTGCGCCGCCGCCTCCGCCCAGACGCCGCCCGCGAAAGCGCAGAACGCCAATGCGCCGCGCATGGTCGTCGAGGCGAAGGAACTCGTCCAGGACGACAACAAGAACACGGTCACCGCGCGCGGCGACGTCCAAATCTACTACAAGGGCCGCGTTCTCGAAGCCGATCAGGTCGTCTACGACCGCACAACGTCGCGCGTGCGCGCGATCGGACACGCCAGGCTGACGGAAGCCGACGGCCAGACGATCTACGCCGACGACATGGAGCTGACCGACGATCTCAAGCAGGGATTCGTCGACAGCCTGCGCGTCGAGACGCCGCAGAGCACCTACATGAGTTCGCCGCGCGCGGAACGTTCGGGCGAGCAGACCAAATTCGACTACGGCACCTATACCGCCTGCAAGCCCTGCGAGGACGCGACCGTGCCGCCGCTGTGGCGCGTGCGCGCCAAGCGCATCATCCACGATTCCGACGAGAAGACCCTCTATTTCACCGACGCGACGCTGGAATTCTTCGGCCAGCCGATCGCGTATCTTCCCTTCTTCACCGCGCCCGATCCGACCGTGAAGCGCCGCTCCGGCATCCTGGCGCCGCGCTACATGCCCTACAGCACGCATCTGGGTATCGGCGGCGGCGTGCCGATCTACTGGGCGGTCGCGCCCAATATGGATCTGGTGTTCACGCCGACCGTCGTCGCCAAGCAGGGCTTTCTCGCCGATCTCGAATGGAAGCACCGGCTGGAGAGCGGAACCTACGCGTTCCGCATCCAGGGCATCAGCCAGATGAATCCGTCGGCCTTTCCGACGCCGCCGCTGGGCGCCAGCGACAAACGCCTGCGCGGCTCGTTCCAGACCTACGGCGCTTTCGATCTCAGCGACAAATGGAAATTCGGCTGGGACGGGACGCTGCTCAGCGACCGCTATTTCTTTTCCGACTATTCGCTCGCCAATCCGCTCTACGCCAATCCCTACTTCCGCGAGACCTCGTCGACCGTCTACCTGACCGGCAAGGGCGAGCGGAGCTGGTTCGACGTGCGCGGCTATTTCTTCCAGGGCCTGTCGCCGCGCGACTATGCGCCGCAAATGGCCATCGCCGCGCCGATCCTCGACTACAATCGCGTGTTCCCGCTGCGGCCGAACATGTTCCCGCTCGGCGGCGAGGTCGAGCTCGACGCCAATTTCTCCTACACGACCGCGCAGGCCGCGCTCTATGAGTCGATCCAGCCGCGCACCTTCGACAGCGTCTACGGCCTCTACAACGTCTGCCAGGTCTACGCGCCGGCGGCGGCCCGAACCGGTTCGCAATGCCTGCTGCGCGGCGTCGGCGGCGACTACGCGCGCGCGACGGTGCAGCTTTCCTGGAAGCGCAATTTCATCGACTCGCTCGGGCAGGTCTGGACACCCTTCGTCTTCGCGCGGGCGAGCACGAGCTATCTCAACTACGACCAGAGCCGCGTCTACGGCGTCTACAATGCGGCGCTCTCGCCGCTCTACAACGCCAGCCAGGCGAATTTCCTCGGCTCCGACAACGTGCTGCGCGCCCAGTTCACGCCCGGCGTCGGCGTCGAATACCGCTATCCGCTGTTCGCCCGCCTCAACATCGGCACGATCACCTTCGAGCCGATCGTGCAGGTCGTCGCGCGGCCCAATGTCATCGGCTCGAATTCGCTGGTGAACATCGACGCGCAGAGCCTCGTGTTCGACGACACGAACCTGTTCTCCTGGAACAAATATTCGGGCTACGACCGGTTCGAGACGGGCGTGCGCGTCAATTACGGCGGCCAGTTCACGCTGAATTTCAACAATGGCGGCTTCATCAACGTGATGGCGGGCCAGTCCTACCAGCTCGCCGGAACCAACAGCTACGCGACGCCCGACGCCGCCAACGTTGGCCTCAGCTCCGGCCTCGACACGCGCCGTTCCGACTATGTCGGCCGTATCGCCTTCGCGCCGGCGAGCTTCCTGTCCTTCGTCGCCAAGGCGCGGTTCGACCAGGCCAACATGCATCTGCGCCGCCTCGACCTCGTGGCCGGCGCGACCTTCGGGCCGCTGACGGGAACGATCCAGTACGCCAATTACTCGGCGCAGCCGCTGCTCGGCTTCGACGTGCGCCGGCAGGGCCTGTCGCTCGGCGCGCGCTACGACATCACCAAGAATTATTTCGTGAACGGCAACGTCCAGTTCGACATGTCGCGCTACCTCTACAACAACACGGCGGCCATCAACGGCGTGTGGGGCTATGCGCCGGTCATGTCGATCGCGGGGCTCGGCATCGGCGCGGGCTATCAGGACGATTGCACGACCTTCACGATCAACTACACCTCGACCTATCAGGTGAACGCCTCCACCGGCCTGCCCGGCCGCAACCAGACGCTGCTGATGACCTTGAACCTGCGCACGCTCGGCGAGGCCAAGGTCGGCGCGAGCCTCGGCTTCGTGCCGCAGAACGACGGCCTGAAGCAGTCGCAGTGAGCGACGCGTCCCTTCTCGCCCTGACGCAGGGCGACCCGTCCGGCATCGGCCCCGAAATCGCACTGATGGCCTATGAAGCCGCCCGCGCCGACGCGAGCCTGCCGCGCTTCGCGCTGCTCGCCGATCCCGCGCTGATGCGCGCGAGGGCGCAACAGATCGGCGCAGGCGCCGAGATCGAGGAATGCGACGTCGCGGAGGCGGCGCGCGTCTTTGCGCGGGCGCTGCCCGTCCTGCCCCTGCAGGCGCGCGCGCGGGGCGAAGCAGGCAAGCCCGATCCGGCAGACGCGGCGGCGACGATCGAATCGATCGAGCGCGCGGTCGCTCTGGTTTTCGAGGGACGCGCAGGCGCGATCGTCACCAACCCGATCGCGAAAGAGGTTTTGTATCGCGCGGGCTTCTCGCATCCCGGCCATACGGAGTTTCTGGGCGAACTCGCCAGGCGCCATACGGGCCGCGCGGCGCGCGCGGTGATGATGCTGTGGTCGGACGAACTCGCCGTCGTGCCCGTGACGATCCATGTTGCGCTCGCGCAGGTTCCGCGCCTGCTGACGCGCGACCTCATCGTCGAGACGGGCAGGATCGTCGCGGCCGACATGCGCGCGCGCTTCGGCGTCGCGGCGCCGCGTCTGGCGATCTCCGGTCTCAATCCGCACGCCGGCGAGAACGGAACGATGGGCCGCGAAGAGGTCGACGTAATCGCGCCGGCGATCGCCGACCTCGTCGCCGCTGGAATCGACGCGAAGGGCCCCTATCCCGCCGACACGCTGTTCCATGCGCAAGCGCGCGAAAAATACGACGCGGCGCTGTGCATGACGCATGATCAGGCGCTGATTCCGATCAAGACGCTCGCCTTCGACCGCGCGGTCAACGTCACGCTGGGCCTGCCCTTCGTGCGCACGTCGCCCGATCACGGCACGGCCTTCGATATCGCCGGCAAGGGCGTGGCGAATCCCACGAGCCTGATCGAGGCGCTGCGGCTGGCGGCGCGGCTGGCGGGACGACCGGCATGACGCAACGGACCGAGACGCCCTCCCTCCCCGCTCGCGGGGAGGGTGTCAGGCGAAGCCTGACGGGTGGGGTCTGCCGCGATCGCGGCCAACATCCGGCAGGCCCCACCCGCAATGCTGCGCATTGCGACCTCCCCGCGAGCGGGGAGGTAGGGACGCTCGGCAAGACGGCGGCCCGATGACCGACGGCCTGCCGCCGCTGCGCGATGTCGTCGCGCGGTTCGACATCGCGCCGAAGAAGGCGCTGGGCCAGAATTTTCTGTTCGACCTGAACCTGACCCGCCGCATCGCGCGCGCCGCGGGGCCGCTGGAAAATGCGACGATCGTCGAAGTCGGCCCCGGCCCCGGCGGCCTCACGCGCGCGCTGCTGGCGGAAGGGGCGAAGCGCGTCGTCGCCATCGAGCGCGACGCCCGCTGCCTCGCCGCGCTGGCGGAAATCGCCGCGCATTATCCGGGGCGGCTCGAGGTGATCGAGGGCGATGCGCTGGAGATCGACATGCAGGCGCTGTGCGCGCGTTTCGCGGTCGACGGCCCGGCGCGCGTCTGCGCCAACCTGCCCTACAACATATCCACCGTGTTGCTGACCAACTGGCTCGAAGCGGACATATGGCCGCCGGCATGGGACCGGCTGACGCTGATGTTCCAGCGCGAGGTCGCCGAGCGCATCGTCGCCACGCCCGCCGAACGCGCGGACTACGGGCGGCTCGCCGTGCTGTGCGGCTGGCGCGCGCAGGCGCGCATCCTGTTCGACGTCGCGCCTTCGGCCTTCACGCCGCCGCCGAAGGTGACGTCGTCCATCGTCGAGTTGCGCCCGCGTGAAGAACCGATGGCGTGCGACAAGCGCACGTTGCTGGCGATCACGCAGGCGGCGTTCGGCCAGCGCCGCAAGATGCTTCGCCAATCGCTCAAGAGCGTCGCGCCGGGCGGCGACGCGGAGGGGTTGCTCGCGGCTGCGGGGATCGCGCCGACGAAGCGGGCGGAAGAGGTGGATGTGGCGGGGTTCGTGGCGCTGGCGCGGGCGATGTCCAGCAGACGAGCGCCGGCGCCCTGATGGCGCCGAGGCGGTCGGCTTCCTGATCAATTCACCGCCGGAGAACCAGTCTTACGGGAATGGTCATGCGACCGCCAGGCGGCTTGTCGGGATCGAGTTGGCGGATCGAAGCGACGATGTCCCGATCGAGGTTCGGATTTCCCGAAGATGTGACGACCTTGGCGTCCGCCACACGCCCGTCCGCGGCGATCGTAATGTGGATCGTCACGTTTTCAGCGTGGCTGACGTATGGACGCATGAGGATCGAAATTTTCGAACGGATGCGAAGCATGTATCTCCGCTGATCGTCAGGCAGTCTCATGAAGCGACGAGAAGCTTCGCCGCTTTTTGCGCAGTCCGCGCGCGATATCGAACCGCAGCCCGGTGAATTAGATTGCGCCCTGCCTGCTTGCGGCATGATTGAAAACAGCAAGGAGCAACCGAGAATCGCAATGCGGGCGCACTCGGAGCGACGCATTGAGCCGATCCTGCAGGTCGAGAAATCTCGCAAAAGAGAACCCTTTCAAATCCAGCGCCCGGTTTCGGTAGATGGCTCAATCAGCGAAAGAATCTGCCGCGGACTCGCGACCCCGCCCTACTCCGCCAGCAACCGCGCCACGAACGCCTCCACGCCCGGCTGCCGGCGCGACCGTTTCAGCCGCTCGGCGCGCAGAATCTGGATCAGCTCTTCGTAGGTGCGCTGCAGGTCGTCGTTCACGAGAACATAATCGTATTGCACCCAGCGGCGGATTTCGTTGCGGGCGTTTTCGAGGCGCTTCTCGATCGTGGCCGCCGCATCTTCGGCGCGCCGCTCCAGTCGCGCGCGCAGCTCCTTCATCGAGGGCGGCAGGATGAAGATGGTGACGACGTCGGACTGCGCCTTCTCGCGCACCTGCTGCGCGCCCTGGTAGTCGATGTCGAAGAGAACGTCGCGGCCCTCGCCCAGCACCGCTTCGACCGGCGCGCGCGGCGTGCCGTAGAAATTGCCGTGCACCTCCGCCCATTCGAGCAGGTCGCCGCCGTCGCGCATGCGCTCGAACTGCGCGCGCTGGATGAAATTGTAGTGGATGCCGTCCACCTCGCTCGACCGTCGCGCGCGCGTCGTCACCGAGATGGAAAGCGTGAGGTCGATGTCCCTGGCCTGCAGCAGCATGCGCGTGAGCGTGGTCTTGCCGGCGCCGGACGGCGACGACAGGATCAGCATGAGGCCGCGTCGCGCGAACTGGTGGACGCTGGAGGTCGGATCGCTCATTGCGCCATGCTCATCGGGACCTGCTCATCGGGCGTGCTCATTCGATATTCTGGACCTGCTCGCGGAACTGCTCGACCTCGACCTTGAGCTCGAGGCCGATGGCGGTCAGCGCGGAATCGTTCGACTTGGCGCAGAGCGTATTCGATTCGCGGCCAAGCTCCTGCGCGAGAAAATCGAGGCGGCGGCCGATCGCTCCGCCCTTCTGCAGCAATTCCGTCGCGGCGTGGGCATGCGTGTGCAGGCGGTCGAGCTCTTCCCTGATATCGGCGCGGGAGGCGAGCAGAACGGCCTCCTGATGCAGCCGCTGCGGATCGAGGCCCTGCGTATGGCCGAGCGCCTCGATCTGGCGGGCGATGCGGGCCTTTACGGCGTCCGCGCCCCGGCCAGGCGTCGCTTCCGCCTGCCGCGCCAGCTCCGCGATCCGGGCGACCCGCTCGCCCAGCACGGCGCCGATGGCGGCGCCTTCCGACAGGCGCATGGCGGCGACCGCCGCGAGGGCCGTATCGAGGCCGGCGAGGACGTCTTTCGCGAGGGCGGCGCGCGCGGCCTCGTCGTCCTCGGGCTCGCTGCTCTCGACGATTCCGCGCAGCGCCAGCAGGCCATCGAGCGAGGCCGGGCGCAGATTGGCGTTGAGCGGCACGTCGGCGAGTTGCGCGATCAGCGCGTCGAGCGCGGGGCGGTTGATGCGGATGTCCGTGGCGGCGCCTTCGCGCGTCGTCGTCAGATTGGCGTGGCAGGCGCCGCGCGTGAGCGCCCTGGAAATGGCGGCGCGCGCCTCGACGTCCACCGCGTCGAAGCCCGGCGGCAGGCGCAGGCGCAGGTCGAGGCCCTTGGAATTGACGGTGCGGATTTCCCAGGCCCAGGTCCAGGCGTCCGAGCGCCCCGACGACCGGCCGAATCCCGTCATGCTGTGGATGCTCATGCGCGCCTCGATTCTCGTGGCGCGTTTAAACCACCTGTGGCGCCAAATGCCGAGTCTGCGCGGACGCGCAGGGCCGGATTCCGGACCGCGAGCCTTCAGGTTCGCCCGGCCACACGGAAGATTGCGAGCCTGAAGGCTCGCGGTCCACGCGCCCGGCGGTCAGTGGAAAGCGAGCGCGTTGGACACGCTCTTGGCGCTATTGAGGTCCCAGCTTTTGTTGCGGAGCGGATCGAGCGACGTGCCTTCGGAAGCGTCGAAGGCGACGGGCTTCCTGACCTGCCCGGCCGGCGGCGCAGCGGCCGCGACAGCCTGATCGGCGCTTCCGCTTCCCACCGGCGGCAGGCCGAGCTTGGCGGCCTGCGCGCGCTGCTCCGCGAGCGTCCTCGCGGGAACGGGATAGAGTTCCGGCGAACCGGGATCGGACATCGGCCCGTCGAGCGCGTCATCGCCGTCGACGCCGCGGACCTTGATGCCGGGGTCGTCGAAATTCGCGACGAACTTGCCCTGCGGCTCGGGGGCGGCGGGGTCGGGCTGAACAGCGGAGAGCGGCCGTTCCCTCGTCCAGGGCTGCGGGGCGAAGGAAGCGAGTTCCTGCAACTGCCCGCCCGACAACAGGCTCGGCGACACACGCTCGATCGCCTTTTCGGCGTCCGCCGGCGCCAGCTTCGGTTCGGGGGGCGCCATTGCGGCGGGGTCGGCGGATAGCGCGGCGAGCCGGCCGAAGCCGGCGGTGGGTTCGGCTTCGCTGCGCTGGCCGGGCCGCATGGCGGGCGCGGGCGCTGCGGCCGGCGCGTCCTGCGCGCGGTCGACATTGGTCGCCGCGCCCTTGTCGCGCTCGATCTGCCGCCAGCGGACCACGTTGCGATTGTGCTCGTCGAGCGAGGACGCGAAGACATGGCCGCCCGTGCCGTCGGCGACGAAATAGAGTTCCTGCGTGCGCGAGGGATTGGCGACGGCCTCGAGCGCCGCGCGGCCGGGATTGGCGATCGGGCCCGGCGGCAGGCCGTCGATCGCATAGGTGTTGTAGGGCGTCCATTTCTGGACTTCCGACGCCAGTATACCGCGCCCGAGCGTGCCGCGGCCGCCGACGAGGCCGTAGACGATGGTCGGGTCGGACTGCAGGCGCATGCGCTTGTTGAGCCGGTTGATAAAGACGGCGGCGACGCGCGGGCGCTCGTCGGCCTTGCCCGTCTCCTTCTCGACGATGGAGGCGAGCGTCAGCAATTCATGCGGCGAGCGCAGCGGCAGATCGGGGTTGCGCTGCGCCCAGACGCGGTCGAGCAGCTTCTTCTCGCTGTCCTGCATCTTGCGCAGGAGATCGCGGACATTGGTGCCGCGCGCGACCTTGTAGGTCTCGGGCAGGAGCGAACCCTCCGGCGGCACGTCCTTGATGTCGCCGACCAGGACGTCGTTCTCCTTGAGGCGGTCGACGATCTGCTGGCTGGTGAGGCCTTCGGGGATCGTGACCGCGTGCAGGATCTGGCGGCCGTTGACCAGCGTGTCCAGCACCTCGCGCAAGCTCGCCTGCTGACGGAACAGATATTCGCCCGCCTTGAGTTTCGCGCGCGCCCCTTCGATGAGAAGCTCGATGTTCAGGAGCGCGGTGTTGTCGATCACGCCTTCCTTTTCAAGGAGCGCGATGATGTCGGGCACTTCGGTGCCCGGCGCGACGTAGACGACCTTGTCGCTCGGCAGCGGGCCGGGCTCGCGCATCTTGCGCTGCATCAGCACGAGGCCGACGCCGCCGGCGACGCAGAGCACCAGCAGGAAAGAGAGGAAGCCGGAAAAAGCCGAGAGCGTGCCGTCGCGGCGCTTTTTCTTCTTCGGCTCGGGCGGCGGCGGCGCGGCCTCGGGCTGCAGGGCCTCGCTGGGGCTTTTCAGGCTGCGCCGGCGGGAGAAAATACCCGCGCGGGCGGCCGAGGACGGCGCGCTCGGCGGAACCTCCCGATTGTCCGGTTCAACGGTGCTCATACCCGGCGGTCCACCCGTAGTCTCACGCCCCCAAGGCGAACGAGCGACACTAGCCCGCTTTATGGCGAAAAAGCGGTCGGCTCAGTTCGGCGGGCCGACGAAAATCAGCGACGCGTTGGTGCCGCCGAAGCCGAAGGAATTCGACAGGGCGGCGCGGATCTCGCGCTTGCGCGCCTTGTGCGGCACGAGATCGATCGGCGTCTCGAAAGCGGGGTTGTCGAGGTTGAGCGTCGGCGGCGCGACCTGGTCGCGGATCGCGAGGATCGAGAAGATCGCCTCCGCCGCGCCGGCCGCGCCGAGCAGATGGCCGATCGCCGACTTAGTCGAGGACATCGAGGTCTTCGACGCGGAATTGCCGAGCAGCCGCTCGACCGCGCCGAGCTCGATGCCGTCGGCCATGGTCGAGGTGCCGTGGGCGTTGATGTAGTCGATGTCCGAGATGGACAGGCCCGACCGCTTCAACGCCGCCGTCATGCAGCGATAGGCGCCGTCGCCGTCCTCGGCCGGGGCGGTGATGTGGTAGGCGTCGCCCGACATGCCGTAGCCGACGATCTCGGCGTAGATATTCGCGCCGCGCGCCTGCGCGTGCTCCAGCGATTCCAGAACGAGCGCGCCCGCGCCCTCGCCCATCACGAAGCCGTCGCGGTCGCGGTCGTAGGGGCGCGAGCCCTTGGACGGCTCGTCGTTATAGGCGGTGCAGAGCGCCTTGCAGGCGGCGAAGCCCGCGATGCCGATGCGGCAGATCGCCGATTCGGCGCCGCCGGCGACCATGACCTCGGCGTCGCCGAGCGCGATCAGCCGCGCCGCGTCGCCGATGGCGTGAGCGCCCGACGAACAGGCGGTGACGACGGCGTGGTTCGGACCCTTGAGGCCGTGCTCGATCGAGACATAGCCCGAGGCGAGGTTGATGAGGCGGCCGGGAATGAAGAAGGGCGAGACGCGGCGGGGGCCGCGCTCCTTCAGAAGCAGCGAGGTATCGGCGATGGCCGACAGGCCGCCGATGCCCGAACCCAACATGACGCCGGTCGAAATCTGCTCTTCGTAAGTCTCGGGCTTCCAGTTGGCGTCGCGCAGGGCCTGGGTCGAGGCGGCCATAGCGTAGAGGATGAAGTCGTCGACCTTGCGCTGCTCCTTCGGCTCCATCCACTCGTCGGGATTGAACGTGCCGTCGGAGCCGTCGCCGCGCGGCACATGCGCGGCGATCTGGCAGGGCAGATCGTCGATCTCGAAGCCCTGGATGCGGCCGAAGCCGTTTTCGCCAGCGATCAGGCGCCGCCAGCTCGTCTCGACGCCGCCGCCCAGCGGGCTGACCATGCCGAGGCCAGTGACCACGACCCTACGCATTGACGACATGAGCAACGCCCGCTGTTGTTCTTCGATCTAAGACGGTGCGCCGCCGGTCAGGCGGCGGTGGCCTTCTCGAGGAACTTCACGGCGTCGCCGACCGTCACGATCGTCTCGGCTGCATCGTCCGGGATTTCCACGCCGAATTCTTCCTCGAAAGCCATGACGAGCTCGACCGTGTCGAGCGAGTCGGCGCCGAGATCCTCGATGAAATTGGCGTTGTCCACGACCTTGTCAGCCTCGACGCCGAGGTGCTCGACGACGATCTTCTTCACGCGCTCGGCGACATCGCTCATGTGTTCCGTCCTTGTGTTCTGTGACCAGTGATCTTTTGACCATCAGGAGCGCAAACGCCCCGGATTTGCAACGTCGCGGCGGAACCCGCCCCGACAAATTCCGCGCGTCGGATAACATACTTCCTTTGGGCTCGCCAGTAGTCTGGCGGTTGAGGACCGGCTTGTCCAACGTCCGGTCGGACGCGGCGCAAAGTCCTCAGATCATTGCCATTCCGCCGTTCACGTGCAGCGTCTGGCCGGTGACATATTGCGCCTCCTGGCTCGCCAGATAGATGACGGCGGAGGCGACATCGGCGCCCTGCCCGAGCTTTCCGACCGGCACCTGGCCGAGAATCGCTTCCTTCTGCTTCTCGTTCAGCGCGTCCGTCATCGGACTTTCGATGAAACCCGGCGCGACGCAATTCACGGTAATGCCGCGCGAGGCGACTTCGGCCGCGAGCGACTTCGACATGCCGATCATGCCGGCCTTGGAGGCGGCGTAATTGCCCTGGCCGGGGTTGCCCGTGACGCCGACGATCGACGTGATGGAGACGATGCGCCCCCAGCGGCGCTTCATCATGCCCTTCACGGCGGCGCGGGCGAGGCGGAAGGTGGCGGTGAGATTGACGGCGATGACCGTGTCCCAGTCCTCGTCCTTCATGCGCATGAACAGGCCGTCGCGGGTGAGGCCGGCGTTGTTGACGAGAATGTCGAGCTGGCCCATGGCGGCCTCCGCCGACGGCACGAGCTTTTCGACGGCGTCCTTGTCCGAGAGGTTGCAGGGCAGGATTTTCGCGCGATCGCCGAGTTCGCCGGCGAGCTTTTCGAGCGCGTCAGCCCGCGTGCCCGAGAGCGCGACGGTCGCTCCCTGCGCATGCAGCCCGCGCGCGATGGCCGCGCCGATGCCGCCCGAGGCGCCCGTCACGAGCGCGGTCTTGCCGGTCAGGTCGAACATGTGTTTCTCCAGATGTCATTCCCGCGAAAGCGGGAATCCAGTTCGCAAATCTTCGGCAGGCGGCCTCTGGATCCCCGCTTTCGCGGGGATGACAGTCCCCGGAGTCGCTCGCTACGCGCTCTTATACGCCTCGACATCCGCCGGCGTCCCGACGCTCATGCCGGTCGCGCCGTCGGCGAGGCGCTTCAGCAGGCCCGTCAGCACCTTGCCGGCGCCGAGCTCGACGAAGCGGTCGCAGCCGTTTGCGGCCATGTAGCCGACGCATTCGCGCCAGCGCACAGTGCCCGTCACCTGCTTCACCAGAAGGTCGCGGATTTCGGCGGGGTCGCTTACGGCGCGCGCGACGACATTGGCGACGACCGGAATTTTTGGCGCGACGATATTCGTGCTGGCCAGCGCCTCGGCCATGGCGTCGGCGGCGGGCTGCATCAGCGCGCAGTGGAAAGGCGCGGAGACGGCCAGCAGCATGGCGCGCTTGGCGCCCCTGGTCTTGGCGATCTCGATCGCCTTGTCGACGGCGGCCTTGGAGCCTGAGGCCACGACCTGCCCGCCGCCATTGTCGTTGGCGATCTGGCAGACGCCGCCGGCCTCGGCCTGCGCCTCGGCGGCGACCGCGACGCCCGTCTCGTAATCGAGGCCGAGCAGCGCGGCCATCGCGCCCTGCCCGACCGGCACGGCCGCCTGCATCGCTTTTCCGCGCAAGCGCAGCAGGCGAGCCGCGTCGGCGAGCGAAAAGGCGCCGGCCGCGGCGAGCGCGGAATATTCGCCGAGCGAATGGCCGGCGACGAACTTGGCGTCGCGGGCGAGATCGAGACCGGCCTCGGCCTCCAGCACGCGGGTGGCGGCGAGGCTGACGGCCATCAGGGCCGGCTGGGCGTTGGCGGTGAGAACGAGATCGGCCTCGGGGCCCTCGAACATCAGCGTCGAGAGCTTTTCGCCGAGCGCGGAATCGACCTCGTCGAACACGGCGCGGGCAGCCGGAAACGCATCCGCCAGCGCCTTGCCCATGCCGACGGCCTGCGAGCCCTGCCCCGGAAACACGAACGCCTTGGCCATGCGGCCCTCCCCTTTTGCTTGGGCGGGTGAGTGGCGCCGGGGGCGGTAGGAGTCAAGTCGGCGGACGCCGGTCGACCTATGCCGAGCGCGGCTTCCGTCGGTTGGCGGCGCGGCGCAACGTCTCGTTGATCCGCGTTTGCCAACCAGGCCCGGTCTCCTTGAAGGCGGCGAGGACATCGACGTCGAGCCGGATGGTCGTCGCGACCTTGCGTTGCGCGACCGGCGGCCGCCCGCGCCGGACAGGCGCCTTCGCAAATTTCGCCTGCCATTCCGGCGCCGACAGATCGGGCGCGTCGTCACTCGAATCGAGGACTGTAGATCGCCTGTTCGCGGTCATTTGCCTTCCTCAGTGAAATGATGCGGCGCGCTGCGCCGCGTTCCGTCCAGACAAGCACGACCATGCGCCCGTCGAGAAAACCGATCGAAATATGCCGAACCTCGCCATAGTCGCGCCGGTCGTCGACGATTGTCATGGTGGGCGCCGCGAAAACCTCGTCCGCACGCGCCATATCCAGTCCGCGTTCCCTGAGAACGACCGCCCTCTTGGCGGGATCGAACTGGATCCTCATGATTTATCGTACATACAATAAATAGAATTCGCCAATAAATAAAATTCGTAACGCCCGCCGCGGCGTCCGATTGCCGACTGCCCATCGCGAGGCGATACTGCCTCCCATGCCTTTCAAATGCGACATCCCCGCCAAGCCCACCCAGCTCCAGGACGACGAAACCGTCCGCATCACGCGCTGGGATTTCGAGCCCGGCGCCGTGACCGGCATGCACCGGCACGGCTGGCCCTATTTCGTGGTCATGTTGACCGACGGCAATCTGCGCGCCGAGACCGATGGCGTCGTGCAAGACCGGCCGATGACGGCGGGCACGAGCTATGCGCGGCCGGCCGGCGTCGAGCACGATATCCAGAATGGCTCCGATCACCCGATCGCCTTCGTCGAGATCGAGGTGAAGCGGCCCGACCTGCTGGTCATGGACAAGACGGGCTGACGCCCGGTCCTCACGCCGCTGTTCGCAGATTGAGTTTCGACCTGTCGCCGCCCGCCCAGGCGAGCGCGCGCGGATCCATCGTGCGGAACCATAGCGGCGGGATGGCCGCCAGCACGAACATGCCGGGATAGCCGCTCGGCAGGCGCGGCAGGTCGTCGAAATCGCGCAGCGACTGGTAGGGCCGCATCGGATTGGCGTGATGGTCCGAATGGCGCTGCAGATGGAAAGTCATCAGGTTCGAGACGATGTGGTTCGTGTTCCACGAATGGCGCGGCTCGACGGGCTGGTAGCGGCCATCGGGCAGTTTCGCGCGTTTCAGCCCGTAATGTTCGACGTAATTCGCCTGGGTGAGCGCATACCAGCCCATGAAATGATGGGCGAGGATGAAGGGCAGCACCTTCAGCCCGAACGCGGCGACCAGAGCGGCGGCGACGGCGAGCGTCAGCGCGAACCCCACGAGGATTTCGTTGTGCCACGACCAGACCGGCAGGCCCTTGCGCGTCAGGCGCTCGGCTTCGTTCGCCCAGCCTCGCCGGAAGGCGCCGGGCAGTTCCCGGCCGGCGAAGGCGTAGATGCTTTCGCCGAAACGTGCGCTCGCGGGGTCCTCGGGCGTCGCCACCCATGTGTGGTGGCCGCGATTGTGCTCGATGCGGAAATGCGCGTAGCCCACGACATTGTTGGCGAGGATGCCGAAGATCTGGTCGATGCGTTCCGCCTTGTGGCCGAGTTCGTGGCCGACGAGCAGCGCCCCGCCGTCGATCGTGCCGACCCCGAGCAGCAGCGCGACATAGGACCACCACGGCAAATCGTAGATCCCTATGAAGGCGACGGTCGCGAGATAGTTCCACCACAGCAGCGGCACGCTGAGCCTGGCGAGCCGCATGTAGTAGCGGTCGGCTTCCATGGCGGCGACCACTTCCGCGGGGGGATTGTGCCGGTCCTCGCCGATCAGCCTGTCCAGCGCCGGGATGAGCCCAAAGATGAAGAGCGCGGGAATGAGCGTGGCGAGCGCATTGTGCGTCTGGGCGTAGAGCCAGTAGGACAGGCTCGGCACAAGCGGCGGCACGAAAGACAGCATCCACAGGTAGCGCTTGTCGTCGCGGTAGCGCACCGCGGCGCCGGCGCCCGTCGTTCCCAGGAAAGTCATCGGACGATCCCCCTCGCCCTGCCAGGCGTCCTGACCGGCCGTTCGCACCAGTCTACTCCAATCGCGCGCAACGCGCGAGGCGGCCGGCCGCGCTTGAATGTGACGGGCCGAAGCCCACAATGGCCGCGACGATTCGTTTTCATTGCGACACTCATGGCCATTCCCGGAAAATCCTGCGGTTCCTGCACGATGTGCTGCTCCGCGCTCGAGATCGACCATTTCAAGAAGCCGATGGGCGTCGTCTGCCAGTTCTGCGTGAAGGGCGGCGGCTGCAAGACCTATGCGACGCGCCCCCAGGTGTGCCGGGACTTCGAATGCGACTGGATGATGGAGCGCAGCCTGCCGCCGACGCTGCGGCCCGACAAGGTCGGCACGATCCTGATGGAGGATCCGGACAACGAGGATTATCAGGCGGTTTGCGAGCCTTCCAAGCCGATGGCGTGGCGCCACCCGCTCGTCTTCAAGCATCTCGTCGCGCAGGCCAAGGCCGGCCGCACCGTCATCGCCAAATCGGGATTGAAGGCATGGCGCATCTATCCGGACGGCCATTTTTCCGAATGGTCGTGAGCGCGGGCGCAGCGTGACCAAACTGCCGCAGCCCTGGCGCGTGACGGCGTCGCGCACGCTGGTGAAGGACAAGTGGATCGACCTGCGCGCCGACGATTGCCTGCGGGCGGACGGGCTCGAGATCAAGCCCTATTACGTGCTCGACTATCCCGACTGGGTGCAGGTGGTCGCGATCGACGCGGACGAAAACCTCGTCGTCGTGCGGCAATACCGGCATGGCGCCGGACGCGTGACGCTCGAAATTCCCTCAGGCTGCGTCGATGCGGACGACGCCGATCCGATCGCCGCCGCCGCGCGCGAATTGCGCGAGGAGACGGGCTATGCGGCCGAGCGTCTTACGCATGTCGGAACGATCACCAACAATCCCGCGAACCAGACGAACCGCATCTTCATCGTGCTGGCCGAAAACGCGCGGCGCGTGGCCGGCCAGTCGCTCGACGAGAGCGAGGAGATCGCCGTCGAATTGATGCCTGTGGCGCAAGCGCGCGAAATCGCGCTCGCCGGCGGCTTCGATCATTCCGCGCAGATCGCCGCGCTGCTGATCGCGCTGGAGAAGCGCGGCCGCTGAGTTTATTGCACCAGCCGCAGCCGCGCCTGAATGGCGTCGAAGATGCGGTTGAAGGCCAGATCGATGTCCGCCTGATCGACCGCCGAGAAATAATAACCCGTCGAGGCGCAGGCCTGCAGCGCGGGCTCGAGCTGATTCTGGATCGGCATGACCGTCTGCTGATAGGCGGCTTCCGTCGGCATGGGAATGTATTTCGTGTTCAGCACCATGACGGTGACGCCCTGCCCTTTCAGCGAGTCGCAGAGGCGCGAGTCGAAGGGGTGGAAGCCGCCGACGCGGTCGCGGCGGCCCTGAACGCCGTCGGTGACGATGATCGCGAATTTCTTCGGCGTCGAATAGCCGTCGCCCTGCGAGCCGACATCGCCGGTAAAGAGGGGCATGGCGCCAGAGAACGATGTGTTGTCGCCAAGCTGATAATTCTGGATGAACTGCTGCGCCGAGGCGAGATTGGTCGTGATCGGCACGGCGCGCACGGGCGAATCGTCGAACGTGTCGATGGCGACGCGATAGGTATCGCGCGGTCCCTGCGTCGCGGCGATGCGGCCGATCATCGTTCCCACCGCGTTCTTCAGCACGTCGAGCCGCGTGAGAATGCCGAGGTTCTGCGCCACCTGCAGGTTGCTGATCGTCTGCCCGCCTTCCGGATTGTGACAGGCGAAGGCGCAGCCGACCGCCGCGATCAACCTGTCGCGGCCGGCCGCGGTGGCCGCGAGGCCCATCGACGCCGAGGCGTCGAGCAGGAAATCGACGTCCATCTTGCGGCCGGTCTGTTTCGGCACGGCGGCGACGGTGGTCGTGGCGACGCTCGTCACGCCGAACAGCTTGCCGAAATTGGTCGTGGTCGCGGCGTCGACGCTCACGACGATAGTGTTGGAGACAGTGCGGAGAGAAAGGCTGGCGACGCGCACCGGCGAGCCCGGCGGAAAGGCGGCGTCGAGCGCGAGGCGCGCCTTGGCCTGCAACGTGGCGTCCGAGGCGCCGGAGACGTCGAGGCCGGCGGAGAGGACGGCCTGATCGGCGACCGATTGCAGCTTCGCCTTCGCGGCGACGACGCGGGCGTAGTCGGTCGCGGCGCCGACCAGCAGCAGCGCCGGCAGAAGAACGACGGAGAACAGAACTGCTACAGTTCCCGAGCGATCCGTCCCGAAACGATACAGATTTTGCATGGCGTGGCCTCCATGCGCTTCCATGCGCAGGAGCCGGGCCAGCGGCCGTCGTCTGAAAAAGGGGCGATGCCGGCCGCTCTCTTCCGCGCGTGTCGGCCGCCCTCGAGCGCCCCTGACGACAGGATGCGAGCCAGCTTGGACCTCGCGGGAAAGACCCGATTGTTCTCAAGAGTCTAATGCGGCTTCATTTCGCGAAATCCGGGTCGCGTCCCGCGCTGGACGATGTTACCGTCCCGGCCGGCGGCGCGTCCGAGCTTCAGAGCGCGCCGCCTTGGCGCCAGCCTGATGGGCGCAAGCAGCCTCTGAAAGCGGGATGGGGGAACACAATGAAAGCCAAAATGCGCAACTTGCTTCTGGGGTTGTTCACGATAGCCGCGGCCGCGGCCGCGCCGGGGCTCGCGCAGGCGCAAGCCACGCGCACCTGGGTGTCGGGCGTAGGCGACGACGCCAATCCCTGCAGCCGCACGGCGCCGTGCAAGACATTCGCGGGCGCCATTTCCAAGACCGCCAGCGCCGGCGAGATCAACGTGCTCGATCCCGGCGGCTTCGGCGCGGTCACGATCACCAAGCCGATCACGATCCGCTCCGACCATATCGAGGCGGGCGTTCTCGTCTCGGGCACGAACGGAATCGTCATCAGCAATTCCGCCGGCGGCCAGGTCGTACTCGAAGGCCTCGATATCGAGGGGCTTGGAACCGGGCTGAACGGCGTCACCGTCCTGCAGGGCGCGTCCGTCTACATTATTCGCTGCACGATCCACAATTTCGCGCAGAACGGCGTCAACATGGCGAGCAGCACCGCCGCCGCGCGGCTGTTCATCAAGGATTCCATCATCACGCAGAACGGCGTCGCCGCGACCGCCAATACCGGCGGCGTCAACGTGCAGGGCAACGGAGTCTCGAATTTCGCGACGATCCTCGACACGGTGATCGATTCGAACGCGAACTATTCGATCCAGGTGTCCGGCGCCGGCAATACCGTCGGCGTGGCGCGCAGCTTTCTCGTGAACGCTCCGGCGGCGCTCGCCCTGACGGGCGGCGCCGTTGCGGCTTCGATCGGGCCGAGCAATATCGTGTTCGGAACCGGCTCGTTCACGTCCACGACGCCGTTCAAGTAATTCGCGCGTTCAAGATCACGGCGGCCGGTCATGATCGCCGGCCGCCGCCCACGCAGGCCGCAGGCTTGCGCAGGAGCCCGTCCGCCGACCACAATCGGGACGGCGAAGGGGGCTGCCTTGAACAGAATCGTATTTCTGCGCGCGCGATCGCGCGTCTTTTATTCGGCTTTTCTGGTCAGCTTCGCGACGGCGTTTGCAACGGCGGCCTGGGCGGATTTCGGTTTTCCCGCCGACATGCGTTTTCCGCCCCAGATCGTGATCGATCCTGACCAGTCTCTTCAGGTCGAGGCGGTGGGCGTCGCCGAGATTGCGACGAACCCCCAGGGCGACAAGCAGGAATTCAAGGGCAGACATTATGCGCGCTGGCTGCGCTACAAGCCCGCGCCAGGAGAACCCGCGCCCGGCTATTACAACGGAACCGAGGAGCGCATTTTCACGGCGATGCGATCCGTCCTGACGCGGGATGGTTGGGAGATCGTCCATGTCAGCGAGGCCAAGGACAGTTTCGCCATGCGCCGCGCGCGCGACGGCCGCGAATTGCGCGCCGCCGTTCGGATGGACGCGCCGCAGGCGCAGGTGTTCATCGAACTGATCGAAAGCGGCGCCGAGGCGGCGGCGCTCGTCATACCCGCGCCCTCGCCCAACCCGGAACGGACCGGCGTCAACGTCGATCTCGCCTGGCTGCCGCCATGGCCGGGATCGAAACGAACCGGCGGAGGCGGCGGGGGCTCGGGGATCGAGATCACGCCGCCCGGCAGTGGGCAGACGATCGAAATCGTCGGCTCCCGTGTCGAGACGCGCGACTATCAGGGGCCGCTGGACCTGTCGCAGATCCAGTTCATCGGCGGAATGCGCGCGGGCCTCGAGAAGGCGGGCTGGGAGATCGTCTACCCGAAGACCGCCGAGGCGGCCCGCGACTATGCAAGTCTCGTCGCCCATTACGCCAGGGGCAAGCGCGATATCTGGATCAAGCTGACCCACCAGCAGGGCGCCTATTCCTATACCGTGACGGACCTCGGCGCCGACGATTGGGCGGCCCGGCTGAAGGGGCAATGCCACGTCGCGCTCGAAGGCGTGTTCTTCGATTTCGACAAGGCGACGCTTCGGACGGAGAGCGGCGCGGCCCTGTCCCGCGCGGCGGAGGTTCTGTCGCGCGACCCGGGCTTGAAGGTCGAGGTGCAGGGCCATACCGACAATGTCGGCGGCGACGACTACAACCTCAAACTGTCCGACGCCCGCGCCGCGAGCGTCAGGACGTGGCTCGGGCGGCACGGCGTGGATCCCGGCCGCCTCGCCTCGCGCGGCTATGGCAAGACGACGCCGGTCGCCGACAATTCGACGGACCTCGGCCGCGCCCGCAACCGGCGCGTGGAGCTCGCCTTGCCGAACTGCCGGAAATAGCCGCGCCGCCCTTGCATTCGGCAACCATTGCCTATAGACAGCGCGCTTCGCGACGCTTCCGGCCGGGGGCTGAACGGAAGCTGCGTCTCGCGCAGATGGGATTTTTCCCAGTCTTCCCGTGTTCCCGCCTTCGAAAACCTCGTCGAGCCTTTCCCAGGCTCGAAGGGCTCCGCGCCGGAGACGCGAGCAAAAGAAAGGCTGGCCCATATGGCTCTCTACGAGCATATCTACATGGCTCGCCAGGACATTTCCGCCCAGCAGGTGGAAGCCCTGACCGAGCAGTTCAAGAAGGTCGTCGCCGGACTCGGCGGCTCGATCGAAAAGACCGAATATTGGGGCGTGAAGTCCCTCGCCTACCGGATCAAGAAGAACCGCAAGGCGCATTTTTCCCTCTTCAACATCAACGCGCCGCACGCCGCGATCGCCGAGATGGAGCGCCAGATGGGCCTGTCGGAAGACGTCCTGCGCTTCATGACGATCCGCGTCGAGGCGCTGGAGGAAGGCCCCTCCGCGATGATGCGCAAGCGCGACGACGACGGCGAGCGCGGCGACCGCCGCGGCCCGCGCGGCGATCGTGGCGACCGTCCGCAGGGCGAGCGTCGCCCCCGCCGTGAAGATGGCGCTTCCGAGGGAGGTTTCTGATGTCCGCTGGCGCTCGCCGTCCCTTCTTCCGCCGTCGCAAGACCTGCCCGTTCTCCGGCCCGAACGCGCCGAAGATCGACTACAAGGACACGCGTCTGCTCTCGCGCTACATTTCCGAGCGCGGCAAGATCGTGCCCTCGCGCATCACGGCCGTCTCGGCCAAGAAGCAGCGCGAACTCGCCCAGGCGATCAAGCGCGCCCGCTTCCTGGGCCTGCTGCCCTACGTGATCCGCTAAAAACGGACCGCGAGCCTGAAGGCTCGCGCCTCCCTCAAACGACGAGACTGCGAGGCATTTTAGCGAAGTCGGCAACAGCCGACTTCTAAAGCCTCGCGGTCCAACCAATCGGTCCGGCGGACATCCCCGCCGGATATGGCTGGAACGGGCGAGAGATTCGACCCGCTCCTAACCGCTCGAAAGGCGGGACAGCTCGATATGACGGATACGAAGCTCAAGACCTGGGGCGCTTCCGCGCTGGTGGCCGTGGCCGCCGGCCTCGCCGCCGCGCTTCTGTTCGTGCTCGCCGCGCGCGCCTCGGTCGCGACCGTCCTGCTCGGCTATTTCGCGCCCATGCCCGTCATGATCGCCGTCTTCGGCTACGGGCTGTCCGTCGGGGCGGCGGCGGCGGCCATCGGCTGCGCCTTTGTCGCCGCGCTGTTCCATCCCGCGCTCGGGCTTCTCTATCTTCTCTCGATCGGCGCGCCGGCCGTACTCATCGCCGCCGCCGCCCTGCTCGCCCCCGTGGGCGGCGACGGGCGCGGGCCCGATCGCGCGCCGACCGCGGCTGTTCTCGCCTCGGCGGCCATCGCGGCGGCGACGGTCGCCGGCGGGGTCGCCTTTCTCGCCTGGCGCTTCGGCGGATTCGACGCCCTGATGGCGAGCGCGATCAAGGAAGGCCAGCCTGTCGTCGAGACGGTTCTCAAGGACGCCGCGGCCGGCGGCGCGATCGACGCGACGAGGCTCACGCGCTTGCTCGTGATGGCCGCGCCGGTCGGGATCGCCGCCTCGCAACTGCTGACCACGGCGATCAACGTCTATCTCGCCGGCCGCGTCGCCCAGATCTCGGGCAACCTGCCGCGCCGCTGGCCCTCGATCGCCGACGACCTGTCGATTCCGCCGGCGTTCGGCGCGGTGTTTGCGGCCGCCTGCGGGTTGGTGTTTCTGGGCGGCATGCCGGGCATGGTCGCGGGCGCGCTGGCCGCCGCTTTCGGCATGGCTTTCGCCCTGCAGGGGCTGGCTGTCGCGCATGTCTTCACGCGGGGGGCGGGCCTGAGGCCCGCATGGCTGTTTTCGCTCTACGGCCTGATCGCGCTGCTGCCGCCCTGGCCGTTCTTCATCCTGGCGCTCGTCGGCCTCGCCGACGCCGCCTTCCACCTCAGGGCGCGCAAACAGGCGTCCCGACCCGTCCACTGAAAACACGATACAAGGAGAACAATCATGGAAGTCATTCTGCTCGAACGCGTCGCCAAGCTCGGCCAGATGGGCGAGACCGTCCGCGTGCGCGACGGTTTCGCGCGCAACTACCTGCTGCCGCGCGGCAAGGCGCTGCGCGCCACCGAAGCCAACAAGAAGCGCTTCGAGGGCGACCGCGCCCAGCTCGAGGCCCGCAATCTCGAAGCCAAGGCCGAGGCCGAGAAGGTCGGCGGCAGGCTCGACGGCAAGACCTATGTCATCATCCGCCAGGCGGGCGAGAGCGGCCAGCTCTACGGCTCCGTGTCGTCGCGCGACATCGCGGAAGCGATCACGGCGGGCGGCGTCAGCGTCAATCGCCAGCAGGTGATCGCGCTCCACCCGATCAAGACGCTCGGCCTGCATGGCGTGCCGGTGCGCCTGCACCCGGAAGTAGAGGTCAGCGTGACGATCAACGTCGCCCGTTCGGCCGAAGAGGCCGAGCGCCAGGAGCGCGGCGAGAGCGTCACGACCCGCGAGGAGACGTCGATGGACGATCTCGGCCTCGAGGTCGGCGCCGCCCTGGCGGAGGCCGGCGGCGAGGCGTGATCCTCACGCATCTGCGCAAGATCGAAGGCCGCGGCGAAACCCGCGGCCTTTCTGTTTGCTTGCCGGTAAGGCGCCAACGCCTTACATTCCGGGCATGAGAAGCACGCTGAAAGTCACGGCGAAGGGGCAGGTTACGCTCAGCAAGGCCTTGCGGGAGGAATTGCGCGTGCGTCCCGGCGACAAGATCGTCGTCGAAACCGTTTCGCCCGGGCGCGTCGAGATGCGGGCCGCCAAGTCCGGCGAGGGCCTCGACGGATTCATCGGCTATTTCGACAATCCCGAGAATATCCATCTGACCATCGAGGAAATGAACGAGCTCATCGCCGATTCCTGGGCAGGCGGCCGGGGACCGTGGTCGCCGAAACGATGAACCGGATCGCGGTCGACACGAACGTCCTGCTGCGCGCGACCTTTCCGGATGATCCCCGTCAGGCCGTAGCCGCCGCCAAGGCGCTGAGGGGCGCGGACAAGATCGCCATTTCGACCACTTGCCTTGCCGAATTCGTCTGGGTTCTCTCCCGCTCCTACAAGCGCCGCGGTCAGGAGATCGCGGAAGCGATCCGGACATTGATCGGCGACGACAAAGTGGTCGTCGACCGCCCTGCGGTCGAAGCCGGTCTCGCCGCGCTCGACTTCGGCGGGGATTTCGCTGACGGGGTGATCGCCTTCGAGGGCCGCCGGATGGGCGGCGACGTCTTCGCGACGTTCGACCGGCGGGCGGCTGCGCATGTCGCGGCGACCGGCGGCCGCGCAGACCTGCTCGGCTGAGGCGGCGGTCGACAATCCGGCCGCGCGTGCGAGAATCGCCCATGGCCGATTCCGCAGAAGGATCGCCCGAGGGCAAACGCCGCTTCCGCAACGCCGTGCTCGGCGTGGGCGTTGCGCAGCTCTATGCCTGGGGCGTGATCTACTATCCCTTTTCCGTCACCGGAAAGATGATCGCCGCCGACGTCGGCCTGTCGATCGAGGCGGCCTTCGCCGGCTATTCGGGCATGCTCGTCGTCGGCGCCGTCTGCGCGCCCTGGGTCGGCCGCGCGATCGACCGGCGTGGCGGGCGGCCGACGCTCGCCTTCGGCTCGGTCTTCGCCGCCGGCGCGCTCGCGGTGGCGGCGATCGCCACGGGCCCTGTCGGCTTCTACCTGAGCTGCGCGCTGCTCGGCGTCGCATCGGCCCTCGTGCTCTACGACGCGGGCTTCGCCGCGCTCGTGCAGGTGGCCGGCCGTCAGGGTCGGCGCGCCATCACCTATGTCACCTTTCTCGGCGGCTTCGCCTCGACCGTGTTCTGGCCGATCACCGCTTTTCTGGCGGAGAGATGGGGCTGGCGCGCCACCTATCTCGTCTTCGCCGGCGGCATGATCCTCGTCTGCGCGCCGATCTATCTCGCCACGCTCGGGCGCGTGGCCGACGTCTCCGCGCCTGCGCCGGGCGCGGATGCGGACGCCCATCCCGATGACGAGACGCCGCTCGCCGGCGCGCCGCGCCGCAACGCCTTCATCGGTTTCGCCACCGCCATTGCGGCCCATCAGCTCGTCATCGCCGGCCTGCTGATCCACATGATCGACGCCATGCGGCAGGCGGGGCTGACGAACGAGCAGGCGATTCTGGTCGGTATGGCCTTCGGGCCGGGCCAGGTGCTCTCGCGCTTCGCCGAAATGCTCTGGGGTTCGCGCTTTCCGGCCGTGGTCGGCGGACGCATTTCGGTGCTTCTGCTGCCGCCCGCCCTGCTCTTTCTCCTGTCGGGCTCGATGAACGTCGCGCTGGCGCTCTGCTTCTCGGCGGCGCTCGGCATGTCCAACGGCCTGATGACCATCGCGCGCGGCACGGTGGCGCTCGCGCTTTTCGGCCGCAAGGGCTATGGCGCGATCATCGGCGATCTGGCGCTGGCGAGCCTGTTTTCGCGCGCCGTCGGACCTCTGGCGCTGGCCTATGGGCTGGAGCGGCTGGGGCTCGAAATGTCGGCGGCCGCCTGCATCGCCTGCGCTCTTCTGGGCGTTCTGGCCATGGAAATCGTCGCGCGCATCGCGGCGTCGCAAAGGCAAGAGAGTCGCGCAAAAATCGCGTAAAATTTTTCTGATTGTGGACAGCGGGCGAATCCGGATTCCATCGCTGACGACGCGTCGCCGGGATGGCACAAAGACGCCCCGATCCCGCCGCAGACTCATTGCGGCGAATCGCCTTTCGAAATCGTCGTCACCGAAAAGAGCCTGCTTTGGCCGCCATCGAGCAATTGTCCGACCGCCGTCTCGTCGTCGCCCAGCCCGAGGGGGGCTTGCGCGCGCCGCCGCACAATATCGAGGCGGAACAGGCTCTGCTCGGCGCGATCCTCGTCAACAACGACGCCTTCGACCGCGTGTCCGACTTTCTGAAACCGGAGCATTTCTCCGAGGAACTGCACCGTCGCGTCTACGAGACGCTGAGCCAGCTCATCCGCGCCGGCAAGGTCGCGACCGTGGTCACGCTCAAGACCTATCTGGCCGACGCCGATCTCGGCGGCCTGACCGTCAGCCAGTATCTCGCGCGGCTGGCGGCGGAAGCCACCACCATCATCAACGCCGAGGATTACGGCCGCACGATCCACGATCTCTCCGTGCGGCGCGACCTCATCGTCATCGGCGGCGACATCGTCAACGCCGCCTATGACGCGCCGATCGACACCGCGCCGCGCCAGCAGATCGAGGAGGCCGAGCGCAAGCTCTATTCCATCGCCGAGACCGGCCGCTACGACGGCGGCTTCCAGTCGTTTTCCTCCGCCATCACGACGGCGCTCGACATGGCCGCCGCCGCCTATCAGCGCGACGGACACTTGTCGGGCCTCGCCACCGGACTTTCCGATCTCGACCACAAGATGGGCGGCCTGCAGGCTTCGGACTTGATTGTCCTCGCCGGCCGTCCCGGCATGGGCAAGACGGCGCTCGCCACCAACATCGCCTTCAACGTCGCCAAGGCCTATCGCGCGGAAGTGCAGCCGGACGGGCACAACAAGACGATCGACGGCGGGGTCGTGGGCTTCTTCTCGCTGGAAATGTCGGCCGAGCAGCTCGCCACCCGCATCATCGCCGAGCAGTCCGGCGTGCCCTCCTACAAGATCCGCCGCGGCTCGATCACCGAAGACGATTTTCGCGCCCTGTCGGAAGCCGCGCACGAGATGCAGCGCGCGCCGCTGTTCATCGACCAGACCGGCGGCATTTCCATCGCCCAGCTCACGGCGCGCGCGCGAAGACTCAAGCGCCAGCGCGGGCTCGACCTGCTGATCGTGGACTACATCCAGCTTCTGTCGGGCTCGAAGTCGAAGGGCGACAACCGCGTGCAGGAGGTGACGGAAATCACGACAGGCCTGAAGGCCCTGGCCAAGGAGCTGGCGGTGCCGATCATCGCGCTGTCGCAGCTCTCGCGTCAGGTGGAGGCGCGCGACGACAAGCGTCCGCAGCTCTCGGACCTGCGCGAATCCGGTTCGATCGAGCAGGACGCCGACGTCGTGATGTTCGTCTATCGCGAGGAATATTACCTGAAGAACAAGGAGCCGCGCGAAGGCACGCCGGAGCATGCGACCTGGATGAGCGAGATGGAGCGCGCGCACGGGCGGGCCGAATGCATCATCGGCAAGCAGCGCCACGGCCCCACCGGCACGGTGGCGCTGGCCTTCGAGGACGAAGTGACGCGGTTCTCGAACCTGGTCGAAAGCGACTACATGCCCGTGCCGATGTGAGCTGGCGCAATTCGCCATGCTTCCGCGCGTCCGGTTTAATTGATATGGTCGCCGCGAGGTTCGCGACATGACTCTGAGCGAGAGAAACAGGATTATCCGGACCGCGATCGCCAGACAGACGGCCGCGAATACGGCGACGCGCGCCATGGCGCGAAAAGTCCTGATCTCCGAAGGCATCTACACGCCGCAGGGCGATCTCTCCGCCGATTATGGCGGTCCTGCGTCGAAACCGAAGGCGCGCAGAGCCAAGAAGTGAGCCGGCTCTCGACGACTTTCGTTCTCGGCTACCATGGGTGCGACGCCGATACGGCGGACCACGCCATTGCAGGCGCGATCGACCTTGTCGAAAGCGACCAGAGTTACGACTGGCTTGGGCCGGGCATCTATTTCTGGGAATCCGATCCCCAGCGTGCATTCGAATGGGCGGCCTGGAAGGTCAGGAGCGGCAAATACAAGCGCCCTGCGGTCGTCGGCGCCGCGATCGATCTCGGGAACTGCCTCGATCTCACCCAGCGCGAAAATCTGGATCTGTTGCGGGATGCCTACGCGAGCTTCGAGCAACATCAGATCGCCGCCGCTCTCCCGATGCCGGAAAATCGGAAAGCCCCGAATTCGACCGACGAAGATCGCCTGCTCCGCTATCTCGATTGCGCTGTCATCCGTCATCTTCACCGCATCGTGGCCGACGAAAAGTCGATCGAACCTTTCGATACCGTGCGTGGCATGTTTACCGAAGGCGAACACGTCTATCCCGGCTCCGCGATCTTCGAGAAGACGCACACCCAGATCGCGGTCAGAAACCCGGCCTGTATTCTGGGCGTGTTCAGGCCCCGGCCCTATCCGCATTCGGCAGGGACATGACGGCGGCTCCAGTTTCCGGACAGGCGATGACCGCCACCCTCACCGTTGACCTCGCAGCCCTGCGCCGGAACTGGCGCATGCTTGCGGACAAGGTCGCGCCGGCCGAATGCGCGGCGGTCGTGAAGGCGGACGGTTATGGGTGCGGACTGGAGCGGGTCGTCAGCGCGCTGCTGGCCGAGGGCGCCAGAACGTTCTTCGTCGCGCGCCTTTCGGAGGGGCTGCGGGCGCGCGCTGTGGCGAGCGAGGCCACGATCTACGTGCTGGATGGCTTGCCGCCCAGCTCAGATGCCGAAATGCGGCAGGCGGACCTGCGGCCCGCGCTCGGCTCGATGCCCGAGATCGCGGAATGGACGGCCGGCGGCGGTGGACCGGCGGCGCTGCACTTCGATAGCGGCATGAACCGGCTGGGCCTCGCGATCGACGACGCCGAGGCGGCGCTTTCGGCGCTCGGGCGGCCGCCCGACCTTGTCATGAGCCATTTCGTTTCGTCCGAAGACCTGGCCTCTCCCGACAATCCCGCGCAGACCGAGCGCTTTGCGCGACTTCGCGCGATGATTCCGAATGTTCGCGCATCTCTCTGCAATTCTTCCGGAATTTTCCTTCCCTCTCATCCCTGGCATGATCTCGCGCGTCCCGGCTATGCGCTCTACGGCGGCAATCCGACGCCCGACCGGCCGAATCCGATGCGCCCGGTCGTGACGCTCGAAGCGCCGATCCTCCAGACCCGGCGCGTCGAGGCCGGCGCCCATGTCGGCTACAATGGACAATGGACGGCGCGGCGCCCGAGCCTGCTCGCCGTCATTCCGGTCGGCTACGCCGATGGCGTCCCCCGCAGCGCCATGGGCGTGGACGGCAAGCCCGGTCCCGATGTCGTCATCGGCGGCGTGCGCTGCCCGATCGCCGGGCGGATTTCCATGGACCTCATCTGCATCGACGCGACCGATGCGTCGGCCGGCGCGGTCGAACGCGGCGCGCCGGTCGAACTGCTGGGGCCGACCATCGGCGTCGACGAATTCGGCGCGCGCGCGGGCACGATCGGCTACGAAATCCTCACCAGCCTCGGACGGCGCTACCGGCGCGTCTATCGCGACTGAAGCCTGGGCCAAAATCACCTCGCGGCCAGACTCTTGTCATGAATCGGCGAACATGGTCCGGTCCATGCAGAAGCGCGCTATCGCCATTCGGATGCGCGGGAACGGGGTCGCATGAGCGCGCTTTTCATCGGACATACCTATATCGACGTGACCATGGCGACCGACGCCATGCCCGTCGGCGACGACAAGGCGGTGGCGCGCGACTACGCCGTCTCCTTCGGCGGCAACGCCGTTTCCGCCGCCTTCGCCTGCGCGCGACTCGTCGGCAAGGCCGATCTCATCGCGCCGGTCGCCGACGACTGGCTCGGCCACATGTTCACGCATATGGCGGCGACCTATCGCGTGCGCCTGCATCCGCGCAAGGTGAAGCGCTCCTCGCTCTCCTTCATCCTGCCCAAGGACGGCAAGCGCGCCATCCTGCGCGCCCGCGACGAGACCTATCTCGAGGATTTCCCGCGCCTCGACCTGTCGACGGTCAGGGCGCTCCATCTCGACGGCCATATGGCGGACGCCGCGCTTCACTATGCGAAGCTCGCGCGCGAAAAAGGCGTGCTGACCTCGCTCGATGGCGGCGGCCTGCGCGCCAACACCGAGGAACTTCTCGGCTATATCGACGTCGCCGTCGTCGCCGAGCGCCTGTGCGAGCAGATGAGCCTCTCGGAAGACGGCATGCTCGACTACCTGAAATCGCGGGGATGCCGGATCGGCGGCGTCACCAGCGGCGAGCGCGGCATGCTCTGGTACGACGAGAGCGGCGCGGTGCAGCGCATGAAATCGCTGCCCGTGCCGAAGGAAAAGGTCATCGACACCTCGGGCGCAGGCGACATTTTCCACGGCGCCTATATCGCCTCCTACGTCGAGCGGCCCGAAGCGCCCTGGGCGGATCACTTCCGGTTCGCGCGCTGCGCGTCCGCCCACAAGATCCAGCATCTCGGCAACGAGGCCGGCCTGCCGACGCAGGCGGACATCGAAAAGATGCAATCGGACTATCCGCTGGCCGGGTGAGCAATTTGGGGGGCTGCGCTTGGCGCGAACAGGTCTGATTTTCGCGGCGGCGCTCGCCGTCCTCTGCGGCGGCGCTGCGGCGCGAGCGGAGGATTTCCAGCTCGACGACGTCGCGATCGCCGCGCCCCTCGGCGCCTACAGGGCGAAGCGGATCGAGGTTTCCGGCTCGCCGCTGACGAAAGACGCCGCGCAAAAGCTGCTGTCGGCGGCGACGCCCGGCGCGGGCGAGGGCAAGTTCGCGCAACTCGACGCCGCGCGCATCTATATGCCGGAACTGGTCTCCGAATCGAAGGCGGGCGACTACGAGCAAACGGCGGTCTATCGCGACGTGTCGCTCGTGAAGGTCGCCAAAGGCGTCGCCGAGACGATCGACGTGGCGGGCATGGAGCTGACGGCGCGGCGGCCCGGCGTGACGAATCGCGGCAGATTCGGCGCGATCCACGGCGAAGGCGTCGACTTTCCGGCGCTGCTGCGCATCGCCAACGCCGCCCGCACAAGCGCAGACGAGCCGAAGAAGATCACGACGCGCAAGATCGCGATGGCCAACGGCGAAATCGAGATCGAGGGCGGCGGCAAGCTGACGATCGGCGCGGTCGAGGGCGCCGATTTCGGCGGCCGGCCTCTCGCCGCGCCGCTGGCGAGCCTGGCGGAAGCCGCGCCCCGCCCGGGCGGCCCGGAGCCGAGCCCGACGGCGCGGCGCGCGCTCGCGGCCATGGCCGCCGACATTCTGACCAGCCTCGACGTCGGCGCGCTCGAGATGCGCGACATCGCCATGGTCCTGCCCCGCCCCGAGGAAGCCGCGCCGGAAAGCGTGCGCTTCAAGCGCATCGGCCTGTCGAAGCTGACGGATGGCCGTATCGGCGGCTTCACGCTGGAGGGCGTCGACGCCGGCCGGGACGACACGAAATTCCAGATCGAACGCGTCGACCTCGCGGGACTCGACGTCCGGGCCGCGCTGGCGGCGGCGGCCGCGGCCGATCCGAAGCCCGCCGCGCCGCGCTTCGACCGGCTGGAGATCGCCGGTCTCGCGATGAACGCGCCTGACGGGCCGATTTCATTGGGACGCGCCGTCGTGGAGGCGGGCGACTGGCTCGAAGTCGCGCCGACGCGGCTTTCGGCGCGGCTCGAACGGGCCGTGGTGTCGCTTGCGGGCGCCGGCGCCGCGCGGAGCGTCCCGCTGGCGGCGCTCGGCTATGACAAGCTCGATCTGTCCGGCGCGCTGGAGGCCAAATACGACGCGCAGAAAAGCGAATTGTCGCTCGACAGGCTGGAGGCCGAGGGCGCCGGCATGGGCGCGGCGCGCGTCTCGCTGTTCCTGTCGCGCGTGCCGTCGTCGATCTTCGCCGGCGACCTGCAATCGGCGCAGCTCGCCCTGCCCGCGGTTTCCTTCTGGCGCGCGGACGTCGGGCTGACCGATCGCGGCCTGCTGCAGCGCTACGCCGCCGCGCGCGCAAAGGACGAGCGGAAGACGGAGGCGCAGATCCGCGCGGAAATCGCGACGCTCGGCGCCGGCATGACGCGCGCGCTGTTCGCCGTGCAGCCGAACGCCAATCCGCAGGTCGAGGCGCTGGCCGGCGCCGTTTCCGCCTTCGCCAAGGGCGCGCCGAATCTCGACGTGCGCGCGCATGCGCCCGACGGGCTCAGCGTGATCGACCTCTCGCTGGCCGCGCAGATGGGAAGCCTCGCCGACCGCCTGAAGATCGAGGCAAAGGCCCATTAGGCGGGAGCCTGAAGCGAGGCCGGACCTTCTGGCCTTGCGCGTGCGGTCGCGCTAGCCTGCGCCGCCATCGATCATCAACCGGGACGGCCGATTCCACGGCCGCCAGACATCTGGGGTCTGAACCATGAAGAAGATTTTCGGAGCCGCGGCCCTTCTCGCCCTCGTCAGCGTCGCGCCGGTCGAGTCGGCGTCCGCCCAGCAGGGCGGCCTCATCGGCGGCCTGATCGGCGCGGGCGCCGGCGCGGCCATCGGCGGCGCGGTCGGCGGCCGCGCGGGGGCCGCCATCGCCCGGGGCCTCATCGGGCGCGCGACGGGGGCGATCATCGGCCAGCAGGCGGACCGGCGCGGGCGGTATTACTATTACAATTCGGGCTGCTACCGCCGCGTCGGCTACAACCGCTACCGCGCGATCCCCGCCAGATATTGCTACTGACGTCGTAGCGCCGCCGGCGTCGCCCGGACGCCTTCGCCGGAGCGATGGAAACGCTGCTGGAAATCGTCGCGCAGTTCGTTTTCGAACTGCTGCTGCAGGCCGCGTTCGAGATTCTGGCGGAGGCCGGCTTCCATTCGCTGGCTGCTCCGTTCCGGACAAAGCAATCACGCCCGCTCATCGCCGCCGGCCAGGCGCTGTGGGGCCTGATCGCCGGAGGCTTGAGCCTTCTGGCGTTTCCCGACGCCTTTCTGCGGGACGCCGGCCTCAGGCTCGCCAATCTCGTCGCCACGCCGGCGGCCGCCGCCTTCGTCATGATGCTGATCGGACGCTGGCGCGGGGCCAGAGGCCAGCGCGTGATCGCGCTCGACCAGTTCGGCTACGCCTTCGTGTTCGCGCTCGCCATGACGAGCGTGCGTTACGTCTGGGCGAAATAATCTCCCGCTTTCGCGGGGACGGCAATGCCCCGGCTTACGCCTTGTCCGGCGGGTTCAGCCGGATGTGCAGCTCGCGCAACTGCTTGTTGGTCGCCTCCGAGGGCGCGCCCATCAGCAGGTCTTCGGCGCGCTGGTTCATGGGGAACAGAGCCACTTCGCGCAGATTCTGCTCGCCCGCCAGCAGCATGATGATGCGGTCGACGCCCGCCGCCATGCCGCCGTGCGGCGGCGCGCCGTAGTGGAAGGCGCGGAACATGCCGCCGAAGCGCTCCTCCACCGTCTCGCGGCCGTAGCCCGCGATCTCGAAGGCCTTCACCATGGCTTCCGGCCTGTGGTTGCGGATGCCGCCCGAGGCCAGCTCGTAGCCGTTGCAGGCGACGTCGTACTGGAAGGCCTTGATGGTGAGCGGGTCCTGGCCGTTCAGCGCCTCGAGCCCGCCCTGCGGCATGGAGAAGGGGTTGTGCGAGAAGTCGACCTTCTTCTCGTCCTCGTTCCACTCATACATCGGGAAATCGACGATCCACGCGAATTCGAAGCGGGTTTCGTCGATCAGCTTGAGTTCCTGTCCGAGCTTCGTCCGGGCGGCGCCCGCGAACTTCACGAAGACGTCCGGGTCGCCGGCGACGAAGAAGGCGGCGTCGCCCGCCGTCAGTCCGAGCTGCGCGCGGATGGCTTCGGCGCGCTCCGGGCCGATGTTGTTGGCGAGCGGCCCGCGCGCGCCGACGCCGGTCGCGCCGGGCTGCTCCTTCTGCACCGTCTCGTCCTTCGCGCGGTCGAAGAACAGGATGTAGCCGAGCCCCGGCTGGCCCTCCGACTGCGCCCAGGAATTCATGCGGTCGGCGAAAGTGCGCTGGCCGCCCGCCGGCGCCGGGATCGCCCAGACCTGGTTCTTCGGCTGCTCCAAAAGCCTGGCGAAAACCTTGAAGTTCGAGCCGCGGAAATGCTCGGACACGTCTTGCATGACGAGCGGGTTGCGCAGGTCCGGCTTGTCGGAGCCGTATTTGCGCATTGAATCGGCATAGGGGATGCGGGCCCACGGGCTCGGCGTCACCTTGTCGTCGCCGGCGAATTCCGCGAAGACGCCGCGCATCACCGGCTCCATCGCCGCGAACACGTCCTCCTGCTCGACGAAGCTCATCTCGATGTCGAGCTGGTAGAATTCGCCCGGCAGGCGATCCGCGCGCGGATCCTCGTCGCGGAAGCACGGCGCGATCTGGAAGTAGCGGTCGAAGCCCGCCATCATCAGGAGCTGCTTGTATTGCTGCGGCGCCTGCGGCAGCGCGTAGAACTTGCCGGGATGGATGCGCGAGGGCACGAGGAAGTCGCGCGCGCCTTCCGGGCTCGACGCCGTCAGGATCGGCGTCTGGAACTCGTTGAAGCCGCCCTCCTTCATGCGCCGGCGCAGGCTGTCGATCACCTTGCCGCGCAACATGATGTTCTTGTGCAGCTTTTCGCGGCGCAGATCGAGGAATCGGTATTTGAGGCGCGTCTCCTCCGGGAATTGCGCGTCGCCGAACACCTGCAGCGGGAGTTCGGACGCCGGACCCAGGACCTCGGCCTCGGTGATGTAGAGCTCGACCTGCCCCGTCGGCATGTCGGCGTTCTCGGTGCCTTCGGGGCGGATGCGCACCTTGCCGTCGAGCCGCACCACCCATTCCGAGCGGAAGGTTTCGACCAGCTTGAAAGCGGGCGAATCCGGGTCCGCCACGCATTGCGTCACGCCGTAGTGGTCGCGCAGGTCGATGAACA